>JAABUN010001557.1_pt1 | contig 49393 bp, 56 predicted proteins | sample 5559311 | NCBI WGS metagenome assembly JAABUN01 (sample SAMN10711877, study PRJNA513370) | rock metagenome | isolation source: Antarctica rocks | place: Antarctica: Victoria Land, Siegfried Peak sud
CCGCGCGAAGCACAGGAGCCACCAACTTCCACTGTGCATCGCTCAAATCACTGGGATAAACCGCTTTGGCTTGTCTTGGCATCAGAACCAGTCTGACAAAACACAACTCTACAGCGACAGGCTCTTATGTCCGCTCCGAAGTGATAGATAATTTTGTATTCCATCGTCTCAAATTAAAGGGCGAAAGAACCCAAGTGGTTTTATTCTCACTGCTTTTCAGGCCGTTGCCAATTCCCACTGCCGCGCGCGGGCGAAAAATTCTTCACGGTGCGCGGGCCAATTGTGGAGCGTGGCGGGGTCGAAATCGGCACCGTTTGGCCAGGTCAGAGTGTGAACTTCGGGGTCGAGTTGGACGGCGTTGAAAACCGACAAATCGCGGAGTGGCCCGAAGCGTTGGCCCGCCAAAACCGGCTCGAAGTCGATGAGTTGCTCGGTTTGGTCGTCAAATCTGACGCGCAGCGTGTAGGGCGCGACGATTTCAAAACCCTGCACGCGATAAATAGGATGAAACATGGTTTTTATTAGAGCGGCGCGATAGCGACCGGGGTTTGACCCTCTTGCAGCAAATTCCAGTCGGTCAGCAGTTCGCTTTCGTGAAGTTCCGCCCACGCTTCCACGAATCGCGCCTGACGACGCGGCAGACTTCCGGCCATGAGTCAATCGGCGCGAGCGAATAGATGGCTACGTCGTCGCCGTAGTAGGCATGAAAGTGAGGCCGATGGTGTTGTCCACCGACCTCGAAATACATCCGAATGATGATGCCATAAAAGCGACTTAATTCCGGCATGGGTTCAAGCCTTCACTTCCGATACGCACAATGACGCTAATGGCTTGTCCCGACGCATCGAAGACGGTTTGGAGTGGGAGTTGGGTTGTCATTTCTTTAGGCGCGCGGCACGTCCAATTTCGCTCCAACTCTCGAACAGTTCAAGCGGAATTTGGCGCCCCGCCATTGAGTGAGAACGCGCGCACCACTCGCCGTTTTCCAAACGCGCGAGGCCCAGATAACCGCACAAGATTTGTTGATGGCGAGTCGCGTAAATCATCAAAGCGCCGTTGCCGGTGCGCGCCGAATCGCTCGAAACCCAGACGAGGGCGCCCGAAGCGATGAAATTGTTGAAACGACGATCCGTATTCTGCTCGCTAGGCTGTTGGATGTGCAATCGAAAGGGTGGCCAAACTTTCTCGTAGGCGAGAGAATCGGCGTTGAAAGCATAAAACCGTTGCGACAGCACGCGATTGGGATGAAAAGGCGGCAGGGTGAGCGGTAATTTATGCACGGCAACGGCGCCCAATTTCTTGCCGGAAAAGCCCAGCCACTTCGGGCCAAACCAGTCGCGGATTTTCACAACCGAAACCCCAGCAACTTTAGTTTCAAGCAGCATCCCGTTGAGGGTATCCCCAACGGCTTCGAGAAACATCGCGTCGTCGGTTTCGTCGCCGAAAAGCGGAATTTGGGCATTGGAGAATTGCAGGGCGTTCATTGGAATTCTAAAGATAAAGGCGAGCCGTTAAGCTCGCCTTTTTGTAGTCTCAACTCATATGTTCGATGATGTTATCGCCGAACTCGCTGCACTTGATTTTGGTGGCTCCTTCCATCAAGCGGGCGAAGTCGATTGCGTCAGTAAATTTGAATTGAGCTGGTAATGAACGGCGTATTGGGGCCACCTGATCGGCCAATGAAATACAATGTGTCGGAGAAGCGAACACGACCTTTGGAAAGGTCTATTTTGTCATAGCCTTCGGTGTTTTCGTTGAGCAAACGTGAACGAATAAAAAAGCTTTCGGCGTTGGTTAATTCTTCGAGACGAGCGTATTTTTTGGAAAAGCGAGACGAAAAGAACGGCCACGCGGTTGTCCAGACGGGCGACAAACGGCGTAGCTTTTGTTGAGCGGTTTCGACTTGTAGCGGCAACTGGGATATCGGTTTTTGTGGGGCGCGCAGTTCCAAGACCGCGCTGTTGTTGCCCCACTGGCATTGCAGTCCGACACTGGCCGCCAGTGCTTCCAAAAGTTCGTCGGGACTGTAATGGCCCGCAGAAATTACGACGGGCCGGGCACGCAATCTTTTCGGCTCGAAGCGCGCATCAAAAGTCAGCTTCTGGCCGGTCGCAGCTTCGATAATGTCGAGAGATTTCCCCAGCGGCGTCGTTTGCGTTTGAGTCCATTCGAGCGGCGCGGCTTTTTTATTAACAGCGAGTTGCGCAGCGCCCACTGCTGTGGCGACCTGATTATCTGCCGCGAATCGAGGTGTTTTGGTGTCCATCGGCACGAGAGCATCCCAGACCAAACCGGTGCCGTAATCGAAAAGCGGCACAGTCGGGAGCGCCTCATCGTCCACGAAGTTCATCGTCGCTTGCAACGCGAAGCGAAATCGCAGCGGTTGCGCGAGAATTTGTTCGTCGCTCAACGGTTTATCATCCCGTGTGACAGGGAAATTACCAGAGCCGGTGCGCCGCGCTGTCAAGTAAAGCGAGCGTTGCGGGGCAGTGAGGTCGTCGGGTGTCAGCGTGCCATTGAGATACATTTTGTCGATTTGTTCGCGCGAAAGCGAAAGCAGCAAATCGAGAAATGGCTGGTTCGTTTTGTCAACCGCAGGGGTGGGATAAAGCGTTTCGTCGGGAATACGCGCCGTGACGAGATTGCCGCCGCCCGTCGAGGTGGATAAGCCGATTTCGGCGATGTCGTTGAATTGTCGGGCGATTTCTTTGGCGGATAGCTCTCGCCCGCCCAACGCGAGATTCATTTCGGCGAGCCGCTTAGAATTGGGAATGGGCGCCACAATGCGCGCACCCGTCGCCCTGGCGAGAGCATCGTAAAATTGGGCTACTGAGAACTGCGCGGGCAACACAACTTTTGCGTCCAAGTTGAGTGCGCTCTGTGGCGTCTGCGCGCACGCCATTCGAGGTGCATTGAGGGTGCCAATCAAAGTCAAGCCACAAGCCAGAGCGCGCCCCGTGTTGGCAACGCGGTGCCGAATTGGATGAGATGTTTTCATGTGCGTTTTTTCCTGCATGAGGTTGTGTTCTCCCAAAACAAAAAGGCGAGAAGATATATTCTTCACGCCTTTTTTGCCATGTGCTTTCAGTTCATATGTTCGATGATATTGTCGCCGAACTCGGAACACTTCACTTTGGTCGCGCCTTCCATCAATCGCGCGAAGTCGTAAGTGACTCGTTTGGAACCAATCGCGCCATCCAAACCTTTGATGACCAAATCCGCCGCTTCGCCCCAGCCCATGTAGCGCAGCATCATTTCGCCGCTCAAAATGACGCTGCCGGGGTTGACTTGATCGAGTCCGGCGTATTTGGGCGCGGTGCCGTGGGTGGCCTCGAAAATCGCGTGGCCGGTGATGTAGTTGATGTTGCCGCCCGGCGCGATGCCGATGCCGCCGACCTGCGCGGCGAGCGCGTCGCTCAAATAGTCGCCGTTCAAATTGAGCGTGGCGATCACATCGAAATCTTCGGGGCGCGTCAAAACTTGCTGCAAAGTGATGTCGGCGATGGCGTCTTTGATGATCAGGCCGGCTCCGGCGCGGCCTTCGGGAATCTGGCACCACGGGCCGCCGTCGATTTCGACCGCGCCAAAAGCGTCCTGAGCGAGTTCGTAACCCCAGTCGCGGAACGCGCCCTCGGTGAATTTCATGATGTTGCCCTTGTGGACGAGCGTCACCGATTTTTTGCCGTGCGCGATGGCGAATTCAATCGCGGCGAAAACCAGGCGCTGGGTGCCGAGTTTGGAGACCGGCTTGATGCCGATGCCGACTTCGACCCTTTCATCGCCCGCGCCCGACGGCATCGACGCTTTGGCGAAGGCCTGCGTCTTCTCGGTCGTGCCGAAGCGGATTTTCTCAAAATCCCCCGGCATATTCTCTTTCAAAAACGCGATCACGGCGTTGGCTTTGGCGCTTCCGGCCTCGAAGTCGATGCCGGCGTAGATGTCCTCGGTGTTCTCGCGGAAAATCGTCATATCGACCTTTTCGGGGCGTTTGACGGGACTCGGTGTGCCCTGAAAATAGCGCACGGGGCGCAGACAAACATACAGATCGAGCATCTGGCGCAGCGCGACGTTGAGGCTGCGAATGCCACCGCCAACGGGCGTGGTGAGCGGGCCTTTGATGCCGACCAGATATTCGTTGAAAGCGGCGACGGTTTCGTCGGGGAGCCAGTTTCCGGTCGCGTCGAAGGCGGTTTGTCCGGCGAGAACTTCGAGCCATTCGATTTTGCGCTCGCCGTTATAGGCTTTTTCAACGGCAGCGTCGAGAACGCGAACCGAAGCGGCCCAGATGTCGGGGCCAGTGCCGTCGCCTTGCACGAAGGGAATGGTCGGATTGTTGGGGACGTTGAGGACGCCGTTTTGGATGGTGATTTTTGCCATGATAGGTCTCGATTGAGAGTGCGTGGCAGTTTGACAAAATGGCGTTTTGCAGGGAGCGAATTCAATAGGGGCCATTAAATCTACAATCACAACACGCGAGCGTCTAAACTCTCACTTCAAAGTGAAGGACTTTACAAAATTAGTCAGGTTTCGGGCTAATTAGGTGAGTAGGAAAATCACATGGGCCTTAATTCTTCAATCGAGTGGACAACACACACTTTCAATCCTTGGTGGGGCTGCACAGCGGTCTCAGAGGGCTGTCGGTTTTGCTACGCAGAGTCACTTTCCAAGCGGTATGGACACGATGTTTGGGGTCAAGGGAAAGACCGCCGACTGATGGGGGATTCTTACTGGCAAGCGCCACTCACTTGGAACACCGCCGCCGCTGGCGCGGAAGAAAGACCTCGCGTGTTTTGCGCGTCAATGGCGGACGTATTCGATCCAGGCGCACCAGCCACAGAGCGCGCGCGCCTGTGGGAATTAATTGCCCTAACTCCTAACCTTGATTGGTTGATATTGACAAAACGACCTGAACTTATGACGGACGGCTTACCAGCGGATTGGGGTATGGGCTACGAGAACGTTTGGCTTGGAACAAGCGTCGAAGACAATCGAGTAACTCAGCGCATTAGCGATTTGACAGCAGTTCCAGCGCACTTACATTTTCTCTCGCTTGAACCGCTAATCGGCCCCCTTAAAGGTTTGCCGCTGGAGGGAATAGAGTGGGCTATCGTAGGTGGTGAGTCCGGTTCCAAGCCGCGCCCTATGAATTTGGATTGGGTTCGCTCAATAAAAAAACAGTGCCGAGATTCCAACACCGCTTTTTTCTTTAAGCAGATGGGAACTTCGCTTGCTCGTGAGATGCGTTGTTCCGACAGAAAAGGCGGGAAGATAACCGAGATTCCACGCGAATTTCGAGTCCGCCAAATACCTGGTCGCCCAGACCAAGTTTTCGGCGACGACATACCCGAATATCCACCTTCAACTGCCGTGAACTTGGAACTTTTCCCAAAAGTTTTAGCTATCTGAGAGCGATTCGTTGGATTTTCAGAAAAAGCTGGATGCTTAACCTTCTCACAAAGCGGCGTATAGAAGCTGAAATATGTCTAAAAACTCTGAGCAAACCGTCCTGTTTCCCGCGCCGCGATTGGCTAACAGCCATGACCACACACAGGGAACGGTAAAGAACGCTGTATGGACTAAGAACAAGTCAAGGCTGGTTCAGCTCTACCTCGAATATTTTTGCTACATTACAAAGCACGGAACATACATTGATGGTTTCGCTGGCCCTCAATACGAAGGTGCGGAAGAGATGTGGTGTGCTAAACGTGTATTAGAATATGGCCCTAAACTTCTTCAACATTTCTACTTGTTTGACAACAAAGCTGAACAGATAGCCTTACTAAATGAGCTTGCCCGAAAACACAGAAAACATCGGCAACGAGATGTTCGTGTAACTCAAGGCGACTTCAATCTCACCTTGATAGAGTTTCTACGAACTCGTCCCATGAAGGATAGCGAAGCTACTTTCTGTCTTTTGGATCAGAGAGCGTTTCAGTGTGACTGGGCCACCGTGGAAACTTTGGCCCAATACAAGAAGACAGGCAGCAAAATCGAGCTTTTTTACTTCCTCCCTGTGGGTTGGCTTGGCCGCTCTATGGCTGGAAAGAAAAAGGATAAAGACGCTGAGATGCTGAAATGGTGGGGTCGCGACGATTGGTCTGTTCTGATTGGGAAAAGTCAGTATGAGCATGCGAAGCTATTTACCCAACGCTTTTATGAACTTGGTTACAAACACGTAGATCCATGGCCCATCTTTGCTCGTAACGCAGGCGGCAGACTAATGTATTTTATGATTCATGCCTCCGACCACGACGACGCACCCATCCAAATGCATCGTGCTTATGAAAACACTGTGAGAAAGCTCACGCCTGAGGCAGTTCAATACTCAATGTTGGACAGCACAGAATGACGAAGAGGAAGCTTCATATTACGCCCTTTCTTTAGTCGCTATACCGCTCCTCAACCCGCACGCTTTCCAAACTCCGCAATTTGCGGCTCACGCGCGTGGTTTTGGCGGTTTGGCGCTCGTTTTCGCTCTGGATGGCGACCGTTTTCTGAAATCCCGTCAAATAATTGGTGCTGATGGTTTGCACGTTGCCGCTCGCGCGGTCGCGGTCGATTTTTTCCGCGCCGATGAGATAAAAACGCTGCGCGGCCTTATCGAGGCGGAATTTATGCGTGGTTTCCGTCACTTCGCGCGAACCGTTCTCCTGATTGACCACCAAAACTCCGCTTTGGATGGAAACATTCACCGGCGTTTCCATCATGCCGTAAAACGCGCCGCCATCGCGTGTGCCGAGCAGCAGCGAATTGTTGAAGCCGACGCGGTGCCAGCCTTTGCCCTCGCGCAGCGCAACAACGAGGGCGCGTCGGCGAGCCGTCGGCGCACCGTCCACGTCTTTGGCGGGCGTGTTTTCGACCAAAACGAGCGCGGCGTCAGGCTTTTTGTCACGGTTGAGGTCGCCGCTGATTTGCTTTTCGATTTTCCAGCCGCGCGGCGCGAAAAGCACGGGCGCCTCGGCGCGGCGCGCGAGGTGAGCCGACAACAGCGGTTTGGCATTCTGCGCGCGAGCGTTGAGAGCGAAAACGGCGCCGAGAACCGAGCCGAGCAGCAGAAAACGGGGGATGTTCATTTCGTCCAGTTTACGGCGCGCAAAAAGCCCGCGACTTTCGTCGCGGGCTTTGCTTTTTCCAGCCATTAAAACGCGTTGCGCTCATACAAATCGGCGCGCGATACAAATCACGGATGGTCATCACGGATGGTCATAAAGAACATCGTGTTGCCGCGAATCGCCATGCCGTGCATATTTGCGCGTGGCGACGACGCGTTGGTGGCGACGACGCGTTGCACGTCGGCTTTGCCGTCTTTCACGTCGGCTTTGCCGTCTTTCACGTCGGCTTTGCCGTCTTTATTGAGGTCTTGGAGCAAAACGCGCGTGCCCTGCTCGCGCTACGAGATGTAAACGTCGCTGTTGGGCCGCGTCACGATCATGCGCGGGTTATCCATTTCGGCGAATTTGGAAATCGTGAAACCGGCGGGCAGTTTCAAATTGGCGATACGCTGGGACGTGGTTTCGAGTTGCGCGACTTCGAGCGTGTTCGAAGTCGAATTGGATTGAATCGTTTGGGGCGGCGCTTTCGATTGCGCAATCGCCAGAGCCGAGATAATTCCGGTGGCGCCCAAAACGGCCAAGGGCAAGCCCAGGGGCAAACGAGGAAAAGAGGGTTTCATATGCAGGTTGCGGCGCCAGAAAATCGCGTGCCAAGGTGGACTGAGGCGCTAAAATATGTGTTCATGTTGGCACATAGAATCATGTTGATGCGACTGGGGCTGCTCTCCTCGCTGTCCGAAGAGCAGGTCGCGCGTTTGCAGCCGAGTTTTCGGCCCCAGTGGGTCGCGCGCGGCGAAAACGTCTTTACTCAGGGCAAAAAGTGCGAGCATCTGCGTCTGGTGCAAGAGGGCAGCGTTCGCCTCGAAATCGAGCGCGATGGCGGCGCACACCTGATCGATGTGGTGCGCGCCGGACAGATGATGGGCGAAGCGGGCGTGTTTGTGGGCGCGCCCTATCCGTGTTCGGGAGTGGCGGGCGAAGACAGCTTGCTGATTTCGATTCACCAGCAGGAGTTAGAGCGTTTGTGCGACAGCGTTCCCGGCCTGGGCTGGCAACTGCTGCGCGTGTTTGCCGCCCGTTTGCTCGCCAATCAAGTCCGCATCGGCGCGCTCGCTGGACTGGACGCCCGCGCGCGCGTCGCCAGCGTGCTGTTGTCGTTCGCCCAGGAAACTTTGGCCGAGCCGCCGCCTCCAGCGCCAGGCGCAAAAGCGAAACCGGGCGCCATTGAAGTCAAAGTTTCCCAGCAAGAAATCGGACAAATGGCGGGCGTGGGACGCGAAACCGTGTCGCGCCTTTTGGCGACGTGGCGCGCGGCGGGCTGGGTGCAGGTCGGGCGCGGGCGCCTTGTTTTGCTCGACGTGCAGGCTTTGCAAAGCAGCTTCGAGAGCGGAAATGCCATTCGATTTCCTTCGCAAAAAACTTAAAAAACGAGGTTTTATTGCCGTTATGTGAGCCATGTCACACAAGCGCCGCACCACGCGCGCGCATCGGGTCAAGCTGAAATCGGCAAAGCGCCGCGCGCACTTTGCCTTTCAAAATTTAGGAGACCCGCTCATGCACCGTTTCGCTCATTTTCTGCGGCCCGCCGCCGTGCTTGGAGTGGCTTTTTTAGCTCTGGCAACGCTTTCGACGGGCGTTTTACTGGCGCGGCCCGCGCCGACGCACTATGTGCCGATTGTCGATGCCGCGACTCAAAAGCGCAACGATCCCGGCCATCGCACCGGCGATTTGGCACGCGGACAAAAAGTGTTCCGCTTTGCTACCTTTGGCAACGAAGGCTTTTGGACGGATGCCGCCCGTCTGCCGCGCGGCATGATGAAAGCGCGCTTTGCGATTCGTCAGGCGCTGCGGGAAGGCTTGATGGTGGACATCGAAGCCGTTCCCGCGCCCCTGCGCGGCCAACTCAAAGCCCAGTTTCAAACCGACCTTTCGCGCCAAAACGCGCCTTTGCTCTATGATCCCAAAATCGCGCTGCAAGTCCTTAACGCCAACGGTTTCATCGGCGTAGTGGCGGTCGATTCCAACTCCGATGGCGTGACGCGCGTCGAAGCGGGCGATAAAGTCGGCGTCGCCTGTGCCATCTGTCACACCGTCACCGACAAATCGGTCTACCAGGAGCCGGGCGGCGGCTCGGTCGGTTCGCGCGTCGATGGGCCGGGCAATTTCGCCATCAATATGGGGGCAATTCTGGCGATGGCCGACAATTCGCGCGCCTTTTACCCGAATTTGCAAGCCCAACTCGGCGGCAAAACTATCGGACGCGCCCCCAAAGGTTTGACGCGCTTTTCGAGCGAGGCCGAAGTCGATGCTTATCTCAAAAACCCGCGCTTTTATCCGCGCGGCACTTTCGATGACACCGATGACGGCATCGGCAACTCGGTGCAAAACGTGCCGTTTCTGCGCACCGACCTCGCCGCGCCTTGGGGCAGCTCGGCGGCTAACGCCGTTCTCGACCACATCGCCAACGGTTCTTATACCGTCAACCTCGATCTGACTACGATTGCGACCCACTCCGGCTTGCGCGGCCTGACCAAAAGCAACCCCAAATCGGGCGCGGAGCTGTGGAATAATTACCGTTTCATTTTGCAGCAAACCGGCGTCACCAATTATCCGTTTGTGCGCGCGCATCCCAACGGCAAACCGGGCCAAAACCTCTCGCCAAGCGGTTTCCAGGTCAACGAATACGCACGCCTCATCGACATGAACGCTTATACCGACAGTCTGCCCGCGCCTCCCGGATTGCCCGTCACTGACGCGGCCATTCGAGGCCGCAAGGTATTCGAGGCCAACTGCGTTTCGTGCCATAACCAGAACAACAGCCGTCCCCTCAAACCCGTGGTGATTCCGATTCAGCGTATGTGGCCCGCCTACGCGCCCATCGTCATCGCCAAGCGCCAAGCGCCCGCAACTGCGGTGCAAAACGCGCCGGGGATTTATGACGATAAAGTCGTGGTCGAAGACGCCAGCGAACGCGGCGAAAAGCGCGGCTTTACCATGCCGCTTTTGGTCGATCTGGCGCGCAAACCCTTCTTTTTGCACGACGCCTCAGTCAAATCGCTCGATGCACTGCTCGATCCGGCGCGTGGCGCAAAGTCGCCGCATCCCTTCTATCTCGCCAAACCCCAAAGCCGCGCGGAGGTCGTGGCTTTCCTCAAAACTTTGGACACCGGCGAGCGCCGCAAAGCGCAACAAGCCCTGAGAAAGTAGCAACAAAGAATCAAAAAGCCGGAGCGCGAGTGCGCTCCGGCTTTTCTTTTTCAAAACGACCTACTTCTTCAAACGCTCCCGCCACATCTTGCGGAATTTGCTAACTTTGGGCGCCACCACGCCCATACAATAAGGCTGAATCGGGTTGCGCGCGAAATATTCCTGGTGATAGTCCTCGCCCACGAAAAACTCGTTGAACGGGGCGATTTCGGTCACGATTTCGCGCCCGTAAATCTTCAGATCCTCGATTTCCCGCTTGATTTGGTGCGCGATTTTTTCCTGATTTTCGTCGTGAAAGAAAATCGCGCTGCGATACGATTCGCCGACATCGTTGCCCTGCCGGTTGAGTTGCGTCGGGTCGTGAACCGTGAAAAACACGCGCAACAAATCGGCAAAAGAAAGCTCTTCGGGATTGAATTGGATCTGCACGACTTCGGCGTGGCCCGTCGTTTCGCTGCAAACCTGTTTGTAAGTCGGGTTTTTTGTATGCCCGCCCGAATAGCCCGAAACCACGTCTTCGACGCCCTTGAGTTCGTCGAAAACCGCTTCCACACACCAGAAACAGCCCGCGCCCAAGGTCGCGGTTTCCAATTGTTTTGTCATGGTGTGTTAAACGCATCAAATAGGTTTTCGTGCCCAGAAACGCCCGCATTTTTGCCTGGAGAACATTCCGCGCGCCGCTTTTTCCGATTATAATGACCTGGAACACATTCGTTCGCGCTCCGCGTCGTTGGCCCTGCCCGCCGGAGTTTTTGTGATACCTTTCCCCAGACCCTTTCCAAATCCCGTCATTTTTCACGCGCCGGTTGGCGCCGTGAATCCTTGTGGCGCGCGGGCGCCCCATTTTTTGCTCATCGACCCCAATTTTTCCCCCCAAAACCATGAAACACTCCCATTCCCAGGAGGTGAGACGTTCTCGCTCGCCTTTTAACATTCATCCCTCAGATAGCGGCAAAATCGGCGATTTCTCGGTCGATTTAGTGGCTTCGCTGCTTCCACTTTCGCTGCGCCATGAGCGCGAAGCGCGCGGCCAGTTCTTGCTCGAAGGACTCCGCTGCGTTCATCTGGCTCTCGAAACCGACGCGCTCGAAACGCTGCTTTTTTCCGCCACAGCGCCTTTTCCCACGCTCGAACTGGTGCGTCAGGCGCGCGAGCGCGGCGTTCACTGCGTGCCGGTTGACAACACTTCGCTGCTGCAACTGGCGTGCGGCGAAGACCCACAGGGCGTGATCGGCGTCGCGGCGCGGCGACCACTTTCGCTCTCCGAGGCCTTTGCCGACGAAGGCGTGTGGATCGCGCTCGAATCGGTGCAAAAAGATGGCAATTTAGGCTCGATTCTCCGCACGTCGGAAGCCGCCGGAGCGCGCGGCATCATCGCGGTCGGCTCGCAGATCGACTTTTTTGCGCCCGCAGTCGTGCGCGCCAGCATGGGCGCTTTTTTCGCGCAAAAATTGGTGCGCGCCAGTTGGAACGAAGTGCTCGACTTCAAAATCCAGCGCGAAGCGACTTGGCTCGGCACCTGCCTGCAGGACGCCATAAGTTACGACGCCGCGCCCTACCCGCGCGATTTTTGGCTGTGGATGGGCGACGAACAGGCCGGTCTCAGCGAGCGAGCGCTCCACGAATGCGACACGCGCATCTCGATTCCGATGCAAGGCCGCGTCGATTCGCTCAACCTCGCGGTTGCGACGGGCATCGTGCTGTATGGCGCGCGAAAACGCAGCGAATAAACTCGCCGCGCCAGCGCGTTCTATGCACACAAATGCAGATAAAACCGTTTTGCGCGCGCTTGCGCGTCGAGCATGACGGCCTCGAATTCTCGCAAAATGTCGATTAGACCTTCGTCCAAAGACCGCGCCGCGTCGTCGGGCATCCAAAATTCTGGATGGTTGCTCAGGTGTTCAATCAGCGCCCGCGCTGTTTGTAAACCCGTTTCGGGCGTGTGCCAATTCCTCTCCAACGACCATAACAGCGCACCGTCACCCATCCAAAACGCGCCGTCTCGCAGTTCGGCTTCGGCTTCCAAATCCTCCATTTCCTCTTCGTCGTAAGCGCCCGCCGCGTCGTCACGCGTGTAAGACATGAAATCGCCGAGCGGCGTCACGCCGAGTTGGCGCGCCAAATCTTCCAGCAAAATTGTGGCGTCGCCCATCCATTTCCACTCGGCGTCGCCCAGCAGAATATCCAATTCCTCGTTTTCCAAAACTGGCACAACTTCAATTCCCACAATTTTTAGCTCCCGCACGCCAACTTTTGCGCCGCTTCGATGCGAGTTTTCAAATCGACTTCATTTTCCGCAACCAGCGTGATATGCCCGACTTTGCGCCCCGGTTTAACTTCTTTGCCGTAAAAATGCGCGTGCGCGCCTTTGATTTTCAAGACTTCGCAAAGCGGCGGCAAACTGCCGATCAGATTCACCATCGCCGCGCACGGCGCCTTCATTTTGGTGCTGCCAAGCGGCAAACCCGCGACCGCGCGCAAATGATTCTCGAATTGAGAGCAATCGCTGCCCTCGATTGTCCAGTGCCCCGAATTATGCACGCGCGGCGCGATTTCATTCGCCAAAAGCTGCCCGCCGCATTGAAACAGTTCGAGCGCCATCACCCCGACGTAATCCAACTTGTCGAGCAGTGTTGAAGCGTAATTCTCCGCCTCAAGTTGCAGTTCCGGCGTCGAATCCGGCGCGGGCGCGATGGAAAGCCGTAAAATCCCGCCCTCGTGATGGTTTTCCACGAGCGGATAAAACTTTTTCTCACCGTTTCGCCCGCGCACCGCCAAAAGCGAAACTTCGCGCCCGAATTCGACGAACGCTTCCAAAATCAGCGGCACGCCGCCCAGTTTTTCCCACGCTTTGTCAACGTCGCGCGCGGTTTTCAAAACGAACTGCCCTTTGCCGTCATAGCCGAATTTGCGGGTTTTGAGAACGCACGGCAAACCGATTTCACGCACCGCGTCTTCGAGTTCGTCGCGCGTTTCGATGGCCGCGAAATCTGGCGTCGGCACGCCGTTTTCCCGAAAAAAACTCTTTTCCACCAGCCGATCCGAGGAGATTTCGAGGGCGCGCGGCGGCGGAAAAACCGGGACGCGCTCGGCGAGATATTGGGCCGACTGAACCGGCACATTTTCCCATTCATACGTCACGGCATCGAGATTTTTGGAAAACCACAAAAGCGCGGGCACATCGTTGATGTCCTCGCAGAGTAGCGGTGCTAACTTCCCGGCGACAGCATCGCTGGCCGGATCGAGGATTTTGAAACCGATGCCGAGCGGCGCGCCCGCCAAAACCAGCATTCGCCCCAATTGTCCGCCGCCCAAAATTCCAATCGTCATAAGCGTTTATTTTAGCCACAGATGAACACAGATGGGTTTCACGGATAGAACACGGATAGAACACGGATAGATTCAAAAAAACATCTGTGTCCCATCCGTGAACCCATCCGTGAAACCCATCTGTGTTCATCTGTGGCTCCTTTTCGGCATCCAATTCGCGGCGCGGCTATGCAACTCGCCAACAAAGTCGCCTTCATCACCGGCGCCGCATCGGGCATCGGCAAAGCCTCGGCGCTTTTATTCGCCGCGCAGGGCGCCAAAATCGTCGCGCTCGATGTCAATCTCGACGACGCCGCGCAAACCATCGCGCAAATCGAAGACATCGGCGGGCAAGGACTCGCCATCGCCGCCGACATCGCCTCGCCCAAAGCCGTCCAAAAAACTGTCGATCAAGCCATCGAAAAGTTCGGCCAGCTCGATATCGTCTTCGCCAACGCCGGCATCAACGGCGTGTGGGCGCCGATTGAAGAACTCGAAGTCGAAGAGTGGGATAAAACCCTCGACACCAACCTCAAAGGCACTTTTTTAACGATCAAACACACCTATCCACATCTCAAAGCGCGCGGCGGCGCGATTCTGGTCACGTCAAGCGTCAACGGCACGCGCACTTTCAAAGGCGAACGCATCGCCTACTCCTGCACCAAGGCCGGACAGATCGTTTTGGTCAGAAGTCTGGCCGTCGAATTCGCTAAACACAACGTCCGCATCAACGCGATTTGCCCCGGCGCGATCCAAACCAACATCGGCGAATCGACCGAAAAACGCGATACCGAAACTGTGGGTTTGCCGGTCGAATATCCCGAAGGCAACCGCCCGCTCAACGACGGCAAAGCCGCGCACGTTGCCCAACTCGCGCTCTTTTTGGCCTCGGATGCCTCAATGCACATTTCGGGCACAGAAATCTTCGTCGATGGCGCGGAAACTTTGATTTGAAAAGTCAAAGTGGAAAACCAATGGCGCAAAGCAGTTGCTGTGCGCCGTTTTTATTCGTCTGCCACAACGGTTTCTTCCAATCGAATCAGGTGCGACAAATCGACGGGCAAATCATGGGCACGCAGAGCGCGAATAATCGCTTCCAACACCTCGAAACTGGGGCGGCGCGTGCCATTGCAAACCGCGTAAATCGTCGGTGCGCTTACGCCCTCGACCCATTTGCTCAGGGTGTAAGCGGTGACGCCGATTTCCGCCAGATACTCCTTGAGCGTCACGCGAATTTTTATAGATGCCTCCAAAATTCACCTCTTTTTGAAACAGCCTTGCTTTTTTGCTATACAATGAGTAGAATATGTAGTAATGAAAACTTTGCCATTGTTTGAAAATTCCCTTTCCGATGAAAAAGCGCCTGTCAAGCGCCGGGTTCAGGGCGGTGAAACCTCTTCGGATGTGGTTTTATCGGCGGCAGTGGCGAGCAATGCGCGTGTTTTCGCCGAGATTTTGGGGCTCCATGTCCCCTTGGGCGCCTCGATTGCCGACGTCACCTATGGCAAAGGCGTCTTCTGGCAAGATGTGATGCGCGGGCAGTATAACGTGCGATTTTCCGATATCGACGCCAAAGTGACGCACGATGCGGTTCATGATGTCGAGGTCGAAACCGGCATTGACAGCCGCGTTTTGCCGTTGGAAAACGCCTCACTGGACGCACTGGTTTTCGATCCGCCCTACATGGAAGGGTTGTTTCGGCCTCAAAAAGAGCATCTGGCAGGCGGTGGAAGTCATGGCGCCTTTCGCCATCATTATTCCAATGGAGCGGCGACGCCACAGGAGCCCAACGCTCCCAAATGGCACGACGCAGTGCTGGATTTATATCTCAAAACCGGGGTCGAAGCGTATCGGGTTTTGAAAGCGAAAGGGATTTTCATCGTCAAGTGTCAAGACGAAGTCAGCGCCAACAAACAGCGATTGACCCACGTTGAGATCATCACCGCGTATGAGTCGCTGGGCTTTTACACCAAGGATTTGTTTGTGGTAATGCGCTCGAATCGCCCGGTAATTAGCCGCCTGAAAACGCAGGTTCACGCCCGCAAAAACCACTCTTATTTTTTGGTTTTCCAAAAAGTCAAAATGCCGGTTTCGAGCGTGGTCAACCTTCAAACATCCAGCGATTCGATGATTTGAACGCGGTAAGTCGGTGTTGCGCGCGAAAACGAAATGTCAGTGGTTTTGAAAAACGTAGCTTAAAAAACTACATCGTCGGCCCAGTCGTCGGTTGGATATTCCGGCGTTTGAGGTTTTTCGAAGCTCAAAACGACTTCCTCGCCCTGCGCCGTGCCTGTCTTTTCGACGCGTAAGCGCCAGTTGAGTCCGACGTGGAAGTTTTCGTCGCGCAACCGGAGTTCGATGTGCTGCGCCTGTCGCATCGAGTCGATATGCCGCACCAAGGCGCCATGCACGTAAGCAGGAAGTTTCATCTGCGTTTTCCACTCGTCACCGATTCGGTAACAAATTTCGGTGCCTTTTTCCGTAGGAATGAGGCGAATAGCGGAGGCGCTGTCGCTGACCGCGTAGACCCAGATCGTGTTAAAAATGCGTTCGATGGGCGAAGGCTGGAGTTCGGATTTCATGACGTATCTGCAGCGCGCGGGTCGGAGTTTTCCAGCACGGATTGCGTCTGATTCCGCCGAAATGCCGCGTAATTTGCGGCGATTTGGGGATATTTGTTGGCCAGCATCGCCGCCGCCAAAAGCGCGGCGTTGATCGCTCCGGCGCGGCCAATCGCCAAAGTTGCCACTGGAATTCCGGCGGGCATTTGCACGATGCTTAAAAGCGAATCGAGGCCGTTTAAAGCCTTCGATGGCACCGGAACACCCAACACCGGAAGCGCGGTTTGCGAGGCGCACATTCCCGGCAGATGCGCCGCGCCGCCCGCGCCCGCGATGATGACTTCGAGGCCGCGACTTTGGGCCGATTTCGCGTATTCAAACAGCAAATCGGGCGTGCGATGCGCCGAAACCACCCGCGTTTCAAAACGAATTTCGAGTTGTTCGAGCGTGTCGCAGCAACCTTTCATGGTTTCCCAATCGCTTTTGCTGCCCATGATGACGCCGACAAGAGGGAGTTTTTGATTCATAATCGGGAGTTCGTAAGGGCATGGCTTGCCATGCCTCTACGAAAACTGGCACTCGAAGAAGTGCTTTCCGGCGCTTTTCTCGAAAGTTTCGCCGTTGGGCGCGGTGATTTGGGCCGAAGTGTTCGCCGGAATCTGGAAATTCCACTCGAACATCCCGTTTTCAATTTTCCATTCGCTTTCGATGCGTCCGTGCAGGGTTTCGAGATGCGCCTGGGCGCTCGTCAACCTTCCGCCCGGTTTGGGCGCCAGAATGAACTTTCCATATCCGGCAACGCTTTCGTCGAGTTCGATGCCCGCCACGGCTTGATACAGCCACGCACCGACCGCGCCGTAAGCGTAATGGTTGAAGGAGTTCATGCCGATGTTTTCGAAGCCAGTGTCGTGCGTCCAGCCGTTCCAACGCTCCCAGATCGTGGTCGCGCCCTGCGTCACGGCATACAACCAACTGGGCCAGCCGGTTTGATGGAGCAGGTCGTAAGCGACATCGAGATGCCCAAAACGCGTCAAAACGTGGTTGATGTAGGGCGAACCGGCGAAACCGGTGGTGAGTTTGTTGCCGCGACTTTTGATGTCTTTGACGAGGGCATCGGCGGCGTTTTGACGCCGGTTTTCGGGCAACAAATCGAAGTGCAGCGCCAATAAATAGGCGGTTTGCGTTCCGTTTTCTATTGTCCCTTCAGTCGAAACGAAGCGCGCGGTAAAAGTCTGGCGAATTCGCTCGAAGAGCGCGAAATAGCGCGCGGCGTCCTCGGTTTTGCCCACAACGCGCGCGATTTGACTCATCAAATGCGCGTCATACGCGAAAAACGCGGTGCCGATCAAGTCGAACGGCGTGCCGCCGACGGTTTTGCCCGACCCGTCGAGCGCGAGCCAGTCGCCGAAGCCGCGCCAATGCTTGGCGCCTTCTTCACAGCGCACGAAATCTGTCGCGGTGTTTTGCAAATAGCCGAGATAACGCTCGAAAACGCCGTAGTTCTCGGCCAGAATTCGCGTGTCGCCGTAGCACCGATAGATCGTCCAGGGGCAAATCAGCGTGGCATCGGCCCACGCCGGGCCACCATCGTGACCGGGGCCGCCGAGGGGCGCGGCTTGGTCGAGCAGAAAATCGTGGTCGGGCACCACGCAGGGAATCGCGCCATCGGAGTGCTGCGCGTCGGCGAAATCGCGCGCCCATTCGGTGAAAAAGCCCGCCACATCGCGGTTGAAAGCGGCGGTGCGGATGAAAACCTGCGCGTCGCCCGTCCAGCCCAATCTTTCGTCGCGCTGCGGGCAATCGGTGGGAATATCGACGAAATTGCCGCGCTGCCCCCAGTCGATGTTGCGCTGCAACTGGTTAATCAGCTCGTCGCTGCACGAGAAATCGCCGGTTTTAGGCGTATCGGAGTGCAAAACAATCGCGGTCAGCGCGTCCGGCGTCAGTTCGCCGGGAAAACCGCTCACTTCGACGAAACGGAAGCCGTGAAAAGTGAAGCGTGGCTCGAAAATCTCCTCGCCGTCGCCTTTCAAGGTGAAATAATCGGTCTGCGCGGCGGTTCGCAGATTGTCGGTGTAAATCGGGCCGCTCGTCGCGTTGGGGCCGTCCTGAAGCGTTTCGGCAAAGCGGAGTTTGATGGTCGTGCCGCGCGGCCCGCTCACTTTGAGACGCACGCGCCCGACCAGATTCTGGCCGAAATCGACGACGCCGTTGGGCTGAATCGCAATCGGCACGACTTCTTCGATCCTTTTGACGGGCGGGCCAAGCGGCGCACTCAGTTCGAGGTTGGGATAAGCGAAAGTTTCAACTGATTGCCACTTCGCATCATCGAACGCAGGCGCGCTCCAGGCGCCAAATTCGAGGCGCGCGTCCAACGTTTCGCCCATCATCCAATCGCTGGCGACAATCGGGCCGTAACCGACTTTCCAACTCTCGTCGCTGCAAATCACAAGGGTTTCGCCGTCCTCGTATTCGATTTCGAGTTGGCCCAAAAACTGGGGCGATTCGCCGTAATTTTGGCGGCCTTTCCAGCCGATGCGCCCGCAAAACCAGCCGTCGCCCAGAATCGCGCCGAGCGCGTTGGCGCCGTTTTGGAGTAGCGCCGTCACGTCATAAGTCTGATATTGGACGCGTTTGTGATAATTCGTCCAACCGGGCGCGAAAACGGCGTCGCCGACGCGCTGTCCGTTGATTTCGCACTCGTAAACGCCAAGCGCGCTCGCGTAAAGCCGCGCCGTTTTGACCGGTTTTTGGAGCGAAAACTCGCGGCGCAAAAACGGCGCGGGAACGCTGTGATGGATCGCGCCGACGAGATTGCCGCCGATCCATCGCGCCTTCCAGTCGTTTTTCTCCAAAAGTCCGATCTCGAAACGCGCGGTTTCGGACACGGCTTGAGCGCCGGTTTCGTCCGTGACCTCGACGCGCCAAAAAACCCTTTGGCGCGATGTCAAAGCGGCGCCCTGCCACTGGAGATGCGTGGTCTGATTCGACTCGATGCGATTCGAATCCCACAAATCGGGGGTTTCGAGTTTTTCGGGCGACGAAGCGGCGCTGATTCGATAAGCGACCTGGCGGGCGCCAGCGCGAGTCGAGTCGAGTTTCCACATCAGGCGCGGACGCGGAGTGCCCAGGCCAAGCGGGTTAGAAAAATACTCGCAACGCAAATCGGTGATTTTCATGGAAACGCAGTTAAACGGTTTTCGGCATTTCCAGCGCGTTTCAAAACCGAAATTCGGCATGGAAGGTGCGAATCCAGCGCGCCATGAACCGTTTTTCCGTGCCATCTCTCGGCCTCGCGCTGTTTTTAGCCGCTCCTTTCGCCCATTCCCAGACTAACACCAACCCCAATCAAAGTCTGAACCGCATGGCCCCGCACGACGACTCCGACGGCGCGATGGCGCATGATTCGATGGGACACGGCGACACTAAAGCCGTCGATCCGCTGCCCCAATTTAGCGGCAACATCCCATCGAGCGTCAACGAAGATCGCACGCACGGCGTCAACGCGCCCGGCACCATGATCGGCCCGGCGCCCGAAAACGGCCAGCCTGATCCGCGTTTTCCAGGCGATAAAAGCACGGCGGGCGGCGGTCAGGAAATCAATCAACTGAGTCCGTCGTCAGGCGCCGCGCAAATGGCCAACGGCGCCGATAAACAAAGCGGATTGGGACAAACCGGCGGCACGATTTCCAATCTCAACGAAGGTTTGCCCTCGGCTTCGATAGACAATTCGGGACGCAATTCGGGCGGCGCGAGCGGCGGAACCGGAGGCGGCGCGGGCGGCAAGGAATATAACGTTGGCGGCGACGCGCGGCCCGGCGTCGGCGCTTCGCAAAGCAGTGAAAACCCCACTGATGTCGGGCGCGAAACGGCGGGCGCGGCGCCTTACGCCATCGGAGCGGGCGCGGTGATTATCGGCGCGTTTTTGTTGGCCATGATGCGCGCCCGCGCCAAACGGCGCATTTGAAGACAAGCGAACTTCCAAGTTCCAACATCGAAGTTCCAACATCGAAGTTCCAACATTGAACCAAGGAGTCTGAAAAAGGCCGCGCTATACTGGGCGCGGCCTTTTGCCAATTGCTATGTCCGAACTTTTCATCAAACAGGAGATTTTCAAACTCTTGCCCACGCTCGACGCGATTTTGTTCGATGTCGATGGCGTTTTGCTCGACGTTTCCCAATCTTTTCGCGCCGCGATCTGCGACACGACTCAGCACTACGCTGTTCATCATCTCGGACTCAAATCCAATCACCCGCTTTTGACGCCCGAAGAGACCGAGTTTTTCAAATTCGCGGGCGGTTTCAACGACGACTGCGACCTCACCAACGCCGCCGTGATGCTCATCGCCGCCAAAATGACGCAAACCGACGCGCGCGACACGCAATCCATTCACGAAATGGCACCGACGTGGCGCGATTTCACGACTTCAATCAAACGCGCGGGCGGCGGTTTGGTGCGCGCCGAAGGCGTGATTTTGGAGATGCTCACGCCGGGCCAGCGCCGCGATTTCGCGCGGGCCATCAATTTCAAACTGGTGACCCGGCTCTTCCAGGAGTTCTACGCTGGCGACGACGCGTGCCACGATTTATATGGCTTCAACCCCGAATACGTCCACGGCGAAGGTTATTACCAACGCGAAACGCTGCTCATCGACCCCGATTTGCTGCCCAAAAATCTCAAATATGGCGTCGTTACGGGCCGCTCGATTCCCGAAACGCGCCTGGCACTCAGTCACGCCAAACTGCTGCAAAAAATCCCTGAAAACGGCTGGATCACCCCCGAAATCGGCTTCAAGAAGCCCGACGGCCACACTTTAATCCTGGCGCGCGACCGCCTCGATTTCAAAAATGGCCTCTACCTCGGCGACATCATGGACGATCTGCAAACCGTGCTGAATTACCGCGAACTCAAAGGCGCCGGAAAAGGCCGTATCGCGGGCGCGATTGCGCTTTCTGGCCCGTCGGGAGACACGCACAAACAGCAGTTTCTCGAAGCGGGCGCTGATGTCGTGACGCCGGATGTGAACACGCTTTTGGGGTATTTGAAGGCGACTTTGAAATAAAATTTTCGACACCGAGGGCACGAAGGAAACACAGAGGTTCACAGAGAAAATTAAGAAAATCCCCTGTGAACCTTTGTGTTTCCTTCGTGCCCTCGGTGTCGAAAAACGAAAAACATGACTGGAAAACTCGTCCAAATCAGCGTGAGTCCCGTCGGCGGCGTGCCCAAAACGCGCGTCGAGTCGGCGCGCCTCGGTTTCGAGCGCGTCGAAGGCGACAAGCAAAACAACCTCAAATATCACGGCGGCCCGAATCGCGCGGTGTGTCTGTTTTCGCTCGAAGTCATCGAAAAATTACAAGCCGAAGGCCATCCGATTACGCCCGGTTCGATTGGCGAGAATTTAACAATTTCAGGTTTGGATTGGAGCGAAATCCAACCGGGCGTGAGGCTTCAAATCGGCGCGGCGCTGGTGGAAATCACCGATTACACGCGGCCCTGCGCCAAAATCAAGGCGTCGTTCAAACCCGGCGAGTTCATGCGGCCCTGGCAAAAAACCCATCCCGGCGAAAGCCGGGTTTATGCCAAAGTTTTGGTTGAAGCCGTCGTTTTCGAGGGCGAGGAAGTGCGAATTGTCCCAAGTTAATTTCCGTTTGAGCCTGTTGCTGGGAATCGTTGGCAGCGTCGCGGGTTGCGGCAAATTAAATGTTCCCGACCCCGAAGCGAATCGCCGCGATGGCGAGCCGATTTTCGATCTCAAAGCCGTCGAACACAACCAAAAGTCGGCGCGAATTGCGGCGCGCTCGCAAAACGAGTTCGGTTTGAAACTCTTGCGCGTCGTCGCGGCGCAAAAACCGCGCGAAAACACCTTCATTTCGCCGACCAGCGTGTGGATGGCGCTGGCGATGGCCGAAAAAGGCGCGCGCGGCGCGGCGCAGACCGAATTGCAGCGCGTTTTGGCGCTGCAAAACGGGAGCGATGCCTCGGTCGTGGCGCTGCGCGCAACGCTTAAAGCGCAAGGACTGAAAATCAATCTCGCCAACGCGCTGTGGGCCGACAAAAAAGTTACTTTTCCGCCCGCTTTCACCCAAAACAACGCCAAAACCTTCGGCGCGACGGCGCAAACCCTCGACTTCAGGGCGAAAAATTCGGTCGGCGCCATCAATAATTGGGTCAAAAAACAAACCGAAGGCGAGATTTCGGAGATATTGAAAAAGTTGCCAACTTCGGGCGCGGTTTTGACGAACGCGCTGTATTTTCGCGGGCGCTGGCAAAAGCCATTTCAAAAAAGTGAGACCGAAGCAGCGCCGTTTTACGGGCCAGGCAAAATCGAAACATCGGTGCCATTGATGAACGGCGAGGGTTTTTCGAGTTTTGGGGGCGCGAATTTCGAGGGTGCGATTTTGCCGTATGCCAATTCGTCGTGCGAACTACTCGCGCTTTTGCCAAATAAGGGCAAAACGCCGCTCGATGTCACCGCGAATTTGGATGTAGACGAACTCGATGCCATCGAGTCGGGCGCTCCAACGGCGCTGCGTTTGCCGCGTTTCATGCTCGATTGGGACGATTCGCTCGTTGTCCCGCTTCGGAATCTGGGTTTGAATACAGCTTTCAGTCAAAGCGCCGATTGGAGCGCGATGGGACTACCACCAACTTCGTTTATCAGTGAGGTTCTTCACAAAACGCGTCTCAAAATCACCGAAGAAGGCACCGTTGCCTCGGCGGCAACAGCAGTTGTAATGCAAACCGGATCAGCCAAAGCGCCCGAACCTAAAATCCTCGTTTTCGACCGCCCGTTCGTGCTTTTGCTGCGCGAAACTCACAGCCGCGCCATTTTGTTCGCCGGAATCGTCAACGACCCGCAAATTTTGCCATGAGAACTTCCCAAATCACCCGCCAAACGACCGAAACCCAGATCGAACTCGACCTCAATCTCGACGGGCGCGGGCAATATAACATCGCGCTGCCCGACCGCGCCGGGATGCCGTTTTTCGCGCATATGCTCGAACAATTGTGCAAACACGGCGGTTTCGACCTCGAAATCGTGGCGAGCGGCGACCTGCAAATCGACGGGCATCATCTGGTCGAAGATTTGGGCATCGCGCTCGGTCTGGCTTTGAATGAAGCCGCCTCGGACAAGCGCGGCATCGCGCGCTACGGGTCGTGTATTTTGCCGATGGACGAAGTTTTGATGCTCGGCGCCGTCGATTTCTGCGGGCGCAGTTTTTTGCGGCTCGATTGGAACCTCAATCAGGAGCGAATCGGCGATTTCGATGTCTTTTTGGTGCGCGAATTTCTGGTCGGGCTGTCCAACAACGCGCGCATCAATTTGCACCTCAAAGAACTGAGCGGTGGCAACGCGCACCACGTCATCGAGGCGAGTTTCAAAGCCTTGGCGCGCGCGATGAAAATGGCTTTAAAAGTCGAAGGCGACGAATTGCCGACGACCAAGGGGCTTCTGGGGGAATCAAAATGAGCTTGAATTTGGAAAACACGACTTTAGAATTGCAAACCACGACGGCGGTCGTCGATGAAAACGGTGAGTTACGCGGTTTGGAGCCGCTTCCCGCTTTGAAGGGGCGCCGCGTGCAAATCGTGGTCGTGAGCGAAAAAACAGCCACATTTGAGACTTCGGAAATCAGCGAAACGATGTGGCATCGCGGCATCGTCTCCAATCCGGCGTTCGCGTTTTTAAAGGACGAGGCCGAAAACATCTACTCCTGGGAAGATGGCACCGCGCTCCCGCCACTGCGCGCCGATGTCAAATCGCCATGAATTACAAATGGAAAATCGTGCTGGCTCCCTATCCGTTCGATGATTTTTCGGACATTAAAGTGCGCCCAATCTTGTGTTTAACCGAACCCATTGGCGAAAATTTCCATGTCGTTGGCGCGTTTGTCACAACGCGAACCAATTTCGACGCGCAGCGCTTCGACATCGCTTTCGATCCGGCTCAACCTCAATGGCAGGCGACGGGTTTGCGAGTCGAATCCACTTTACGCCTCCACCGCCTGACGACATTCGACGTTTCCATCGCCCGTCGCTCGCTGGGCGAATGGCCTCTGGGAATGCGAAACGAGGTCGCAGAGAAATTGCGCGAACTTTTCGGCCTATGATTACCATTCTCGATTATTCGGTCAACAACCTGCGCTCCGTGCAAAAAGCCTTCGAGCATCTGGGCCACCAAACGCTGGTGACGAGCGACCCCGATGTCGTTTCGCGCGCCGAAAAATTAGTGTTGCCCGGCGTTGGTGCGTTTGGCGAAGCGATGCGGAATCTGCGCGCCAAAAACCTCGTCGAACCGATTTGCGAAGCGGTTTCGAGCGGCAAAACTGTGATGGGCGTGTGTCTGGGAATGCAGCTGTTATTCGATTGGAGCGAAGAACTCGGTCTGCATCAGGGTTTGGGCATTTTGGAGGGCAAAATTGAGAAATTCCCCGCGTCTCCCGGTTTGAAAGTGCCGCACATGGGCTGGAGCGGGCTGGAATTCCCGCGTGAATCGAAGCTCTTCGCGGGCTTAAATCAAGGCGAAATGTGCTACTTCGTGCATTCCTATCACGCGGTTTGCGAGGCAGAAATCGTCGCAGCGCGCGCGCATCATGGCGCGCAGTTCGTGGCGGGCGTCGAACGCGAGAACGTGATGGGCGCGCAGTTTCACCCCGAAAAATCGAGCGCGGCGGGGCTGAGGATTCTGGATAATTTTGCGCGGTTGTAGGTCGGGGCTATGGAAAGCCCCGCCTAGGAGCCTTTGGCTCAGTGCCCTCGCGGGCACGGAGGGGGAAAGGAAATGCGGCGGTCAAAAATCAAGATTTTTTTGCATTTGGTTTGGGCGACGCATGGGCGGTCGCCCTGGATTTTGCCGGAGTTCGAGCGCGCGCTTTATCGCTGCATTGGCGACGAGGCGACTCGTTTTGGGTGCGAGGTGTGCGCCATCGGTGGCATCGAAGATCACGTTCATGTTATCGTGCGTTTTCCGGCGACGGTCGAACTTTCCAAAGTGCTGCAAGCGATGAAAGGCACGTCCTCCCACTTCGCGCGCGATCATTTTCCGCGCACCGATGTCGGTTGCGGCTGGCAAGATGGTTACGGCGCCTTCAGCATTAGCCCGTCGCAACTTCAAAAAGCCATTGATTACGTCTTAAATCAGAAACAGCGCCACGCGAAGGGTAAACTTTGGGATTCCTTCGAACAAACGAGCGAAGAATCGCCGCCCAAACCATCCTCGTGCCCGTGAGGGCACTGAGCCAAAGGCTCCCAGGCGGGGCTTTCCATAGCCCCGACCCCAATAACTCCAACTCCCAAACTTTTCATCCCATGAACGATTCTTTTTTCCAAATCTTGCAAAAAGCCAAGGAAAGCGAAAACCCCGTCGCGCTTTACACCAACGTCGAAAATCCGCGCGCTTTTCTGGCTGGTTGGGTCGAAGCCGTCTCCAATGATCACGTCGTTTTGCGCCATCTCTCGCCCGAAGGCCGCTATGACGGCTATGTTCTCAAATATCTCGACTCGATTTTTCGCGTCGATACCGAAGGCCGCTATCTCGAACGGCTTTCGTTTCTTTTTGGCGCACGCAAACAGGAGTTCCGCGCCCGTTTAATGCCCGAAAGCGACGCCGAAAGCAATCTCATTCCCGAAATTTTGGGCGCCGCTCTGCAAGCCGAGATGATGGTCACGCTCGAAATCGCCGCCGACGACATCGAAAACGGCGCCGTCAAGGAAATCGGTTTCGACACCGTTTCGCTCGATGTTTTCGACCACTACGGCGTGATCGACCGCGAAGCGACGGTTCACCTTGAGGCGATTTCCGAAGTGCGCGTCGATTCCGAACGTTTGCAGAGCCTCAAACTGTTGTCACGCTGGCATCATCTGCCGGGCTTGGAATAAAAAGAGCCACCGATAGGCACAGATGGATTCACAGATGGGCAAGGATATTTTCTTTGTCTTTATCCGTGCTTATCTGTGAATCCGTCTGTGTCTACCTGTGGCCAAAAACATCATGAAATTTGAAATCATTCCCGCCATCGACATTCGCGGCGGCAAATGCGTGCGGCTGTTACAAGGCGATTACGGCCAGGAAACGGTGTATGGCGACGACCCGCTCGAAATGGCGAAACGCTGGGCGGGCGAAGGCGCGACGCGCCTCCACATCGTCGATTTGGACGGCGCGCGCGACGGCGTTTCCGCTAATTTATCCGTGATTCAAAGCATCGCGGGCGCGCTCGAAATCCCGCTTCAAGTCGGCGGCGGCATCCGCACTTTCGAAGCGCTCGACGCGCTTTTAGATGCGGGCGTGCAGCGCGGCATTTTGGGGACTCAGGCCGCCAAAGACCCGCATTTCGCCGAAGAAGCCTTTGCGATTTACGCCGACGCGGTGATTTTGGGCGTCGACGCCAAAGACGGCAAAGTCGCGGTCGAAGGCTGGCAAGAAACCTCGAATGTCAGCGCGGTGCAATTCGCCCAATACATGGCCGAAGCGGGCTGTATGCGGATCATTTTCACCGACATCGCGCGCGATGGAATGCTCACCGGGCCGAATTTGATGGCGCTCCAAGAGATGGCTAAAGCCGTTGAAATTCCGATCATCGCGTCGGGCGGCGTGAAATCTTCGCTGGACGTGGCTCCGCTCCGCGAAATCGACGGCATCGAAGGGTTGATTACCGGCAAAGCGCTTTATGAAAATCGCGCGACACTCCGCGAGTTTTTGACGGCAGCGCAGTAGAGTGTATTCTTCTGATTTTCAAGTTTCGATCAAACTCTTGCGTTATGAAAGCATTTCCCTTTTCAGTCGCCAAAGCGCTTGGAAATAAGAATGAGATCCATTTTGCTTTGCCACATTTCCAACGCGAATATCGCTGGGGAAAGGACGAATGGAAAAAGCTCTGGGAAGATGCGATGGCGACTTACGAAGTTTTGCCCGCTGTTTCCGGCACGAAGCGCGAGCCAGAACATTTCTTGGGTGCAATGGTCGTCATATACGACGGAAAACGCCATGCCACTGTTGATGTTTACCGATTGGTTGATGGTCAGCAGCGTTTGACAACGCTTTCGCTATTGGTATGCGCTCTCGGCGAGGCAGCAAGGAAATCTCAGCCCACAATCTATAAAAAATGTCGGAGTTTGCTCGTTAACGAAGACGAAAAAGGCGATTTGCACCTCAAACTATTGCCGACAACGAAAAACGAAGACCGCGCCATTTATCGTGCGCTCATCGAAGGTAAGCCCCTTCCTGATGGCACCTCTCGCCTTCCAGAAGCCCATCACTTTTTCCAAAAACAAATTGAGACGCATCTTGATGCACGAACGCTGAATCTGGAACATCTTTTCCAAGTGGTCGCTGCTTCATTTCAATTGGTTTGGGTTGAATTCGAACCTACTGAAAATGCTCACCAAATTTTTGAATCTCTCAACACAACGGGGCAAAGATTGACGCAGGTCGACTTGGTGCGAAATTACATCGCCATGAGCTTGCCGCTCGAAAAGCAAGATGAAGTTTTTTCCGAAGTGTGGTCTCCTCTTGAAAAGTTATTGGACAATGCGAGGAAAGTTGGCAAAAGTGGCCTTGGCGAACTGAGTGCATTCTTGCGCCATTACGATGCGATGAACTCTGGGCATCTGCCAGCAGCAGACAAAATTTATGCGCGTTTAAGAGATGAACTCAGAGATTTAACGGAACATGACTTCATCGAGAAACTACACGAAATCAAGCGCTTTGCGGGGCTTTACAATCAGTTGTTGCGCCCCGACAAAGGCACCGATAAAAAGCTGCTCGAAGCGCTTGAGAAATTATCTGGGTTTGATGCATTAACGGCGTATCCATTTCTGATGGCGGTAGCTGCCCGTCACGAACAAAAACAAATCTCGAGCGCGGAATTTATACAAGTCTGTCAAGTGCTGGAAAATTTCTTCGTGCGTTGCTTTTTAACGGGCATCAAATCAAACGCCTATGACAAAGTAATGGCGAGCCTACCACGAAAAGTTGACTGGAATGACATCTTGCCATCCTTGCATCATGTCCTGATTAAAAATGGTTATCCAAGTGACGGCAAAGTGCGCCAGATGTTGCCGCCGCGCAATCTCTACGAAGCCGCCCCCAAAGAAAAAATTGTCAAGCTCTTTGAACGCATTAACGCCGCCATTTACGAAAAAAACGACGTGTCAATAACAGTTGAGACGCCCTCCCTTGAACACATCTTGCCTCAAAATCCTTCAACTCAATGGAGCGAAGATTTGGGTGAAGATCTCAACTCAATCAAAAATGAATGGCTCCACACCATCGGCAATTTGACGCTGGTGAGCGGCGGTTACAATGCGAGTTTGTCCAACGCAGCATTTTCCGAAAAGCGGGAGAAATTGTTATCGCACGGTTTACGTCTCAACAGCGATTATTTTTCTCAACCCATCGTAAAATGGGATGCAGAGACGATTCAGGCGCGAGCTACCTGGCTTGCCGAACAGATTTTGCAGATTTGGCCTACGTTTGGTGAAGACAAAGCTGCACCAAAGCCAGTCGCACTTTCAACGCCCGCACCCCAAGCTATCATCATTCGAGGGCAACGATTGGAAACTAAATCGTGGCGCGACATGATGCGCCAAATTGCCGTTTTCGTGGGCGAACTGCAACCCAACTTTTTTCATTTGCATTCGCAAATGCCTTCGCAGGTTCGACAAACACCGTTCAACTTCGCTCAACACGACTGGGGCAACGGATGGTATTTGGATTTAAATCACAGTGCCGCCAGCACTCTTCGTTTCGCCAGCAAACTGTTACAAAACGCAGGAGTGCGCGACGACGAATGGGAAATCGAGGAAAATGGCGCTTAAATCGCAACTCGTTCTCCCATGATTAAATCCATCGGCCACGCCGCCTTCAACTGCTACCAATACGAAAAAACCCTCGATTTTTACACCCGCGTTTTAGGTTTCGAAAAGATGTTCGAGATGAAAAACGACGCCGGCGAATTGTGGATCACCTATCTGCGCGTGTCAGACGAGATTTACATCGAACTTTTCCCCAAAACCGGCGAGGCGCCCGCCAAAAGCGGCAGTTATTCGCATTTGTGTTTGGAAGTCGATGACATCGAACTCACCGCCAAAGCCGTCGCCGAGCGCGGCGCGATTTTGGACAACAATGGCCGTATCAACACCGGAAAAGATGGCAATTTGCAGGTCTGGACGAGCGATCCCGAAGGCAATCGCATCGAGTTCATGCAACTGATGCCGGGCTGTTTGCAATTGCGCGCCATCGAACGCATCAAGGAAACCAAAATCGCGGCTTGAAACGGTTTCACTCGCACGAGTGAATAGGTTAAAATGGATTCATCGCTCGTTTTTGGGCGATGAATTTTCGTTTGCGGGAGCCAAGTTGTGCCGAGCGTCCATGTCCACGATGAAACGGTTGCGGGAAGCCAATCGGAAGGTTTCGACCTCGAATTTTTCTCGTCGCGCATTGCGGCGCGCGAACTGATTGCGCGCCGCGTCGAAGAGGAAGTGCGCCACTACAATTTGCAGCAAGGCGAAGTTTTCGCCGGTCTGGTGCAGCCCGACGACACCGAAAAGCTGCTAAACGGCTACAAAATGAAGGCGCCGCGCCGCATCGACGCGAGCGCGCAAGTCGAACGCGCGCTGCAAGCCTTCGAGCGCAACGGGTTTTTCCTTTTGGTGGGCGACAAACAGGTCGAAAACCTGGACGACGAAATCGAACTCGGCCTCAAAACGAGTGTTTCGTTTGTGAAACTGGTGCCGCTCCAGGGAGGCTGAAATGAGAGACGATTCGCAGCAAAACCATTTACAACCTCAACTTGTGCCTATTGCAGACGACGATCCACACCGTGCTGACCACGAGCTACTGGTGGCTTTTCAAAGAAGCCTGACCCTTCAGAATTTCAAAGGCGATTTTGGAGGCAACGAGTTTTTCGAGGCCATGACGCAGTTGCCGCCATCGCGCACCGTTGATCTCATCGTGACGGCTCTGGCACGTCTCGCCTACTTCGAAGCTAACCCACCAGCCGACGGAACGGTTGAAAGATTGAATATTAGTCGTGGCACTTTCCCGCTTTACATCTTGGTAAAAACATTTTTGGCGAAGCCAATGGAACTGACAAGCGAGGATATGGAAAGGTTAATGGAATGTGGAATTGGGTTTCGCGATAGCGTATTTGGCTACAAGTTTCCGATGGCCTCATTTCTGTTGCAACTCGAACAGTTTGAATCGAACACTGATTTGATGGCGAAGTGGCAACCGCAATTTCGCCAGTTGAGACAGAACTTAAGCCCCACTTTTTGCGCCAACGTTGGCGCCGATTATCATTACGGCGGCAACCGCGCGATGCAAAAATTGGCCGAAATTCTCGGCACTCAACTTCCCGATTTTCTTGAACGCGGCGACGCCTAGGCCGATGCCGCCATCGCTGATTTAGACGCGATGGAAGCTGCGCAGCGCGTTTTGTGGCTCGCGGTTTTTGAACACGCGCGCGGTTCCAAAGACGCCAAACCGACGGAAAAATGGCTCAAAGCCGCCGATTCTCAATTGCAATTGCTCGGAAAAGACGAGTTCTTGGCGCGCGCTCAGCATTGGTTTTCGCTTTACGGCAAAGACGACGGCTGGTGGTTTGCCGACCGCGAAGAGCGCAACGACGCGTTTTTCAAGGGACTGATTTGGATGGCGTCGCGCATTGAAGACGGGGCGATCATTCCCGCGTTGGGCGCGGCGTTGCGCGGTAGTTTCAAGGCCCGCGGACGGGCTGGCGTGCGTTCGCAGCGCGTTGGTAACGCTTGCATCTGGGCGCTGGGTCGGCGCGATGAAGCCGAAGCCGCTTCGCATCTCGTCGCCGCCAAGAATCGCGTCAAAAACGGCGCAATTCTCAAAACGCTGCAAAAAACCATCGAAATCGTGGCGGTTCGCGCCCAGATGACGCCTGAAGATCTCGAAGAAATCGCCGTCCCCGATTTCGGTCTCGAAAACGGCGTCATAGCGCGCGATTTCGGCGAAGTTCGGGTTGAAATCGCGGTTTCGGGCGGCAGAGCGTTGTGGAATTGGACGAGCGATGGAAAATCGCTCAAAGCCGCGCCCGCGAGCGTCAAACGCGATTTCGCCATCGAACTTAAAGAACTTAAAATCGCCGCGTCGGAGTTGGAAAAGGTTCTCGCGGCGCAAAAAGAACGGCTCGACAGCTTGCTGCGCGCCGAGAAGTCTTGGGAGTTTTCGACCTGGAAATCGCGCTATCTGGAACATCCGCTCATGGCGCTGATTTCGCGCGGCGTGATCTGGAGTTTTGAGAGCGACGGCGAAAAAATCGCCGCTTTGCCGCGCGAAAACGGGTTTGTCGATGCGAATGGCGCGGCGGTTTCGATTCCCGCATCGAGCCGCGTCAAAATCTGGCATCCGATTTTCGATTCGACCGAAAACGTCTTGAATTGGCGGCGTTATTTCGAGGATTCGGCGCAAAAGCAGCCGTTCAAACAGGCGCACCGCGAGATTTACCGGCTCACCGACGCCGAACGCCAAACCCGCACTTATTCCAACCGTTTCGCGGCGCATATTCTCAAACAGCATCAATTCAACTCGCTGTGCGCGGCGCGCGGCTGGAAAAATTCGCTGCGTTTGATGGTGGACGACGAATATCCGCCCGCAAGCAAAATCTGGCCGCATCACAACCTGCGCGCCGAGTTTTGGATCGAGGGCATCGGCGACGATTACGGCACGGACACCAACGAAACCGGCACTTATCTGCGCGTTGCGACCGATCAGGTGCGTTTTTACAATCTCGATGCTCCGGGAAACACGGCCCACGCGGGCGGCGGCGGATATGGCGTCGGTTACCGGCAAACGCCCGTCGAGGCGCTCGAAATTTCCCTCGTTCCCGATCTGGTTTTGTCGGAAACGCTGCGCGATGTCGATTTGTTCGTCGGCGTGGCGAGCCTGGGCGCCGACCAAAATTGGAGCGACGGCGGGCCAAACGGTCATTTCCGCGATTACTGGCAGGATTATTCGTTCGGCGAACTCGGCGAAACCGCGAAATCGCGCGCCGATGTGCTTTCCAGACTGCTGCCGCGCCTCAAAATCCGCGACGCGGCAACGCTCGAAGGCCGTTTTTTGCGGGTGCAGGGCAAACTTCGCGCTTATAAAATCCATCTCGGATCGGGCAACATCTTGATGGAGCCAAACGACGAGTATTTGTGCATCGTGCCCGCGCGCGACCAGAATTCCGAGGTTTTTCTGCCCTTCGAGGGCGATAAAACGCTCGCGGTCATCATTTCCAAAGCGTTTTTGCTTTTTGAGGACGACAAAATCAAGGACGCGAGCATTCGAAATCAAATTGGCATTGGAAAATGATTTCCGGCGACGTTTGGTTTTTGCCTTCATTTTTTGTGGCATTGGCAAAGCCGATATAAAATTTCCTTGTTTTTGTTTGGTTGCCACAAAAAATGAAGGAGAAATAACGATGAAACTCAAAACCCTTTTTACCTTCGGCGCGCTCTGCGCCTCGCTGTTTTGCCCGCCCGCCAACGCGCAGTGGAACGCTTACGACTCGATGATGCAAAACAACTCGTTTTCGCGCGGCTGGGTCAATCCCTACGACAATACTTTTACCAACGCTTATCGCTCGACTTATTCATATTACACGCCGAGTTACAGCAGCTACGGAAGTTTTCGTGGCGGCAGTCGCAGCGCGCGCAAAGCGCGGCGTCAGGCGCAACTCAAGAAAATGGCGCCGCGCCAGCGCAGCGAGGCCGAAAAATTCGCCAAGTATTCCGGCCAAATGTATAAGGAGTCGAAAAGCCTCAACACGCCCGCCAAACTCGCCGGTGTTTTCGCCAAAAATCTGGGCGGTAAAGCGGGTGATTATCAGCCGGTGATGGCCGAGCTTTTGAAGCTTTATAAAACGCAGGCCAAAGCGCAAAACGCTCCTTCGACCGATTTGGCGCGCACCCTGGCGTATTGCATCTCGGCCAACTATTACTATTTCACCGGCGGCACCGGCGTTCCCGACGCGCAGGTCGCCGAACTGCGGAAAGATTTGCGCCTGGCGATGGCTGGCGACACCAAATTCCGCAAAATGACCAACGCGCAAAAGCAGGAAATGAACGAATCGATGGTGATTTTGACCCATTTCGCGGCGCTGGGCTTTGAAGTCGTGGCGCCCAAAGCGGGCGACAAACGCGCCATCGTGCGCGAGGGTTATAAAAAGCTCGCGGGCGTCAATTTGCGCGGCATTTTGGGCGTCGATCCGAGCCGCGTCGCGTTTGACAAAACCGGGCTTGTCATTAAAGCCGCTTAACGATTAGCTCACTCGAAAGGAATCGTTATGAAGTCTTTGCTTTTTTTTCTGGGCCTCACCGTTGTTTTGACAGGTTTTGTGGCGCCTCCAAATCAGGCTCAACCCGAACTGCCGAGCGCTTTGCCCTCGCGCTCCAAAGAACCGGCGCCTGACATTGATCCCGAAGCGCAAAAATTAGTAGCAGAGATGGTCGCGCGCTATGCGGCGCTGCGTTCTTATTCTGATACTACGCAAGTCGATTGGAAAATTGACAAGGTCGAAAATGTCGAGCCGGTTCGTCAGGGCGGCGACCCAGTTTTCAAATCGACTGTCAGACGACAATCACCAGCGCAGAGGCTTTCGGCTTTGGCTATCACCCAAGGTTTTCAGGCAACTTTGCAGTGGCAACGACCACACAGCATCCGCTTTGAGGGCACCAATTCGAAAGGTATGTTTTTGGGAGTCAGTGATGGACAAAAAATGTGGGCCTTAGCGCCTGCACATCCCGGCTATTACGTCGAACGTTTGCGCGATGCGCCGCGAGTTTTCACCGATGCCGATGGGAACAAAAAGGCTCAATCCGCCGAGGAAGTGGGGTTTCAATTCGATGCGCTGCTTACGGAAGTGCAGGTCGGCGCTTCCACACTGGATTTTATTACCGACAGCCATTTTTGGAGACTTTTGCTTTCTGACGTGCGCTCCTTAGTGCTCGAACCTAATAACGTCGTAGTCGATGGGCAGGAGTGTCGAGTGGTGCGAACACAGGTGATTTTTGACAGCGGCCACAGCTTTACTTGGCGCCTTTTCATCGCAAAAAGCGATGGTCTTTTACGCCGCAGCGAAGAAAGTAACACTCTCTTGGGCGCGAGCGGGCGCATCGTTGAAACTCATTCCAAGGTGCGCGCTAACCCCGCTCTACCCGTTTCGACTTGGGATTTCCAGGTGCCTACCAAGGCGAAACCCATCGAGTATTTTCGTATATTGAATCCGCAGCGGCTCGATTCCAAGCTCTTTGGAAAACCGCCGTCAAACTAACTTTTATGCCAGCCAAACGAATCATTCCCGCGCTCGATATCAACGCGGGCCGCGTCGTGAAATGCGTCCAGTTCGAGAATATGCGCGATGCCGGCGATCCCATCGAACGCGCCGCGTTTTACGACCACGAAGGCGCCGACGAACTGGTTTTCCTCGATATTACCGCGTCTCACGAAAAGCGCGACATCATTTCCGAACTCGCCGCCAAAGTCTGCGAAGAAGCCTTTATTCCTTTCACCGTCGGCGGCGGGCTGAAAACCACCGACGAAATGGCGCAAATTCTCGCGGCGGGCGCGGACAAAATCTTCATTAACACTTCGGCTTTTACCACGCCAAAACTGATTAACGAAGGCGCCGAGCGTTTCGGCGTGCAATGTATCGTCGTCGCCATCGATGCCAAACAGCGCGGCGAAGACGACTGGCAAGTCTTTTTGCACGGTGGCCGCACACCAACTGGAAAAAGCGCCGTCGAATGGGCGATTGAAGCTGAAAAACTCGGCGCGGGCGAGATTTTGCTGACTTCGATGGACGGCGACGGGACACAAAACGGCTACGATTTGAAACTCACGCGCGCCGTCGCCGAAGCGGTTTCGATTCCGGTGATTGCCAGTGGCGGCGCGGGCAATATCGATCATATTTATGATGCGTTGACGATTGGCGGCGCGGAAGCGGCTTTGGTGGCGTCCGTTGTGCATTACGGCACGCTTAAAATCCGTGATATTAAAACCGAACTGCGAAATCGCGGTATCGAGGTGAGGATTTAACGTCGGAGCGCAGGCTTCCAGCCTGCATAGAATATTAAGATGAAATGTAGGCTGGAAGCCTGCGCTCCGACTGGCGGGGACAATCATGGAAAAAGTGGGATGGCGTTCGCGCGGCTATTTGCCTCATTTTCACAGTCGGGAACTCATCCAAAGCGTGACTTTTCGCCTGGGTGATTCGGTGCCGCAAGAAAAGTTGGAAGCGTGGAAAAAAGACGTTCGTTGCACCAGTGCCCGCGTTTTGTGGAACGTCGTCGAGAATTATCTCGACCGAAATTACGGCAGCTGCGTGTTGAAACACGACGACAACGCCCGCATCGTGGAAGAATCGCTACTTTTCTTCGATGCAACGCGCTATCGGATGTGGGCTTGGTGCGTCATGCCCAATCATGTTCATGCGCTTTTCGAGCCTCTCGAACCTCACGATCTGTCCACCATCCTCCACTCGTGGAAATCGTTTTCCTCCAACGCAATCCATCGCTCATGGGGCGTGAAGGGAAGTCTCTGGCAGGTGGAATACTTTGACCGCTTCATTCGCAGCGAAGCACACTTCAATCGCGCGCTACATTACATCGAACAAAATCCCGTGAAAGCCGGACTTTGCCAAAAGCCCGAAGATTGGCCCCGGAGCAGCGCCCGCTTTGGCTCCACCGTCGGAGCGCAGGCTTCCAGCCTGCATAAAATATAAGATGAAATGCAGGCTGGAAGCCTGCGCTCCGACATGTTTATCGACAACTTAAAATACGACGAAAAAGGTCTGGTCTGCGGCGTTTTTCAGGACTTTCAAACCGGTGAGGTTCTCACCGTCGCGTGGCTCAATCAAGAAGCCGTGCAATTGATGTGGGACACCAAACGCGGCACGGTTTATCGCCGCTCGAAAGGAAAAGTGATGATGAAGGGCGAAGTTTCCGGCAACGTGCAAATCGTTCACGAAATGCTCGTCGATTGCGACAAAGATGCGCTGGTGATTAAAGTCGAGCAGATCGGTGGCGCTGCTTGCCACAAAGGTTACCGCTCGTGCTTTTTCGAGTTGGTGAAAGAAAACGGCGAACTCGAAGCGCAGGGCGAGCCGCTTTTCGACCCGCAAAAGGTTTACGGATGATTTTTTGTGGCTAACAACTACGCGATCAAACTCTCGAATTCGTCGATTTGCGCGCGAATCACGCCCAGGCTTTCGTCCCAAAACGCGCGGCTTTGCAAATCGAAACCGAACTCTTCGCCCAGCGTTTGCGCGTCGGCCATGCCGCATTTCGAAAGAAAATCATCATATTTGGCTTTGAATCGGTCGGGTTGCTTTTCGTATTGAGCGTAAAGTCCAAGCGCGAATAAAAGCCCGAAAGTGTAAGGATAATTGTAGAAAGTCGGGCCGTAATAATGGCCTTTGACGCCCCACATATAGGGATGAAGCGGCGACACGTCGGCGCCGTAAGTTTCGAGTTGGGCGCGCGTCATTAGCTCGCAAAACTCGGTTTCGGAGAGGTCGCGTTCGGCGCGCTTTTCGAAGACCGATTTCTCGAACAAAAACCGCGAGTGAATATCGACTACGACTTGCAAATTGCGGCCTAAAGCGTTGTCCAGAAGCGCGATTTTGCCATTTTTGTCAGCCTTAGCGACAGCGCCTTCGAAAATGAGCGTTTCGCAGAAAATCGAGGCGGTTTCGGCGAGCGTCATCGGAATTTCGCGTTGCAGCGGCGTGCGATTTTCCAAACACAAGTTGTGATAAGCGTGCCCCAATTCGTGCGCGAGCGTTGAAACCGCGGTGAAAGAGCCGTCGAAATTCATCAGAACGCGCGACTCGCCGGGCCGGGTTTGCGTGCAATAAGCGCCGCCGACTTTGCCGACGCGCGGCGCGGCGTTGATCCATTTTTCCTCGAAGCTGCGGCGCGCGAAAGCGGCTAATTTGTCGGAATAAACCCCGAAATTCTCGATAGTGAAGGCTTCGGTTTCGCCCCAACTGTAGGCGCCCGATTCGGTTTCGATGGGCGCGATGAGGTCGAACCACGCCAGTTTTTCGACTCCTAAGGCGCGTGCTTTGGCCTTCATATAACGCCGAAAATCGGGAAACGCGGCGATGCACGCGCTTTGCATCGCGCCCAAAGTCGCGGCGTCGATGGAATTGCCGATCAAAGTTGGCGCCACATCATCGGCGAAACCGCGCCGCGCGCGCGTTTCGCGCTGGAAGCCTTTGATGCCGTTGAGCGCTGCCGCCATCGTGGGCGCGACGGTTTTCCACGCCGTGATTTCGCTTTCAAACGCGGCGCGTCGGGTTTCGCGGTTGGAATCGGACGCTAAAGCGCGAATCGCGCTCATCGGCAGCGTTTTTTCCTGCCCTTCGACCTCGACTTTAGCTGTCAAAAGCGCCGAAATTTGGCCGTGCAATTTCGCCCAACCGCCCAGGCCCATCGGACTCAGCGACGCGGCCAAATTCTCCTCGCTCTCGCTCATTTGATGCTTTTCCAAAAGCGCGGCGCGGCGAATCCAAAATTCGTGATTTCTGGCGATTTCAGAGTTTTGCAGCAAAGTTTCGATGTCGCTGGAGCCAATCCAGGCAATGAGCCGCGGCTGCAACTGGCCCAAAACCACGCTTTGGGTTTCGAGCTGCGATTCGAACGCCTTGGCGCGGTCGTTTTGCGCGTCCGTCGTCACAAAACAGCCGATATAGGAGCCGAGCGTTTCCAATTTGTCGGCCAAATGGTTCAAATTGCCGATGATCGCTTCAAAATCAGCGACAAAAGCGGTATCAACCGTCGAATTTTCGCGTTTCCGCACGCCGATTCGGTCGAATTGCGTTTCTAAAGCGTCGATTTGCGCGAGCGCCGCGTCGAATTCCCTTTGAAACTCGCTGGATTCGAGCGAGAGGAAAATCGGCGTCATGTCCCATAAGGGAAGAGTTAAAGAGTTCATTGGCTGCGAACATCGCGGTTTGCAGGCCAAAAAAAGGTTCTGGTCGAAGAGCAGTTTCATGCCGCGACCGAGAATAATTTGCGTTCGCGGTCGGCGGCAAAAGCGAGACAGGCGCGGATGTCTTCGTGCGTTAAATCGGGGAAATCGGCGAGGATTTCGGCTTCGCTCATGTCCGAGGCGAGGTAATCGAGGACATCATAAACCGTGATTCGCAACCCGCGAATGCAGGGTTTGCCGCCGCGCTTATCGGGTTCGATGGTGATGATTTCGTGGTAATTCATGGTCTGATTTTACCAAGCTCGTTCGCTGCGCTCTTTGGCTTCGAGCAGACGCGTTTTCATCGCGGGGCTTTGCAGCAAATAAGCGGTTTCGCGCTCGGACGCGATTTCGCGCCACAACTCAATGGGCACAATGACGCTCACGGGCTGGCCCTCTTCGTCGAGAGCGGTTTGGACGGGGGTTTGGGCAGTCATTTACGGCTCTTCAGCTTTTCAAAGGCCGCGCCTTGAAAGACACGGACTTCAATCGGTCGCAACTTAGATTTTTAATATCACGGCGCTTTTTTCCCAATCACCGAAGTAAAAGGCACCGCGCTGGTGTAACGGCTATCGTAGGAATTATCGCGATTGTCGCCGACGCAAAACAATTGATTTTGCGGCACAATGCCCGAAAACGCGGGACTTGGAGCCGTGTTGTCGCCGTATTGGACCTGATAATTGGCTGCACCGTTGGATTCCTGCCAAATCGAAACTTTTCCTTTCTGCCCAACTTTCTTATGAGGTAGCAATCGCCCATTAACAAATACTTTGGTGCCATTAAACTGCACCTTATCACCCGGTAAACCAACTACCCGTGTCACAAATTGTCTTTGTTGTTGGGAAGTCGAATCAAGTCGCTCATAAACAATAATGTCGCTGCGCGTCACGTCTGCCACTTGTCGGTAATTCCCGCGCTGAACATTTATGTAAGTGGCTACACCCAAAGTGGGTTTCATGGCGCCACTGGCAACGAAGACCCGACGTGGTTGCGACGCCACCGCGCCCAAGATTCCCAACGTCAATGCGATTCCGGCGAGCAAAAATGTTCGATTCATAAAAGCCTCTAAAAGGATGCTTTGCATTATCGCACTGCATGACGGCACTTAACAAGTGAAAATTTCGTGATTGCGCCGACACTTTTGGACATATCCGCTATCTCGTCCTGACCCAGGACGCGAAAAAACGCGGCAGATTGCTCTGCCGCGCTTTTCGATTTTGAAACGAATTTACTTAACTTCGATGCCCGCACCGGCGGCTTCGAGTTTGGTTTTCATCGCTTCGGCTTCTTCTTTGGTCAGGCCGTCTTTGACGGTTGCCGGAGCCGAATCGACCAAATCTTTGGCTTCTTTGAGGCCCAGAGCCGGAACGACTTCGCGCACCGCTTTGATGACCTGAATCTTCTGAGCGCCCGCATCTTTGATGATAACCGTGAACTCGGTCTGCTCTTCGGCTGCTGCCGGAGCGTCGCCGCCCACCGCGCCACCGCCACCCGCTGCCGGAGCCGCCGCCACAGCGGCGCTTACGCCCCACTGCTCTTGCAGTTCTTTGACGAGTTCGTTGAGTTCGAGAACGGACAGATTGCCGACCGTGTCGAGAATACCTTGAATTTTTTCTGCTGCCATGATGTTTTTTCCTTGACGCAGGACGAAAGTTGATTTTAGTTCCCCGTTCTAAGTTCTAAGTTCTGCGTTCTTAAGTTCTAAGTTCAAACGCAAGTCACTTGCAATTTAAATTACCTAATTTCGAAATTAGTCCTTCGAGATTGTAAATGAGTTGCGTTCGAACTTAGAACTTAAGAACGCAGAACTTAGAACTTAGAACGGGGAACACTTCCGGCCAAATTAAGCGCTGAATCCCTTTGTTAAGAGCCGGATTCCTTCTCTACCTTCGCTTGCAACGTGCCGACGAATTCCGACAGAACACCTTGCAAAGTGAAAACTAATCCCGCGAGCGGCCCCATCAGGGCGCCGACCACTTTGGCCTGCAATTCCGGTTTGGAAGGCAGTTTGGCAATCGCCGAGACTTGCGCGCCGTCAACGACCATGCTCTCGATGACGCCGCCCTTGAGGTTGAACGCATCGAGACGCTTTTCGCCGTCCGCAAGCAGTTTGGCCGCTTCGGTCGGCTCGCCAAAAGCGAGCGCGATGGCGTTGGGGCCTTGCAGTTGGAGCGCCAGATCGTGCAGCGCCATGCCTTCGCTCGCGCGGCGCAAAAGCGTGTTTTTGACGACGCGCAGTTCGACGTTCGCGCCGCGCAGGTCTTTCCGCATCGTCACCAGATCGCCGGCTTTGAGGCCGCGATATTCGGTGATGACGACAGCGCTCGCCTGTCCCAGTTTCTCGCGCAGTTCGGCGACGAGGGCTTCTTTGTCTTTGTATTTCTTTTCGACCATAATGATTTCCTCCTCGCTTTTACACGCGCAAAGTGCTGGTATCGACCTTCACGCCCGGCCCCATCGTCGAGGAAAGCGTGATCGATTTCAGATATGTGCCCTTGGACGCCGACGGCTTGGCGCGATTGAGCGCGCTAATCAGCGCCGTGGTGTTTTCGGTCAAAGCCGTTGGCTCGAAGCTCGATTTGCCGACAATCGAATGCACCACAGCGGCTTTTGGCTCGTTGCGATATTCGATCTGACCTTTTTTGCGGTCGCCGACGATCTGGCCCAGATTCGGGCCGACGGTGCCGGATTTCGCGTTGGGCATTCGGGCGCCGAGCTTTTTGCCCAAACGCGCTAAGAGGCGCATCATGTCGGGCGTGGCGACGAGAACATCGAATTGCAGTTCGTCTTTTTCGATCTGTGCGATGACATCTTCGGCGCCCACCGCGTCGGCTCCGGCTTCTTCCGCCGCAACCGCCGCTTCGCCGCGCGCAATCGCAACAACGCGCGGGGTTTTGCCGGTTCCGTGCGGCAGGGTGATGGTGCCGCGCACCTGCTGGTCGCCTTTTTTGGGGTCGATGCCCAAAACGACAGTCACATCGACGCTTTCATCGAATTTGGCGCTCGAAGTCGCTTTGACGAGTTCGATAGCTTCATTCAACGCGTAAAGTTTGGTGGTATCGACTTGCTCCGCGAGAGCGCGGAATCTTTTGCCGTGTTTGGTGGCCATAATTTCTTGCTCCTTGGGATTAGTCTTTGATTTCGATGCCCATCGAACGCGCGGTTCCGGCGAGAATCTTCATCGCGCCGTCAATGTCTTTGGCGTTCAAATCCTGCATCTTGAGTTCGGCCATTTCGCGCAGTTTCGCATTGGAAAACGAGCCGACTTTGGTGGTCAGTGGATTGCCCGAACCTTTGGCGATGCCTGCCGCCTTCTTGATCAAATCCGCCGCGGGCGGCGTTTTGGTGATGAAGGTGAAACTTCTGTCCTGATAAACGGTGATTTCCACCGGAATGATGGTGCCTTCTTGCGCCGCCGTCATTTCGTTATACGATTTGACGAACTGCATGATGTTGACGCCGTGTTGGCCCAAAGCCGGGCCGACGGGCGGCGCGGGCGTCGCTTTGCCCGCGGGCAATTGCAACTTGATGAATCCTGTAACTTTCTTCGCCATTTTTCTCCCTTGTTTAGAGGTTAGAAGTTAGAGATTAGAAGTTAGAAAATTCAAATCTAACTTCTGACTTTCACTTCTCACTTGTGCTGTTTTTGAGGCTAAAAAGCAGAATTTAGAAGATGTTATTTAACTTCTAACTTCTAACCTCTATTCACTAACTAATCCGTTCAACGTGTGAAAAGTCCAAATCGACACGAGTTTCGCGTCCGAAAATCGGGATCATCACCGTGAGTTTCTCGGTTTTGACGTGAATTTCGTCGATCTGTCCTTCCGAACCGGCGAACGGCCCGCCCACCACGTTGACGCGCTCGCCTTTGTGGAAAATCGCCGTGCGTTTGGGCAGTTCCAACCCTTCGACTTCGCCGAGAAGCCGGTTGACTTCCTCTTGTTGCAAAGGCGCGGGTTTGGAGGCGGTGCCGGTGACCTGGCCCAAGAATCCGGTGACGCCGACGGTCTGGCGCACGAAGTGCCAGGTCTCGTCGTCCATTTCCATTTCCACCAAAACATAGCCGGGAAAGATTTTTTTCAAAACCTTGACCGGTTTGCCGTTCCGCAATCGGCTCTCTTCCTCGGTCGGCACGATGACGCGCGAAATCCGCGACTTCAGGCCGACGACTTCGGAGCGCCGTTCGATGTTTTGCTGAACCTTGTTTTCTTGGCCGGCATAGGTGTGCACGGCATACCACTGTTTCGCCATGATTTTTGCCCCACGATGGGAAGCCGAATCGTCGCGGACGCGAAACCAAACGCCAAAACCGCGAGCGATTCTGGTGCTTAACGTCGAATCTGAATTGTTGTGCCGTTTTGAGGCGGCTTTGGCCGCGTTTTATTGCGGAGTATCGGGAGGGAGAATGCCTAAAGCGATGAAAATCCACCGCGCGGCGCTATCAAGACCGAGAATGTAGAGCGCAAAGAAAATCAAAAGTCCAATCGTGACGATGGTGCCCGCCGAGCGCTCTTGGCGCGTGGGCCAATCGACTCGCTTGAGTTCGTTCATCGTGTCATTGACGAAGTCTTTGGGACTCGCCTGCGATGAAGAAACCGGACTTTGACGCATCGGCACACCCGCCGAGCGTGTCGGACGTGTGAGCGGCGCGCCGCCCTGATTGACAACGGATTTGGTGCGATCCACGGGTTGCGCGATTCGCTCGGAATCGCCCGACCCGCTTTCATTTTCCCGGTTTGTGGTTTTAACGATGGCCATTTTTAACTTGAGAGCCTCTCCCACAAGCAAACAAACGCCGAAAGCTCCCAGAGGAGTTTTCGGTCGCTTTTATAAGTCTGCGAGGACAGGAGAGACAGGATTCGAACCTGCAACCGTCGGTTTTGGAGACCGATGCACTACCGTTATGCTACTCTCCTAAAATTCCCAAAGGAATTACGTTCAAGCCGCCAGTGGGATTCGAACCCACGACCTCATCCTTACCAAGGATGTGCGCTACCACTGCGCCATGGTGGCATTTTTCCAACGTCGAAACGTCAGACAATGCAGAGGGACGGATTCGAACCGCCGTAAACTTTCGTTATCAGATTTACAGTCTGACGCCATTAACCGCTCGGCCACCTCTGCCCAAATTTTCAATTTTGCCCCATTTCAAACGACTCTTTCAAACGACTTCAGGGCAAAGCCGGTGGCAGGAATCGAACTCGCAACCTATTGTTTACAAAACAATTGCTCTACCATTGAGCTACACCGGCAAATCGATCAAACCACAATGGAACTCCCGATGGCAGTTGGAACACAAAACAATACACTTTGCCATTTCCCTCTGCATTTTAACGAAAGACACACCCGATCTCAACATATCATAAAGGTTAGCTTCCTTGAGGTCGCTTTCCACATGATGAAACTCCAACGCCCGCGAACACCGATTATAACCACAAATTTGACAAGCTAAAGTCGCCTTGTGGACACGAAACTTCTCTTTTTGCCGCTCTTGATAAGCCCGAATCTGTGAGACTCGCCTTTCGTGATTATCCGCATACCATCGTCGGTGATACGCTTTGCGCTCTTCATCGTTGCTGTAAGCCATGATTGCTCAATGAGTTTACAAAACCGAATTTCAGCGCGACTATGCCACCGGCGAAACGCCTTCAAAAACAGCCGTCTTTTCGGGCGCAAGAGGTAATTGTAATGGCCCGGTGCCGCGCTGTCAACGAATCGACAGCCAGGGAGCGGGCGAAATTGGGGTTTCGCCCGCTCCTGCCGCGCATGGAATTAGACGTATTTCTTGATTTTCGCTGCCGCTTTGAATTTGGCGATGTTTTCGTCCAGGCGCTTTTGCACCTTTTCTTTGAGCAAAAACGGCTTGATACGCGGATCGGCCTGCACTTCGGAGAGTGGAATCACGCGCGACGGAATCTTTTCATCGACGCGAATGATGTGCAGTCCAAAACTGGTTTCCACCGGCCCGACGATTTTGCCAATCTGGGCGCCAAAGGCGGCATCTTCGAAGGGTTTGACCATTTGGCCGCGCGCGAAAGCGCCGAGGTCGCCGCCCTGTTCCTTGTTGGACTGGTCGTCGGAGTTGGCTTTGGCCAGAGCCGCGAAATCGGCTTTGTTGTTGAGTTGCTTGATCAAATCGAGCGCCCGTTTGCGCTGCGATTCCTTCACCGAAGCGGGCGCGGCGGGGTTGATGGCGAGCAGAATGTGGCGCGCTTTGACGCCTTCGGGAACGGTGAACTGGTCGCGGTTGGCGTTGTAAAACGCCGCGATGTCATCGCCTGAGACGGTGACATCGGCGGTCAGCTGCTGGGAGAGTTGGCGAATGGCGACTTCATCGGAAATCGCGCGGCGCAAATCATCGACGCTTTTGCCTTCTTTGGCCAGAACCGCCTGAAATTCGGCGTCGGTCTTGAATTTGTTGCCGGTTTTGATGGCATTGATGGAATCGTTGATGATTTTGGGGTCAGCGACGATTTTGCGCTTTTTGGCTTCCTGCGACAACAGTTTAGTGGTGATGAGTTCGTCCAAAACCTGAGTTTTGATTTCGGCGAGCGCTTTTTTGGCTTCGGGCGTGCCGGTCGCAAAGGACGGCTCGCTCGCTTTGATCGAATCGACCATGCGGTTGAGGTCGGCGGTGAGAATTTTGTCGCCATTGACATCGGCGGCCACGCCCGCGTTGGGCGCGTTGACCACGGTTTGGGCCAGAGTGGGCGCCGCCAAAACCGGCAAAAAGGGAAGTGCAAGTCCCAGGGCGAGACGAAGAGGAATCTTTTTCATAAAAATCACTTGAAGAGGGAGTTGGAGTAGCGAAACGCGCCGTCAGACGGGCCGCGGGCGCCGTGGTTCGCGGGAAGATTGACAAGTTTTGACGCGAAAGTTGCTGTCGCGGAATTTAGCCGGGCATCAGTTTATGCCCGACGCGGCCCTGCCAGCCGTCGATGACCAGCCAGAACAGCATCATGGCGACATCGCCGAGCGCAAGCCCCAGAAACAGCGGCGTGGTTTTGCGATAGGTGTCGGTGCCGCCAAAACGCGTGACCAGAACCTTGCACAACCAGCCGATGAAGACCGAAAACCAGATCTGGGTGATGGGATAGCTTTGTGACACCAGAAAGCCGATGGGATGGAGCGGAAACCAGGCGAAACGCGAGCGCGCCAGCATCATGCCATAAGTCATCACGATGCCCAAACCCACCCAGATCAGGTTGTTGTAACTGGCGCCGGTGACGCCCTTAACGAGACTCGCGCTGGCGCTGGCCGGCTGAATCGAGGCGCCGCCACCACTGGAATACCAGTTGTCGAGGGTGAGTCCGCCCTGCGCGTAGCCGAGTTTCACGTTCATGTAAAAGCCGATTGCCATCGAAATCAGGGTGCAGACCATGATGAGCGAGAGCAGCGGTTTGAGCGCGATTTTGCGGTCGAAAGCGAGTTTGAAGCCTTGAATAAAGGAGGGCATAATGAAACCGCGCAAATCGGTCATCAAAGCGCCCTGCATCATCGCCGCGGGCGGCAGCGAACTCGACGACAAAAGCCAGTGATTTGGCCCCGCATTGGTGATTTGCCCCAAAATGCCCAGCGGCGCCCAGCCTTGCTGCACGAACAAAACGCCCGCCTCGGAAATCAGCCGCGTCAGCGCGATGATAATCACCAGATACAGCGTCCACAACACCAGCGCTAAGAGCGGCGAAATGCCCGCCGCGATGCTCCAGGCGATAATCAGCGCAAAGGAGCCGACAAAACCCCAGAACGCGGCGGGATAGGAAAGCGGCTCGTCGCGCTCTTCGCCATCGGCGCGGCGGCGACCCAAAGCGCGTAGCGCGACGTGTTTGAAGTGTTCCCTCCCCGTGTAAGCCATGATGGCGACATAGGCGAGGTAACAGCCGATTTGCTGGTAATGGGTAAAAGTTTCGAAGCCGCCGCCGACGCCGCCGATGGCGTTGGGCAAAGTCGAGGGCGGAAAACCGGCGAAATAAGCAACGACGAGTTGAAATTTGACGAACCAGAAGAAAAACCACAGCGAAAACGAGATTTCCGCCGTCAACAGGTAGGCGATGCCCACGAAAAGTGGAAACAGCACCGTCGGCGCGCCGCCGATCTGGTTCCAGGGCGCTTCGGTGAAGAGCAGGTTGGTGTCGATGGAAAGCGGAAAGTCGGGCACATCGGGAAAATAGACGTGCAGACCGCGAAACAACTGGATGAAAACCGCGATGCCAAAGCCGAGCCACATCAAATTGTTGCGAAAAAACGGCCCAAAACCGCGGTTTTCCGGGTTGTCCATGCCTTCGGTCATTTCAATGGGCAAACGCAGTAGCGGAAACGATAAAGCCTCGCGCTCGGCCCACTGCTTCCGCAAAATCACGCACAAACACGCCATCATCACATACAGCACGAAAATAAACGTGCCCCAGATCAGCAGCGGCACCAGCCACGCGCCCCAGGGGATTTCGCCGTTGGGCACGCCGACGAACCAGCCCGAAACCGCGTCTTTGGCGGCGTCGGTGTATCTGCCGCCGCTGGCACTGAGCGCGGGCGTCATCCACGGCTTGATATACGGCTCCAAAAATTCCAGCCATTTGTTCTCGCGCGTCGCGTAATAAAACGGGCCGATTAAATTCACCACGAAAACGTTTTCCGCGCCGTGTCCGGGCGTCAAACACGAAAACAGGCAGGAAATGTAGACCACCAGAGTCTCGTTGCGCGAAAGCGGCTGGCGCCCCAGCATCAAAACGATGACGCCCAGCGCGGCGAGCGCGACCAGGATGTAAAAAACAAAGCCGAGGCCATCGGAATCGAGGCCGCGCTGTCGCAAAAGTCCGGCGGCCAGCGCCAAAATCAAGGTTCCGGCCAGCAAAAAGACCTGTTTGGCGGGCGCCCGCGAGGTCATGTGAAGCAGCGGATTGACGACCAAAAGCAGCACCAAAAGCGACGCGATGGCGCCGGGCGGCAAATGCGTGGCGCCCAGAAAGGTGCCGCGCATTTTCATATCGACAATCGGGATGACGGTGCCAAAGAAAAACGCCAGAACCACCGACAAAAGCGCGGCGCGCGCGGTAATAGCGACCGGGCGCTGGGAAATCGAATCGAGGAGCGGCGCGCTGGGCGTGGCGGGCGAAAGGGAAGTGGCGGCCATAAATTTCAGGTAAAAAGTTGAGCAGGAGTGCGGCTATTTTATCAAAGGCGCAGGCGCGTTAAACACTGAGGGTTGACGATCCGGAGGCCGAAGCCTCGGCAACAAGGGCAAAGGCCACCTTCGTGGCCTGAAGCCTCCGCCGGGAGGCTTGGCTCTGGGTTGCCGAGGCTTCAGCCTCCGGCCATCACCTCATCAGTGAATTGCAACCCGTGCAACCACGACACTTCGCAACCGTCCCCAAAGCCGCTTTTCTATACTGCCCGCCCGATTTCTCTTCCATTATGCCGTCCCGTCGTGAACTTCTTGCCCTCGGCGCCGCCGCGCTCATCCCGGCGCGCCTGGCGCGCGCCGCCAACCTCACCACGCTCGCAAACGGTGTGCGTCCTTCGCCGGATTTCCCGATTCTGGCCAAATTCGAACCCGCCTCAGGCTGCTACATCGGTGCTTTCATCGAGCGCGACAGCGCCGTGATGGGCAACATCCCCGCGTTTGAAGAACTCACCAAGCGCAAACACGCTTCTTATTTCACCTATGTCGGCTATGGGCGCCCGTTTCCGCTCGAATGGGTCAAAAAAGTCGCGCGCAACGGCGGCGCGCCGCACATCGCCTTCGAACCCAACAACGGTTTGCCAGAAGTCGTGGACGGTTCCTATCTGCGCGCCTGGGCGCGCGACGCGGCGCGCGCCAAATGCCCGATTTTCCTGCGCTGGGCGAGCGAGATGAACGGCCCCTGGACGAAATATGGCGGCGACAAAGCGCTTTATATCGACCGCTTCCAACTCGTTTCGAAGATTATGAAACAGGAAGCGCCCAATGTGGCGATGGTGTGGACGCCTTTTGCCGAACCCGCCAAATTCATCCCCGAATATTATCCCGGCGACGCTTATGTCGATTGGGTTGGCGTCAATATCTACTCGGTCTACATCCATAACGGCGACGTGAAACGCCCTTCGCACGACGAAGATCCGGTCGCGTTTTTAAAAACCGTTTATGACCTTTACGCCGCCAAAAAGCCGATTCACATCTCGGAATTCGCCGCCACCATCTATTGCAAAGGCACCAGACAGGACACCGTGGATTGGGCGATAGAGAAGACCAAACGCTTTTACAATGCGCTGCGCGAAGAGTTTCCACGCGTCAAATCGGTCAACTGGTTCTGCCTCGACACCGTGCAGGCGGGCCTGGCCAGCAACAACTATTCGCTGCTCAGTGATGGCCGCATGCTCGCCAATTACCGCACCCTCGTCGCCGACAAATACTTTCTCAGCCAGGTGACTTTCGACCCGAAAAGCTGGAATCGACCCATCAAATCCGGCACCACGCTGGGACGCGGCGGTTTCGTGCTGGCCGACCGCAACAACGACGACGTTTTAGCGGTTTCGGGCGCCGTCGCCGCCACGATTTCCGAGCCATTTCTGCGCGGTCTCAAAAACGGCGATATGGTGAAAGGCGATCTCGAACTGTGGGCGCAGCTTCCGCTCGGCATGAACGCGCCCGGCCAACTGCGCGGCATCATCTGGCAAGTGGACGGCAATACTTTGGCGCTCACCAACTCCAAACTGCGCGTTTCCGTCCCGCGCGAGCGTCTTATCGAAGGCGAACACGTCGCCAAAATCATCGTGATGACGCGCGACGGACGCCAAACCGAGTCGGCCTCGATCCGTTTCACGCTGGAATAAGTCGTGAATCCCCCGCTCTTTCCCCAAAAAACCCGATTCGCACAACTCTGAAAGCCGCTCGACAAACATTTGGAGCCGCTCGGCAAACAATTGGAGCCGCTCGACAGACAATTGGAGCCGCTCGACGAACAATTGGAGCCGCTCGACAGACAATTTGAGCCGCTCGACAAACAATTGGAGCCGCTCGATCGAATCGAGCGACTCTCAAAGTTCATCGAAGGGGTCTCAGAGTCTGTCGAGCGACTCCAATTGTTTGCCGAATCGGGAGAAGAGGCTCCCTGCCGCTTTTAATTCAGCGGCGAGGACTTCGGAATGCGGGAATAGGCTCAGGTTCTGCAATGCAAATTAAATTGGCGGGCGACGAAAGTGTTTTCGGGTTGGATTGAAGCGGGTCTCGAATGAAACGAAAGTAGGGACATGGCCTGCCATGTCCTTCGACCACCTCTTACGCATTCCAAGGACA
>JAABUN010001558.1_pt1 | contig 49372 bp, 39 predicted proteins | sample 5559311 | NCBI WGS metagenome assembly JAABUN01 (sample SAMN10711877, study PRJNA513370) | rock metagenome | isolation source: Antarctica rocks | place: Antarctica: Victoria Land, Siegfried Peak sud
TGCGCGTCCGAGAACGTCGGCTGCTAGGTCGGGGGCGGGCCAGCCATCGCGCACCTCCGTGCAACGCGCGCACCCTACCAGCCTCGCCCTATCCCTACAACTATCCCTGAAACGCAGCACTTAGTGCTGCGTTCCACAAATACGTGTCGGGTTGTCCACCGCCCGTTCCTCCCCTCCCTTTTAGGGGGAGGCCACAGCAGCGGTGGGGAGAGGTCATCCTGGCCCCGCAATTGTGAAACAGATGACCAAGAGTTGTGAGCGCCATGGAGGGCGAGTACCTACAGAGGGGATAGGATGGGTTGCAAGGCGCTCCTTACGCGCGTTCGCGAACAACCGTTTTGTCAGGGCTTTCTCAAGAGCGCGGCGGTAGGTAGGCGTCGCGACAGACCTTAAATATGTCGCAACGCCTGTCGCGATACTTGTCGCGATACTCCCGCCTTGTGTCGGCAAACTCCAGTACGTACGGCGGTTATCGAACGTTGAGGAATCGCGACAGCCGGCCCACATATATTGCGGATGACGCGATAATCAGAGGTTAGGCGGTGGCTGATGCTCGAAACGACCTCGACTGCGCGTTTCGAGCAGTATGGATAGTGACCGCTCTCTTGAAGAACGCGCGCGCTATGTACGGGGCACCACTCGCTCACTCATGCAAGGAGACCTGCTTCAACGTCCGGCGGAGAACGAATAACACCGCTGCACTGCCCTCCTGGACGGGGCGACCAAGGTCGACTCATTCACCATTCACGCCGCGCGACCGCCGACGCGAGATGTGCCACCGCGCCCGCCGGTTCCGGCGCATCGCCGGGGCGGGCGGCGAGCGCGGCCCATTCGGTGGGGAGGACGCGTGCCACGAGACCGGCTGCGGTATTGCCCGTGGTCAAGAAGACCCCGGCCTGGCCCTCATCCAGGCTCAAATCGGCGCTGGCCTGGATGCTGAAGTCGTGGCCGATCAGCACCGTGTTAGTCCCGAGCGGGGGCGGCGTGACGAAGAGGCGATCGAACGCGGCCCGCAGGGCGACCCGCTCCGCCTCGTCGCGTGTCGAGGCGGGCGAGAGGAGGCCGGGCTCGACCGTCTCGCGCTCGAAGGCCAGGGTCGCCGTCTCGCGCGTGCGGCAATAGGGGCTGCCGAGGACGCGATCGACGGGGATGCCGAGCGCCTGGAAACCCGCGCCGATCAGTTGCGCGTCCGCGTGCCCACGCGCCGAGAGGTTGCGCTGGGTCTGGCAATGCTCCAGATTCTGCCGGTCGCTGTCGAGCTGGGAGAAATCGGTCGCGGCGTGGCGGAAGAAGATGATCAGGCCGCCACGCCGTAGCGCCGCCACGAGTTGTTGGCCTTCGAGCGTGGTCCCCGGTGTGATCGCGGGCACGGTGGACGTCGCGACTGCCGCCATGGGCGTGCGCGAGACGGTGGCGGCGGGCGAGCGCGGCACGGTCGCGGCCGGGCCTGCGGACATCGCCGACGAGAGGGCCGGGGCGGGGGTTCGTGCTGGCGGCAGCGAGGGCGCAGGCGGGCGCTCGCCGGGCCCAGTCGGACGCTCCAACGCGCGCGCTGTGAGCGAGATCGTCGCCGGGGCGAGTGGCGGCGCGGCGATCGGCCAGGTGGGACCGATCGTTGCCGCTTGGCCGCTACAGCGGCTCAGAAGCGCCGCCACCAGCAAGACGGCCAGGAACCGCGTCCGGCAACGACGCCGAAGTGTCCGCTGGCCCACTATTGCTTCCGCTTCCCCTCGTTGGCGTGATGGCCGACGTTCGATCGATCGTGATGGTGTGCTTCGTCAAAGTCTTTGCCGTGCGGTGAGGCTCGGGTGCGGTGGCAGCACCGATTCCACGGGGACATTTGCCGAGGGTCTGCCGCTCGTACATGAATGTCCCGGTCAGTTCGGCGGCTGTGCCCCGATACCGGGAGCGGTCTCAACGCGGGCACTCGTGGCCCGCCGGGCGCGGGATGCGGTATGCTGGAAGGGTGTGACGCCAGGGACCAGCACACCGGAAAGACAGAGGCGATGGTAGACGAAGCGACATCACGCCGCAAGGCGGAACACCTGACGGTGGCGGCGCGTGCCGAGTCGGAGGTGGCGACGACCGCCCGCTGGAGCGAGATCGTCCTGCTGCACAACCCGCTGCCGGAGATCGATCACGCGGCGATCGATCTCGGCACGATCTTCCTCGGGCGCCGCTTCGGGCTGCCGATCGCCATCGCCGGGATGACCGGCGGCCACCCGCGCGCCACCGAGGTCAACCGTATCCTGGCGCGGGTGGCGGCGCGTTTCCACATCCCGATGGGCCTGGGGAGCCAGCGCGCCATGCTCGTCAACCCCGCGCTGACCGCGACCTACGCCGTCGCGCGCGAGGCCGCGCCCGAGGCGTTCCTGATCGCCAATGTCGGACTCCCACAATTGTTGCCGCAGGGCGCGGCCGCACCGTTCACGCTCGCCGACGTGCGGCGCGCGATCGAGGCGATCGGGGCGGGCGCGCTCGCCGTCCACCTGAACTTCCTGCAGGAAGCGGTGCAGGCGGAGGGGGACACCAACGCGGCGGGCGGGCTCGCCGCGCTGCGAGCGCTGGCGGGCGAGATCGCGGTGCCGATCGTCGCCAAGGAGACCGGCGCGGGGATGACCGCGCGCGCCGCCACCGCGCTCGCCGCCGCCGGGGTCGCCGCGTTGGAGGTCGGCGGCGCGGGCGGGACCAGCTTCGCGGCGGTCGAGGCGGGGCGTGCCGCCGATGCGGGGCAGGATCGCCTCGCCGCCCGCGGCCGCCTCTTCGCCGATTGGGGCGTGCCGACGCCCGCCGCCGTGCGGATGGTGCGCCGCGCGGGGCTGCCGATCATCGCGACCGGCGGTATCCGCAACGGTCTCGATGCCGCCAAGGCGCTCGCGCTCGGCGCGGACCTCGTCGGTTTGGCCCGCCCGCTGCTCGAACGCGCCCTGCTCTCCGAGGAAGCGACGGTGGAGTGGCTGACCGATTTCGTGGATGAACTGCGCACCGCCATGTTCCTCGTCGGCGCGGCGGCCCCCACCGAACTGCGCCACGCACCCTACCTCGCGCTCGGCACGACGCGGGCCTGGCTGGAAGAGGCGGAGCGGCTGGCGGAGGCGGAATCGTCCCATGCGTAAGCACGCCGTTGACGCGGCGATACGCCCGCATAGGGTGATCGTGTCCATCGTCAGGCGTGCGCCATGAGCGAATACCCGAGCATCAGGCCCGAACGCCCCGGTTGCGCTATGATGCCGCACGAGGCCCCGTGCTGTGTCGCGGGTGAGTTGTGTCCGGATCCGGGAAGAGGCCGTTAGGCGGAGGGAAATCATCATGCGCGCAAACCATGTGAAGCGGCGGCTGAAGGCGGGCGAGCCGTCGATCGGGACCTGGTTGTCGCTGCCGAGCCCGGAGGCAGCCGAATTCGTCAGCGCGCTCGGCCTCGATTGGCTCGTCGTGGACGCCGAGCACAACTCGGTGGACCCACGCACGCTGGCGCAGATGTTCGTCTCGATGGCCCACACGCCGATCGCGCCGATGGTGCGCATCCCCTGGAACACGCCCGAGCATTTCAAGCGCGCGCTCGATTCCGGCGCGTGGGGCATCGTCGTCCCGAACATCCAGACGCGCGAGCAGGCCGAGGCGGCGGTCCAGGCCGCGCGTTACCATCCGCTCGGCACGCGCGGCGTCGGCGGCGGGCGCCATTACCTCAGCTTCGACACGACCGGTTCCGAGTACTATCAGCACGCTAATGAGGAGACGCTGCTCGTCCTGATGATCGAACACGTCACGGGGGTCGAGAACGCCGACGCGATCCTCAGCACACCGGGCGTGGACGCCTGCTTCATCGGCCCGAACGACATGGCGACCTCGATGGGCCTCGGCCTCGGGGTGCCGCTGGAGAGCGATCAGCCGCAACTAGTCGCGGCGATCAAGCATGTGCGCGAGACCTGCGTCAAACACGGCGTTGCGCCTGGTATCCACTGTTCCGGGGCGGACGCGGTCAACCAGCGGATCGCCGAGGGCTTCCAGTTCTGCGCGCTCGCCAGCGAACTGCGCTACATGCTCAGCGGCCTGCGCGACGACATCGACAAACTCAACTGGCAGCGCGCCGAGGCGGCCTCGCGCGGCGTGGAATCGGGTGAAGGGGCGATAGTGCGGTATTAGCGGGCCGAAGGTGTGAAGGTCGAAGGTCGAGGGGACTCCGCGTCAGGCTTGTATGTGTCCGCTGGCAGAGAGTAGCGGATACTTTCGACCTTCGACCTTCACACCTTCGACCGTTGATACTTTCCCCCTTGACAGCTAATCGTCTTTCATGCATGATAACCCCAGTGGGGCGAGTCCATGGATGAGTCGCGGCAGGCCAATCAATTCACGCTCTGGCTCAACACCAGCATGGAGAGCCGCCGCTACTCCCAGGCGGCGCTGGCGCGTGCGGTCGGGGTCGGCGATGCGCAGGTGTCGCGCTGGCGACGTGGCCAGGTCGTGCCCACGGTCCGCTCGTTGCAGCGTATCGCGGATACCTTCGGGGTGCCGCGCGTCATGCTCGACTCGCTGGCGGGCTACCCGACCGACGAACCGGAAGAGACGGCTGAGAGTGCATCCGGCGATCTGGCGCAGCGCGCCGAGATTCGCGCCTATCAAGCCTGGTTCGGGCAGCAGTTGGCCCAGCAGGTGCCGCGCGAGTTGTGGCGCATCTACGCCGACGGTTGCGCGGCCCTGGCCGTAGCGCTCGGGGACTCCTTCCGCGCCACACTGGCCCAGGCCGCGCAGGAGATCGGGGCGACCACGCCGCACGCGGACGACGACGATACGCCGCGCCGGGAGATCGGCTTCCGGTCCTGAACCCGCGCTATTCGGTGGCGTGGGCGGGTCCGCTGGACACCACCGCCACTGGATAGCGTGGGCAAGGGGGAATGATGCGTATCCTCGTCATCGGCGGCACCGGCTTCATCGGCCCGTTCGTGGTGCGCCAGCTCCACGCGGCGGGCCACGACCTGACGCTCTTTCATCGGGGTGAGACGCGCGCGGATCTCCCGCCCGAAGTTGCCCGCATCCACGGGAACCGCGCCCGGCTCGCCGACTTCGCGGGCGACTTCCGCCGTTTCGCGCCCGATGTCGTACTCGACATGCTGCCGCTGACCGCGAACGACGCCCGCGCCGTGGTCGAAACGATGCAAGGGCTGGCGTGCCGCGCGGTGGCGATCAGCAGCATCGATGTATATCGCGCCTACGATCGGCTGCGGCGCAAGGAACCGGGGCCACCCGATCCGACGCCGCTCACCGAGGAATCGCCGCTACGCGGGCGGCTCTTTCCCTACCGCGACGACCAGCCGAGTGCGGCGAAGATGCGCCACTCCGATACGCTCTTGGACGACTACGACAAGATCCCCGTGGAGCGCATAATCATGGGCGATCCCGCGCTGCCGGGGACCATCCTGCGCCTGCCGATGGTGCATGGTCCGGGCGACTATCAGCATCGCCTCTTCCCGTTCTTGCGGCGTATGGATGACGGCCGCCCGGTGATCCTCATCGATGAGGGCGTGGCGCAGATGCGGGGCTCGCGGAGTTACGTCGAGAACATCGCGACAGCGATCTGCCTCGCGGTGACCGACGAGCGTGCCGCCGGACGGACATACAACGTCGCGGAACCGGAAGCGACCACCGAGGCCGAATGGGTGCGCCTGATTGGCCGGGTCGCCGGTTGGCGAGGCGAAGTGGTCGCGGTCCGGCCAAGCCGGTTGCCCGAGCAACTCCGCACGCACATGGACACCGCGCAACACTTTTATGCCAGCAGCGCGCGTATCCGGCGCGAACTTGGCTATGCGGAGGTTATCCCGTCAGAGGAAGCCCTGCGTCGCACCATCGCCTGGGAACGGGCCAATCCGCCCGCGACGATCGATCCGGCGCAGTCCGATTACGACGCCGAGGATGCAGTCGTCGCCGAGCTGGCCCGCTGATGCCTCCGTGGCGATTCGGGAGATTGCCGGGAGGGAGGGGGATGGCGCATTTGCGCGGTTGGTCTCAGAGCTTGATGATCCCGCGCTGCAACGCCTGGCTGACCGCCTCGGTGCGATTATCGACGTTGAGCTTTTGGAAGAGAATATTGGCGTGGAACTTCACCGTGCGCTCGGTGATAAAAAGCTCCTTCGCGATCTCCTTGTTGCGGTACCCCTTCGCCATCAACCCGAGCACCTGCATCTCGCGCTCGGTCAGCGTCTCCTCGCGCTCGCCGCGCAACATGTCGCTGACCCGATTGAGGAGCTTCGTGGCCACGGCGGGCTGGAGGAGCGAGCCGCCGCTGTGGACGACGCGCACCGCGTTGAAGATCTCGTCGCGCGGCACGCCCTTGAGCAGGTAGCCCCGCGCGCCCGCTCGGACCGCCTGGAGGATGCGCTCGTCGGTGTCATACGCGGTGAGCACGAGGACGCGGGTGCCCGCAGCCTGAACATGAATCCGCTGGATCGCCTGCACGCCATCCAGGCCGGGCATCTCCAGGTCCATCAGCACGACATCGGGCTTGTGCGCGGCGACCTGCGCCACCGCCTCCAACCCGTTGTCGGCCTCGCCGACGACTTCCATGTCGGCCTGGGTGCCAAGCATCAGCACCAACCCGGCGCGCACTACGGGGTGATCGTCAACAACCAGGATACGAATCATCGGGACCTACAATAAAGGTCGAAGGTCGAAGGTCGAAGGTCGAACGTGGCGGGTCACGGGTCTGAGGAGCGACCGGCGGGGACGGAGCTTGTCCGGTCGGATGCCGCGCTACGGGTCATTATAGGGCATCGGTCTCGCCCCCTGCTGCGGCGCGTGCCCCTGTCGCCGGTCGGCTGTCGCGTCCCGACGGCGCGAAGGGGACGGTGACACGCACGCTCGTCCCTTCGTCGGGGGCGCTGTCGAGGTGCAACGTGCCGCCAAGCAGGGCGACGCGCTCGCGCAGGCCGACCAGCCCGAAGCCGCCGCCGACCCCGGCGGCGCGCGGGGCGGCGGGGCTGAAACCGACGCCATCATCGGTGACGGCCAGGATCAGCGCGCCGTTCCAGCGCTTGAGGGTCACGTCAACCTGAGTGGCGTGGGCATGTTTGCCGATGTTGCTCAACAACTCCTGGGCGATGCGGTAGAACCCGGCCTCCAGGGGCGCGGGGAGGCGACCCTCGATGGTATGGCAGCGGAAACACCCCTCGAAATGATGTTCGCGACCGGCGCTCGCCAGCAGGCCGTCCAGCGCCTCGGCGAGGGTCCGATCTTGCAGCGGCGTGGCGCGCAGATCCATGACCGAGCGCCGCGCCTCCTCCAGGTTGGCGCGGGTCAGTTCCATGCCGCGCCGCACCTTCTCGCGGGCCTCGTCGTGGCGACGCGGATCATCGAGCAAGGCGTCGGCGACCTCGAGTTGGAGGGTGACGGCGGTGAGGCCCTGCGCCAGCGTGTCGTGGATCTCGCGGGCGAGGCGGTTGCGCTCCTCCGACGTCGCCAACTCGCGACTGCTGGCGTAGAGGCGGGCGTTCTCCACGGCCAGGGCGGCCGTGTCGGCGATCGCCTCGACCAGCCGCGCCTGGGCGGGGGTGAAGTGGTAGCGTTCGTGCATGGCGGCGACGATCGCCAGGCCGAGGGTGCGCCCCTTGGCGATCAGCGGCACCGCCAGGAGCGATTTCAGGCCAAGCGCGCGCACCAGCGCCGTGTTCGTGCGCGGGTCCCGCGCGGCGTCGGTCGTTATCAGCGCATGGCCGCGCGCCACCGCCTCCCGCAAGAACGCCTCGTCGGCCAGGGCGATCGGGCGATCGGCGGCGAGGCCGGACAGGGGGCCGCCATCCGGCCCGACCCCGGCGCGCGGCAGGAGTTGCGCTCCCGTATCGTCGAGCAGGTACACGCCGCAGGGCAGGCCATCCACGGCAGCCGAGAGGCCGCGCGCCACGATGTCTAGCACTTCGTCCAGCAGTAGCGAGGAGGTCGCGGCGGTCGTAACGCTGAGGATGCTGGTCAATTCCTGCTGGCGACGGCGTTCCGCCTCGAACAGGCGCGCGTTCTCGATCCCGACCGCCAGGCCGTCGGCCAGCGTTTGCAAGGTCGCCACGTCGTCGGCGTCGAAGGCGCCGACCCGCGCACACGACGCATCCACGACGCCGATCAAGCGCTCGCCGAGGACGATCGGCACCGCCAACTCGGCGCGGCTATCGTGGAGCGAGGCGGTGCGGAGGAAATGCGGCTCGCGCGCCACATCGTTGACGAGCATCGGTCGCCGGGTCGCCGCCGTCTTCCCGACGATATGCTCGCCAAGTGGGATACGCAGGCCGATGTCCGAGGGGCCGTCATCCCGGTTCGCCTGCGCCTGGAGGACCAGGTCGTCGCGCTCGGGATGGTAGAGCAGGATACCGACATGGTTGTAATCGAAGCGGTCGCGCACCGTCGCGGCGACTTGCGGCAGCAGCACTTCGACCTCGCGGATGGAGACGAGCGAGCGGCTGATCTCGTTCAACGCGCGCAGTTGTTCGACCCGCCGCTGCTCGCCGGCGTAAGCGCGCGCGTTCTCGATCGCCACCGCGCAGGCGCTGGCGACCGCGCTGAGGAGGGTCGCATCCTCGGCGCTGTAGCAGGAAGCGCCGCTGGCGACGACGATCGCGCCGTGGAGCCTGCCGCCGCCGGTCAGCGGCACGCCCAGCCAGGAGAGCGGGCCTGCCGCGCCGTGCGGCGACTCTCGGACGCCGCGCAGGCGGCACTCGGCCCGGTAATCGGCGGTGAGGATTGGCCGATTCCCGGCGAGTACCAGCGGGCAAAGTCCGTGGACGATCGGTCTCCCTTCGCGCTCGATCACGCGTGCGCCATCCTGGTACCAGCGCTTCGCCAGCAGCGCACCAGTGCGCGGCTCGGCGAGCGCGAGGTAGAAGGTGCCGGTGTCGAAGAGGCGCGAGCAGGCGAGATAGATCGCCTCGTAGAGGCTGTCCACGTCGAGGGTCGCCGCCAGCGCGCGCAAGAGATCGTTCAGCGTCGTCAGTTGCGACAGGCGCTCCTCGCGACCGATCAGCAACTGGGCGTTGTCCACGGCCACCCCGATCTGATCGCCGATCGAGCCGATCAGGGCGAGATCGCCGTCTCGCTCGCCACGTTCGCGCGGCGAGGTGCCGAGGGCGTTGAGCACGCCGAGGACGCGGCCATTGGCCCGCAGGGGGATACCCCAGTAGCGGACTGCCGCCGAGGTCGGGGCCATCTCGGCGGCGGGCGGGAAACCGGCGATCAGTTGCGGATGGGCGCGCGCGTCTTCGATAACCAACGGCTCGCCCCGCGATGCCACCCGCCCGATCGGGCCAGCGCCGCACGGGATCGTCACGACGGCGGCGACGCCGACCGGGCCAACGGCGAGGCCACGCCAGGCGCGTAGCTCCAACCGGACACAATCGCGATCGAAGAGATAGACGCTGCCCGCCTCCAGGCCGAGCGCGTCGAGGGTATTGTCGAGCGCATCGTCGAGGATACGGCCGAGATCGAGCGAGCGGCTGGCGACCGCGCCGATACGGTAGAGGGTGGTCAGGTCCTCGGTGCGCCGGGTCGTCTCGCGGAAGAGGCGCGCGTTCTCCAAGGCGATGGCCGCCTGGTCGGCGAAGAGGCCGAGCAATTCGATGTCGGCACGGGTGAAGGTTGCATCGTCGCGCTTCTCGACACGCAGCACGCCGATGACCCCATCGCGCGTCCGCAACGGAGCCATGATGCTGGCCGCGAAGCCATCCTCGGCGCTTGCGCCCGCTTCGTCCGCGACAAGGAGATGCCCGCTGCGAAAGACGTGGCCGACGGCGGTACCGACGATGTCGACCGGCCCCCGGTCGCGACGGTCATCGCGCGGATCGATCCACACGATCGGGCGCAAGACCCCGGCCTGCTCGTCGGGCAGGAAAACGGCGGCGGCGTCCGCGCCGGTGAGCTTGACGACCTGACGCGCGATCAGGTCGAGCGTGAGTTCCTGGTCGCGCTCCTGCGCCACCGCCCCGGCGACCATCTGGAGTCCGAGCAGCCGTTCCTCCACCGCGGCGGTCGCCTTCGCACGCTCCGCGAGATTGTGCTTGAGGTGGGCCGTGTAGGCGCGGCTCAGTTCCTCGGCCAGGATCGCCAGGAAGGCTTCGACCGACGCCTGCCCCCCCTCGAGTCCCAGGCGACGCAGCAGCGGGGCAACCGCCGGACCGAGCGCCAGGATCGCGCGAATGCTCTCGCCAAGGCCGACGCCGAGCCGATCTTGGCGTAGCGCCCAAGAACCGGCAACGCGGCGGGCCGATCTGCGGTCGCCGCGATCGAGGTAGGCGATCAGGGCGTCGAGGGCGGGCGGGGCGAACTCTTCGAGATGGGCGATCGGGGTAACACCCTGGAAATCGCGCGGTATGTCGCGCAGGGCGCGGAGCCAGGCACCCAGGACGCCGGCACGATGGGTGCCGAGGGCCGCCCCGAGGCGACGACTCAGTTGCAGTTGCTCCCCGATCGTCACCATCGCATCACGCCATCGCATCGCCCGACAAATCCACATCGCGGTCGTCCTGGCCAGGGGAGCCATATCCATTCCTGTGAGGATACACCAAACAGGGCGGGGTGGGCATCGGTCAATGGGGCGGGGATACAGGCTGTCCTGTTGGACAGTGGCGGTATCGCAGCGGGGCGCGTGAGCAGGGCGCGGGGTGCCTGCTATACTTTGCGGGCGTATACCAAGGTGGTACGGGTCGGCGGAGTCGGCTGTTCGGGGGTAGATGACAAGTGGTGAGAACGTATCACGCGCGCGGCACCCGGCCTGTCGTTGCGCGCCCACCCGCAGGGGCGCACTGATGCTGCAAGACCTCGCGAAGTTGCTGGAACAGTTCCTCGTCGATTATGGCTACTTCGCCATCTTCCTGCTGATGTTCGTCGAGGAGGCGGGCGTGCCGTTGCCGCTGCCGAACGAGGTGGCGCTGATGTACGTCGGCTACCTGTCGTCGCAGGGGCAGCTCGATCCCAATCTGGCGGGGCTGGTGGCGACCCTCGGCGCGGCGGGCGGCTCGGCGCTCCTCTACACCATCTCCAGGCGGGGGGGCCGACGATTGATCCACCGCTTCGGTCGCTTCATCCACGTCACCGACGAACGACTCGATCAAGCCGAGCGGACGGTCGCGCGCTACGGGCCTATCTCTATCCCGATCGCCCGACTGACACCCGGCCTGCGGATCGCCACCACGATCGTCTCGGGCGTTCTGCGCGTCTCTTATCGCGTCGTGATCATCTCGGTGGTCGGGGTGTCGCTCGTCTGGTCGTTTTTCTGGGTCCATCTCGGGCGAGCGCTGGGCGACCGCTGGGAGGAAGGGGCCAGAACCTTCGAGCGCCTGGGGCGCTGGGGCATCGTGATCATCGTCGGGGTCATCGCGCTCGTGCTCCTCGTCCGTTGGATTCTCGCTCGTCGCAAGGCACAACGCGCGAGCCTGGAAACGCCACTTGCCCTGTCTGGAGCCGATGATCCGACCCCGGAAACCGCACTCGCGGAGGAGAAAGACGCCATCAAGAGCGGAGATAGCGCCCGCCATCCACGCGGTGTGAACGTGGACGAGGGCAACCCGTAAGGTCTGGTACACACCAGCAGTGCTGGACGAATTCATCGTCGTCCCCTGTCAGTGAGCAGGCGGATTACCCCAATCCCTGAGAGTAGTCCCAGTCCACGGAGGTGGGCCCCGCTGCGCTCTGCCGTAGGCCCCGCTGCGCTCTGCCGAAGACTTCGTGGCGGGGCCTTCAGCCGGGACGATGGCATGTGAGGCCCGTCGCGGCGGGCGAGCCCGGCGGGGCCGCAGTCCAACGGCATCCCCGCGCCGTAAGCCGCCCCAGCAAGCACCCCCAGCCCGCGCAGGTGGCCCCCTGCGCTCGACCGTAGGCCCCACTGCGCTCTGCCGCAGACCTCGTAGCCGCAAGGCCCCTCGCCAGAGACGTGCCCCGCACAATAGCAAGCTTCACCCCCCGGACCCTCGCTGCAATGGCAGGTAGTCCCCGTAGCCCAGAGTGGTGAGAATAGCGTCGCTCGTTTGCCCGGCGACGATCCGCCGCGCCTCCGCGCCGGTGTCTTGGTCGCGCTCAATGATCAATTCCTTCGCCTCCGGTAGCAGGCAATGGTGGACGCCGCGCACGCCGGAGAGCATCTCCTGGTAGGCCCCGGTCCCGAAGAAGCCGAGGTACAGTTCCTCGTCCAGTCGGGTCGCGGGCAGGGTGAGATAGCCGGGCGTGCCCGCCTCGCGGTAGACATCGTCCGAATCGCAGGTGAGCCCGCCGAGCCAGACCTGGCGTGGCGGGCGATCGTAGCCGTTCAGCGGCAGGACGATGAACTTCTGGCCGATCCCCCAGCTATCGGGCAGCGCGACCATCAGGCTACTGTCCACGATGTACCAGCGCGCGTCGCCCCGCGCGGTCGGCTTCTCCTCAATCACACGAAACAGGTGCGCGCCATGCTCGGCGGTGGTGTAGCGCCCGAACTCCCCGACGATCGTCGGTGCCGCCACGCCACGTCGCGCGCAGACATCGCGCACCCCGGCGAGGAGGAGTCGGGCGAAGCGCGCGTAGTCGAACGCGAAATCGAGGCTGTAGGGGACCGGCATACCGCCGCCGAAGTCGAAGTATTCGAGCGACGGGTGCGCCTCTTTCAGCGTGCAGTAGCATTCGACCGCGAAGAGCAGCGAACCGACGAAGCGCTCTTCGTCATCAAGCTGCGAGCCGAGCATCGCGTGGTAGAGGCGCAGCGACAGGCCGGGGAGCGCGGCGATCCGCGCCGCCTGCGCCTGGAGTTCCACGAGGCCCATCCCGAAGCGCGACTCCACGCTGTCGAGCGCTGCCCGACTGGTCACCCCTTTGTCGATCCGCTGGCGCAGCCCGACACTCAGGGGGAGCGCGAAGTCGGCGAAGGCATCGATCTCCTCCGGCCCGTCAAAGACCGGGATGATGTTGGTGTAACCCTCGCGCCGTAACGCCTTGATATTCGCGGCGTAGGAGGGAATCTTGAAGCCATTGTTGATAATCAGGCGCTCGGGCGACAGCAGGCCGCGTCGCCACAACAGGCGGGCGATGTCGATGTCGTAGGACGACGAGGTCTCGTAGTGCGCGCCGCCGAGGAGGGCGTGGCGGATGACCTCCTCGGCCACGTTCGCCTTCGTGGCATTGGCGTAGACGAAGCCACCCGGATAGCCGGTCGCCGCGCGGGCCCCATCGAACAGCGCGATCATCGACCGCACGCGCTCGGTGATCAGCGGCGTATATGCCAGTTCCAGCGGCGAACCGTACTCGCGCACGGTGGCGTAGAGATCGAGGTCGCGGAAGTGGAGCCGCCCATCGCGCACGCCGAGGAAGTCGTTCAGCCGACCATCGGTGCCGAGCAGACGGGGATAGCGCGCACGCAGCGCGTCGAGGTAGGTGCCTGAACGCGGCGGTTCCGGCGTGTCGTCCACAGTCGTCATCGTGCGCCCCTCCCAATCGCTGGATCGCGCGCCGACGAGGCGGCATCGCAGGAAATGGTACACCCGGCCCCGACGCCCAGATAGGGCCGGGCCGGGTGTACCGCCTCGCTATACCTGTGGTATCGCCGTTGGCGACACCCCGCTTACCCTGCCGAAGGCGAAGGCGAGGGGGAGGGCGACGGACTCGGCGACGGCGATGGGCTTGGCGATGGCGATGGCGACGGACTGGCCGACGGCGCGGGACTCGGTGAGGCCGACGGGCTGGCCGATGGCGAAGCGCTCGGCGACGGCGACGCGCTTGGCGAGGCCGAAGGCGACGGACTGGCCGACGGGTTCGGGCTGGCCGACGGCGACGGGCTCGCTGATGGACTCGGACTCGCTGACGGCGAAGGACTCGCCGACGGACTCGGGCTTGGCGATGCGCTTGGTGACGGCGATGGCGACGCGCCGACCGCCCTGGTCTTGAAGCCGCCATCCTTCGTTGTTGCGCTGTTCCCCACCACATCGCGCGACGAGACCACGAAGTGATAGTTCTGATTGGCGAGCAGGCCGGTCAGGATGACCGAGTGGAACTTCGCCAGCTCCACGTTGCCCTCGATCCCATCGTACTGATCGGTGACGCCATAGCGCACCTCGCTGGTCGCCGGCTCGTCGGTCTTCCAGACGACCCGCACGCTCGACGAGGTAATGTCGGTCACCACCACTTCGGTGATCTCCGGCGGGAGCTTGTCGTTGATCTGGGGGTAGCGCCAGGCGTAGTACTGCAAGCCGGTGTTCGCCAATTCGACCCGGAAGGCCGGGGCGTTCGTCGGCGAGTAGGTCAGGCAGCGCCGCTCGAAGCACTGGATGAGCACGTCGCGCTGCTGGCCGTCCGCCTTCACCGTGGCCCAGTACGCCTCGGTGATCGGCAGGCCGGTGACGTAGAACGTCGGCACGAAGATCGCGGCGGTCGTGTTCTGGCTGCCGCCATAAATCAGCCCCGATTGCTGCAGGAACTCGTAGAAGACCGACGCGATACTGTGCTTGGTCGTCACGCCGGGGACGACCCCCACCGAGGTGACGCCGCGCGGGTCGGCGGTATTATTGACGCTGCCGTTGCGCTCGATCCGTTGTGCGATCAGGTTACCGGACGGGATCGGCGGGGCGTCGAGCACATCCGCGAATGACGCGTAGGTCGGACTCAGCGAGCTCCGGTCGTCCAGATCACCGAAGGGGATCTCGGCCGGGGTCGCCTTGCGAAATTCGGTGTCGCCTTCCTGGATGCGCCCGTAGATCATGTCCTGTGCCAGCAATCCCTGCGTGACGTAGAACGCGTCGTTCTTGTTGGCGTCGGGGTTGTTGATCTCCATCCGGCTCTTGTCGAAGTACTGCACCAGGTGGCGTCCACCCGGCCCCTCGGCATAGTTCTCCCGGATACCGCCGCTCATCTGGGCACCCCAGGTGTAGGAGCGCGCGGCTTCGCCGTAATAGACCGGGCGATCGTACCGTTCCCAGATCTTCTGGAACGCGGCGTCGGCGAAGGTCGGCTGCGCGATCGGTGCCGCCCCGGCCAGCAGGGCACCGGGCGCGATACCGGCGGCGAGCGCCAGCGTTAAGGCCCAGAGTATGCAGCGTGACAATCGAGAGCGAACCATATACAACCCTCCTACTCCTTCCAACCGCACGAAGACAGGTTTCGCGCGCCCACGCCGCGGCTCATGGGGCGCGTATCCCTCCGCCATCGCCTGCGTCCGGTGGCGACACGCGCGCCGGAGGCGGGGTGGCGGATGCGCGGACGATCGTTGCGGACCAACGACACCGACCGTCCGATGGTGATAGAACGCGGTGACCCGGCCACGGTTGTAACGACGCACCGCGTTCCGCCCCGGTGGCCCGAGCGGCGGCCCTTCCACAACCACGTTGCCGAACGCATGCCACGGTGTGACACGACCTGTACGCCCATTGATTCGTGCTACCCTACAAAGCCGTTGTCGGGCGGCCGACTGCGGGGTGAGGAGGGGCACGACGATGCGGAGCGGCGGGCAGGCGTGGGGAGCGATCATCGTCACCGGGGCGTCGAGCGGCATCGGGCGGGCGACGACACTGGCGTTGGCGCGACGAGGCTGGCTCGTGTTCGGCGGCGTCCGCTCGGCGGAGGACGGGGCCGCGCTCCTGGCGCGGGCGGGCGGGCTCGGGGTCGGGGCGCTGGTATTGCCACTCCGCCTCGATGTCACCGACGACGCGGCGCTGCGGCGGGCGCGAGCGACGGTGGAAGAGGCACTGGCGCGGCGCGGCCTAACGCTCGCAGGGCTGGTGAACAACGCCGGGGTGGGGGCGATCGGGCCGCTGGAGGAGTTGCCGATCGCGCGCCTACGGGCCGCGCTGGAGGTCAACGCGATCGGGGCCGTGGCCGCGACGCAGGCGTTCCTCCCGCTGCTACGCGCGGGGCGGGGGCGTATCGTCAATGTCAGCAGTGTGTCAGGGCGCGTGGCCGCCCCGTTTCTCGGCGCTTACGCGGCGTCGAAGTTCGCGCTGGAAGCCCTCTCCGATGCGTTGCGCGTGGAACTACGACCCTGGCACATATTCGTCATTCTGATCGAGCCGGGCCCGGTGACGACGCCGATTTGGGAGAAAGGCGAGACGGCGACCGCGACCGATCGGGCCGCGCTGGGGGACCATTCGCCATACTCGCCTTATCTGCCCGGTGTGCGAAGGGCGACGCGACGCGCGGCGGCGCGCGGGGTGCCGCCCGAACGGATCGCCCTCGCTATCGTGCATGCCCTCACGGCACCCCATCCGCGCTCACGCTATCTCCTGACCGGGCATCGGCTCTTCTTCACGCTCTTCGCGCGCCTCGCGCCCGACTGGCTGCGCGACAAAGCGTTGGCCCTACCGCGTGACTGAACGGCCTTCACCCCGCCGTTCGTGAGCGGCACCCGCCCATCGACCCGCCCATTAGGGGGGCGGAGAGGGACGGGTGCCATGGACGCAATTGCGAAATAGCATAGGCGCTGCTGCGTTGCACCAAGACGTGGCGGGTTAACCGCAGCAGCGTTGGGGGGCATCGTGAGCGAGGGCGAGCAGTTCAGCGGTCGCGGGCGCTACACCGTCATTCCGCGCACCCTGATCTTCCTGCGGCATGGCGACGATGTACTCTTGCTGAAGGGTGCGCCGACTAAACGCCTCTGGGCCGGGCGGTACAATGGCCTGGGTGGTCACGTCGAGTCGGGCGAGACGATCATGGCGGCGGCATGGCGCGAATTGTGGGAAGAGGCGGGCATCGCCGCCGCACAGGTGGCCGACTTCGCGTTGCGGGCGCTGATCAACGTCGAAGGGACGCCACATGGCGTGCTGCTGTGCGTCTTCACCGGGGAGGCGCTGACCCGCACGGTCGTCGGCTCGGTCGAGGGGACGCCGGAATGGCTGCCGCTCGCCGAGCTGGACCGGCTCGACCTCGTGGACGGCGACCGCCTGCTGCCGCGCTTGTTGGGCGCGTCGGGGCTGCTCTTCGGCCACCAGCGCCACGGCACCGTCGATCGTGCAGGTGCCTTCACCCTCGAAGGCATTTCGGTTACCGATGGTTGACGTGCCGCCACGCACGGGCGATCATCGTGGCCGACGACAGCACGCCTGATGACGCAGCGCCCGACGCTGGACGAATGTAAAACGTGAAACATCGATCACGGCAGGCATGGCAGGCACACTAGGCGCGCTGAGCGTGATCGATGTGCAGGAGGAAACGTGGACCGCGAGGAGTTGAAACGGCGGGTCGCCGCCGAGATCGACCGACGACAGGACGAGATCATCGCCCTTGCCGAGCGCATCTGGGGCGATCCCGAACTGGGCTTCAAAGAGTTCCGCACCGCGCGGGTCGTGGCGGAACAATTCGGCCTGCTCGATCTGCCACAACGGACCGATCTGGCGGTCACGGGGGTCAAGGCGGTGGCGGCGGGCGGCAGCCCCGGCCCGACCGTGGCGATCATCGGCGAACTCGACTCGATCCTCGTGGCGGATCACCCCTCGGCGAATCCCGAGACGGGCGCGGCACACTGCTGCGGGCACAACGCACAGCTCGCCAACATGGTCGGCGCGGCGATGGGGCTGATCGGCGCGGGGGTGTTGCCCGAATTGGCCGGGCGTGTCGTCCTTTTCGCCGTGCCCGCCGAGGAGTATGTCGAGATCGACTATCGCTCGGAACTGCGCCGTCAGGGCACGATCGAGTTCCTGGGCGGCAAGAGCGAATTGGTGCGACTCGGCGAATTCGACGACATCGACATGGCGATGATGGTCCACACCGCCAGCCTGGATCAGATGGCGGGCGTCTTCGGCTCCTCCACATCGAGCAACGGCTTCGTCGGCAAGAGCGCACGCTTCATCGGCAAGGCGGCCCACGCCGCCGGGTCGCCCCATCGCGGGGTCAACGCCCTCTACGCCGCCACCGTCGCGCTCGACGCGATTAATGCCCAGCGCGAGACCTATCGCGATGAGGACGCGGTGCGTATCCACCCGATCATCTCGCGCGGGGGCGACCTGGTCAACGTCATCCCCAGCGACGTGCGCCTCGAAACCTACGTGCGCGGCAGAACCGTGGAGGCGATCGAGGGGGCCTCGGCGAAGGTCGATCGCGCCCTGAAAGCCGGTGCGCTCGCCCTTGGCGCGCGCGTGGACATCACCACGCTGCCAGGCTATCTGCCACTCTTCAATGATGTGCGACTGCTGGCGCTCTTCCGCGACAACTTCGGGCGCGACTACGCGCCCGCGCAGTGGACCGAGCGGGGTCATGGCGCGGGCTCGACCGATATGGGGGATATCGCGGATCTGATGCCCGCGATCCACCCCTACGCGGTCGGCTCGCGCGGCCAGGGTCACGGCAACGACTGGCAGATCGCCGACCCCTACATCGCCTACGTCCTGCCGGCCAAGCTGATGGCGCTGACGGTGGTCGATCTGCTGGCCGATAACGCACAAGAGGCCCGCGCGCTCCTCGATGGCTATCGTCCGCGCATGACCAAGGAGGAGTACCTCGCGTTCATGCGCCGGGCCTTCACCGAGCAGACCTTCGACGGCTCGACCATGTAGCGCACAACGCAGCGCGCCACGCGGGCGAGGCCCGCGACGGCGCATGAGCGCTTGGCCCCGCCACACCGATCGGCGGTATCTCGGCCATTCCCCCGCCCTTACGCAGATACGAGGAGCAGCAGATGGCAAGACGCGACGAATTGGCGGAACTCGAGGAGGCGCGCACATCGTGGTTCGCCGAGCATCAGGAGCCGCGCGATCTCCCCTGCCCGCAGTGCGCCACGGTGCTCGGGACGCTCTTCTACATCACCTGGGCCGAGCAACCCCTGATGGACGCGCTGGCCGACCCGAAACTCGGGGGGGTACCGACGCAAGGGTTCTATGTGCTGGTCTCGCAGGAACGCGGGGCGCTCGTGCCGCGACAAGGGCGACGGAGCTATGGTCGGGAAGACACGCCAACCGTCGGACTGCCACCCACCTGGATCGGGCTGCCCGGCGAGATCAGTTGCGGCGACTGCGGCACCCTGGCCCAGATACCCCACCCGCGCTTCCCCCAGCAGGCCCGCCTCGAAACGCTGCAACGCGCGGCAGGCAAGGAGCCGCGCCGACGTTGGCGGCGCGGCTGACGTTAGCGCTTTGCAATCGGTTATAGCATCAGGCGACGATCGGCATCGGGGCAGCGTCGACGAGCGATACTCGCCGACTTCTGCTCGTCACGCTTAGTCATCGGCTTGGTCTATCAGGTCAGCCTGCAGTGGCGGACGCCTCGGCAAGCGTGGCAAGAGACTCCTCGCCAGCTTCTCGAATATCCTCGTCAGCGTGCGCGGCGGCCCTGTCTTCCAGGCGCCCGGTCAACGCGCGGTCGAACCCGCTGTACAACCCCAGTATCATGCGGTATTCGTCGTAGGTGCCATCGCGCAGATGCGGCTCGACCGCCTCCTCAATCCGCGCGACCACCCACTCGCGCGGCAGCGACGCGATTAGATCGCGCGCGACGAACGTGTATCGATGCGAGAGGCTCAGGAAGACCAGATCGTCGAAGAGTAACGACAGCTGCATCAGGTCGAGGCGGGGCAGGATAGCCACAGCGGCGGCGGTATCGCTGACGCTCCGAATCGCCGTGTGCAGGAGCATGACCCGATCGACTCCCTCCTCAAAGAAGTCGCCGCGCGCCGCGAGATAGGCATGGTGACTGTCGGCAAGGTTGCGCCATACAGCACTGTCGTGTTCGCTCATATATTGCGCCATAGGTGCAGTCTTATCCCTCAACCACGGTACACCTTCACGAGGGGAGTGTGCTTCTGCGCGTCGAAGGCAAGAAGAACATCCAGGATCGCAAAAGGACTTTCGCCGTTGGTAGCCGAGCAGATCGATCAATGCTCCCAAGTGCCAGGTTCCGTGATTGCTTGTCGGGGGTCACCCCCGTACCGAGGAGGACGTTGCTCCCAGCCCGTATCGCTAGACGCGCCGATCAGACAGCCTTTCTACGACGCAGCCAGCATCATCCGCGCCCCCACCGAGCGATTCTTCCCGAGCAGTTGGCGGGCGCGGAAGAGGCGCATCCGAATCGTGGAGACCGGCAGGCCGGTCGTCTCGCTGATCTCGGTGTACGACAGATCGTGCCAGTAGCGCAGCACCAGGACCGATCGATAGGGTTCCGGCAGGCATCCGAGCCACTGCTGCACCTCGCGCTGCCGCTCCGACTGGAGGGCCAACACCTCGGGGTGTTCGTCGGTGTCGGCCTGGATGAACGGCTCGCCGGACGCCATGCCGGGCGCATCGAGCGAGATCGCGCGCTTGCGACGCAGGAGATCGATGCACCAGTGCGAGGTGATCGAGAGGAGCCAGGAGCCGAAACGGCTGCCCATCTGATAGGACGTTAGCCCGGTATAGGCGCGCACGAAGGTCTCCTGCGCGGCGTCCTCGGCGTCGGTGGGATTTCCCAGCATCCGATAGGCCAGCGAGTAGACCGGGCGCTTGTACCGTTCCACCAGCGCGACAAACGCGGCGTTATCCCCCGCGATGATCCGCGCGACCAGGGCGTCATCCGCCTCCATCGACGTGGACGGCGTGGACGACGCGGACGATGAATGCGGAATGGAGAATGCGGAAGGTATGGGGCTACTGGAACCGCCGACACCATCGAGCGGCAGATAGGCGATGGGCGCGGGCACGGGGGCGCTATCCAGCATCGCTGCAGACATCGACTTCTCCCTCATAGGTCATCGCAACGCTCGCGGCGGCGCGTCGCTGAATTGCTGATTACCCCGCTATTGTAGAGGAAGTATCGACAACTGCCTATCGCATGGAAGGAGGAATCGCGAGAGGGCCACATGGGTGGCAGCGCCCTCCCCCAAATGGGGGAGGGCGCTGGTCTGAAGCACGGTACGAACGTCGGGACAGGCGGCAGGAGGGGCGACAGATCGGAACGCAAATGGGCGCGCGTTGTAAAACGTGAAACATCGGGGGCCGCCGATCGCGTCACGAGAACGGGACCAGCCCCTCCTTGAGCGCGTAGATCGCCGCCTGCGTGCGGTCATCGAGATGCAGCTTGGTGAGGATATTGCTGACGTGCGTTTTGACCGTCTTTTCGCTGATCGACAACTCCTCGCCGATCTGCTTGTTGCTGCGCCCCTGCGCGATCTGCGCCAGGACCGCGTGTTCGCGCTCGGTGAGGCTCGGCTCGTCGGACTGGGGATTCGCCCCGACGGCGATTTCCTGCAAGAGCTTGGTCGCGATGCCGGGCGCGAGCGACGCCTCGCCGCGCCGCGCCCCGTGGATCGCCGCCGCCAAATCCTGCGGCGAGACGTCCTTCAGCAGGAAGCCGGTCGCCCCGGCCCGGATCGCGGCAAACACCTTCTGATCGTCGCCGAAAGAGGTGAGCACAATGATCTGCGTGTGCGGGCGCAGCGCTTTCAAGCGCCGCACCGTCTCGATCCCATCCATCCGGGGCATGATCAGATCCATCAGCACCACATCGGGCTCCAGTTCGGGGGCGAGGCGCAGCGCCTCGACGCCATCCTTCGCCTCGCCGACAACCGTGATGTCCTCCTGCAAGTCGAGGAAGGTCCGCAAACCCTGCCGCACAACCGCATGATCGTCCACCAACATCACCCGTGTCGGCTTGTCCAGTGGATCGAACCCGTCGCTCATCTCCGCCAACTCGGCGGCGGTGTAGGTCTTCATGCTACCCTCCTGTGGCCATGGTCGCGAGGGTGGTCGCGCCCGGCGCTACACTGACATACCGATCGGGCTTCATCAGGGTCGTGCGTGGGATCGTGACGAGGACACGGGTGCCGTGTCCCGGTCGGGAGTCGAAGGCGATCTCGCCGCCGAGCAGCGCGACGCGCTCGCGCATCCCGCGCGTCCCGAAGGCATCGGCGCGGGGCGGGGCGACGGCATCGAAACCCGCGCCGTCATCCTCGACCAGCAGCATGATCGCCGCCGGACTGGCACGCAGACGTACCGTCGCCCGCGTCGCACCGGCGTGCTTCACCACATTGTTCAGCGCCTCCTGGGCGATGCGGAAGAGTTCGCGCTCCTGCGTCTCCGACAACCGGAGCAGCCCCCCGCCCTCCACCAGAACATCGACCGGCAGCAGATGATCGTGGCGGACCCGCTCCCCCCACCGCTTCAGCGCCACCGGGAGGCCCTGCTCCTCCAGCTCGGCCGGTCGCAGGCTGTAGATCAGGTTGCGCATCTCTGCCAGCGCCTCGCGGGTGCGCTCGCCGAGGTGCAGGAGCTGTTGTTCCGCCGCCGCGGTGTCGCGGTGCAGCAGCAGGCGGGTGGCCTCGACCGTCAGATTGATCGAGAAGAGCGACTGCGTGACCGAGTCGTGGAGATCGCGCGCCAAGCGATTCCGCTCCTCGACCACCGCCAGCGACAGGGCGCGCTCCTGCAAGCGGTTCTTCTCGACCGCCAGGCCGAGCTGATCGCCGAGCGAGAGGAGGATACGCTCGTCATCCGCGTCGAACGCCCCGGCGACGCTGCGGGCATCGCTCAACACTTCCAGCACGCCGATCGCCCGGTCCTTCGTGCGGAGCGGCACGATCAGCCGCGCCCGCCCCCCCCCCGGACCCTCCTCAGTGATCGCCACGCGCGGGGCCGCGTGGCGCACGACCCAGGCCGCCGCGCCGTCGCCATCGAGCGGCTCGCGGCGCTCGACCAGTCCCTCGCCCTGCTCGGGGTAGCGCAGCAGGCGCAGTTCGTCGCCTTCGATCAGCCCGATCCGCGCCTCGCCGTAGCCGAACGACTCGCGGATCGTCGTCGTGACGCCGCGAAAGAGGTCGTCGAGTCGGGCGCTGGCGGCGATCTGCTGGCTCGTCTGATTGAGCACGCGCAACTGCGCGCTCCGCCGCCGTTCCGCTTCGTAGAGGCGCGCACCGTCGATCGCCGCCGCCGCCTGATCGGCGATGGCCGTCAGGATACGCTGATCCTGCGGGTCGAACCCGCGTTGGCGCGGCTCGCGCGTGTCGAGATAGATCAGCCCGACCGAGCGCTCGCGGGCCACCAGCGGCACGCTGATGAAGGAGCGCGCCGCGAGGCGCTGAGCGAGGTCGCGGACCTCCGCGCGGGGGTCGCTGGCGGCATCCGGCACTACCAGCGTCTGCCCATCGAGCATGTGCCGCCGCACGATCGCTTGCAGGCTCTCCCGTTCCCCCTCCACCAACGCCGCCTGCTGTGGGGGGAAGCCGTACTGGTACAATCGTTGGATCGAGCCGCGACCGCCCGCCTCGCCGCGCGGGTCGAAGAAGCCGACGATGCACCGATCGACGCCGAGTACCTGGACCGCGTAGCGCGCGATCAGCCGCGCCAGTCGATCGAGATCAAGGGTGCCGCTGGTGAGCTGCGCCATCTGGGCCAGCATCCCCGCCTCGGCGCTGCGCCCCTTCTCCGCGAGGTAGAGGCGCACGTTCTCGATTGCCCGCGCGATCTGCCCGCCGACCTGCGCCAGCAACGCCCGATCGCGCTGGTCAACCACCCTAAACGATGGCACCGCCAGCGCCAGCACGCCATGCGTGCGCACCGCCGCAGCGAGGGGGATCATCAGGGCACCGTTCGCCGCCGTGTCGGCGGGCAGCACGAGCACCTGCCCTCCCTCGAACGCCGACGAACCGAGGGCATGCCGCACCAGCGATTCCAGCTCCCCGCGCGCCGCGAGATTCTCGCCGTGCCCCTGCCAATACCAGCGCTCCCCGGTCTCGTCGTAGAGGACGACGGCCCCCACGGCGGCGTCGAAGCAAGCCAGGACGATCGGGAGGCTGCACTCGATGATCGCCGCGAGTTCGAGCGAGCTATCGAGCGCGGTGGCGACATCGCTGAGCAGGCGCAACTCGCGATTCCGACGCTCTGTGGCCGCGAACGCCGCCTGCAAGTCGTCGCGCGAGGTGGCGAGCTGGCTCGCCATCGTGTTCATCACCCCGCCAAGCATGTCGAATTCGGCCGCGAGGCCGGGCGCGACGCGCGTCTCCAACTTGCCGACGCCGATCGCCGCCGCCGCCGCCGCCAGGGCTTCGAGGGGCTGGGTGATATTGAGGATCACCCGGCGGGTGACCCAGAGGCCGAGCAACGCCGCCGTGGTGGCGAAGAAGAACGTCAGCGACAGGGTCACGTTGTGGGACTGCTGCACGCTATCGATACGCGCCTGCTGGGCCTGCTCTTGCCCCTCGCTCAGCGCGCCGATCTGGGCCGCGATCTGGACCAGCACCGGGGCGCTCTCCCGCTGCCACAGACGCATCGCCTCCATGGCGGAACCGTCGCGCCGCGCGAGGATCGCCCGCTCGGCCAGCGGATCGAGCGTGCCATGCTGCTGCCGCAACAGCGCCAGCGGGCCGGCCAACTCGCGCGGACTGGCGACCGCCTCCAGGCGCTCGAACGTGCTCTGACGCGCCAGCACGGTCGCGCGGTAGTCCCCGAGCGTACGGTCGTCCCCGGCGAGGAGATGCCCCATCAGCGCGATCGTGCCATCGCGCTCCGTTAGCTGCAAGGCGGACAACGCGGCGGATGTGCGCTCGCGTTGATGCGTGCCGGAGAGGAGCGTCAGCGTATCGAGCCAACCGGCGAGGAGCGCGGTGCTGAAGACCGCCGCGACCACGGCAGCCGTGATGGCGTAGAGGATCAGCAGATGACGCCCCAGATGGCGCGTCGAGCGCGAATCGCGCCAGCGTCCTGCATTACCCCCGCGCGCCCGTGCCACCCGTGCCACCCGTGCCATCGGAACCGCCCGCCTTCGCGCCGTTATCGGGTCAGCCTCCACCATCGGTCCAGCATCGCGAATCTGGATCGGCCCGCCGCAACAGCCACCCGTCGCGCCCGCCCACTCGATCAGTATAGACGCGCGCCCATGACGCCACCGTAGCCCATCGGTACCAACCCGGTACCAACGATCATCCGGCCCGCGCGCTTCTCGCGGTACGGATGGGGCTTGTCCTGGCACCGGCGGAGGCGTATCCTCGCTCTTTCGAGTAGTAGCGTATACTGCGTGCGGCGCAACGGGAGTCATCGGGGGCGCGGCAACGATGGCGAGGAAGCGATGGAACTGACGATTCTCGGCGGCAGCGCCGCCGCGCCTAATGCGGGCGACGCCTCGGCGGGCTATCTGGTGACGAGCGGCACGACAGCGCTCCTGGTCGACTGCGGTTCGGGGGTCGTCTCGAAGCTGCGGTCCTGGCGCGACCCGCGCACGCTGAGCGGGGTGATCATCTCGCACCTCCACGCGGACCACACCCTCGATCTGATCGCCCTGCGCTACTGCCTGAAATACACGCCGCCCGGCCCGGGCAGCCCGATTCCCCTCCACATCCCCCCCGACGGGCGGGACTTCCTGGCCCGCTTCGGCGCGATCTTCGCGCTCGGCAACGAGCAGGGGCAGGAATTTTGGGCCGATGTGTTGGCACCCACCGAGTATTCGGGACACCTGAACGGGGGAGGGCCACTACAGATCGGCGCGTTGAGCATCAGCTTCTCCCCGATGCTCCACTACATCCCGGTGTGGGCGCTCCGCATCGAGGAGCGCGCGACCGGGCGCAGCTTGACCTTTTCGGCCGATACCGGCCCCGCCGCGCCGCTCGCCCCCTTCGCCGCCGACACCGACCTCCTGCTGTGCGAGGCGACATTGTTGCGCCAGGAGGTCGGCGACGATCCGGCGCATCGGGGACATCTCACGGCGCGCGAGGCCGGGTCGATCGCCACCGCCGCGCGCGCGCAGCGACTCGTCCTCACCCACCTCTGGGCGGAACTCGGCTTCGAGCGTTATCTCGCCGACGCGCGCACCACCTTCGCGGGGCCGATCGATCTGGCCCGCTCGGGGAACACATTCATTATCTGAAAGATCTCAGAAAACACAATATGTTGTGAATAGCTGCCTGAAACGTGTACACCATACGAGGGAGGGAACGACACTCGGTTACCTCGACACATCTCCACGATAGCAGCCCTGGACCGACCGATCCACTCACCAGGTTCGCGCCAACCAGTCGAGCATCATCCGCAGGTGCGCCCGGTGTCCATCGAGATACGTCGCCATCTGAGACTCCAGGACCACAATCCCGCTAATCGCCTCCCCAAAAGGAAAACTGCCCAACATCTCCGCATCCGTCTCGGTGATCAGGGTCGGGGGCACGCCACGCGCAAGTGCGGCGCGGCAGACCGCTTCGAGACGATCGAAGTAGGCGGTATTGCGATCGAGCAGCGCCGGGCCACTCGTCTCGGGCGCGTGGCAGTAGAGTGTCATGGGTGGTCGCAGCAACGCCAGCCGGGCTAATGTCGCCCGCAACTGCGGCAGCCCTTCCGCCGACGCGGCGAACGGGAAGGGCGACTCGGCGGCATCCCCGGCCAGCAGCGTCCCGATCTCGGGGATGAAGATAGCGAGGTGATCGTCGGTATGGCCCGGCGCGCGAAACAGTTCCAGCGTCAGGTCGCCGCCGTCGATCGTCAGCCGCTCATCGAAGAGGATCGTCGGCGCGACGAGGCACACCGCCGCGAAACGCTCCGGCTGCGCGGCGCGCTGGCTCGCCAACGTCGTCGCAACCCCGCCAGCGCGGAAGCGCGCCCCGCAGGCCACGGTCGCGATGATCGGGGCTGGCGTCGTCGCGTCCGGCCCGGCGAAGAGTTGGTTGCCCCAGCAGTGGTCCCAGTCGGCGTGGGTGTTCACGACCAGCAAGGTCCGCCCCGAGCCGAGGTGTTCGCGCGCCAGCGTCAGCATCGCCCCCGCTGTCGCCGGATTCAGCAGGGTATCGATCAGCACGACATAGCGCGCCGTGACCACTATGAAGGCGTCCACCGTCGGCGCACACCGGCAGATCAGGATGCGCGGATCCCAATCGCCGTGCGGGACCAACGCCACCCGGTCCCGCTCCACCGCAGAAGCCACATCCATCCATCCCCTCCCAACACCCGTCGCGCGCCCACCATCAGCAGATCACCACTCAAGAGGAGTCCCCATCGCACGAGACGCTCATGGCTGAAGCCGCGCCTCGCAAGCGCGGTGGTCCAGCGATACGCCAACGATGAGGCGAAAAACTGCGCGGGCTAACCCAGTCCCCGCAGGGGGGTCCCGCTGGCTCTGCCGTAGACTTCGTGGCCGCGCCTTCAGCCGGGACGATGGCACGGCAGGCCCATTGTGACGGGCGAACCCGGCGGGGCCGCAGTCCAACGGCCCTCCGCGCCGTGATCCCCCCACGCCCCCCACTTCCCAATCCACCCCGCACATCATAAGATGCGACAAACCAGACCCGCGACGCGCCCCAACGTGAGCACCGGGCGATTGTAGCAGCGTGCCGAAGGGAGAACGGGCGGGATGATGGCCCACGATGACATCACCGACGTGCCAGGCGTCATGGTCGGGCACGCGACCGACGCGACGAACCTGACCGGCTGCACGGTGCTCCTGACCGAGGGCGGCGCGGCTGCCGGCGTGGATGTGCGCGGCGCGGCCCCCGGCACCCGCGAGACGGCCCTGCTCGGCCCGGGGCGCACCGTTGATCGCGTCCACGCCGTCCTCCTGACCGGCGGCAGCGCCTTCGGCCTCGCCGCCGCCGATGGCGTAATGTCCTGGCTCCGCGAGCGCGGCGTCGGTTTCGCCACGGCGGGCGGGCCGGTCCCGATCGTCCCCGCCGCCGTCCTCTACGACCTCATGCAGGGCCACCCGATCGCGCCCGACGCGGTGGCGGGACTGGCCGCCTGTCGCTCCGCCCACGCCGGTGCCGTGGCCCAGGGGAACGTCGGCGCGGGGACCGGCGCGACCGTCGGCAAGCTGCGCGGCATGGCGGGAGCGGTCGCGGGCGGGCTCGGCTCGGCCAGCACGCGACTGTCGCTGGGAGGCGACCCGATCACCGTCGGCGCGCTCGTCGCCGTGAACGCCTTCGGCGACATACGCGATCCCGCCACCGGCGCGATCGTCGCCGGGACCCGTGGGCCGGACGGCGGCTGGCTCGACAGCTACGCCGCCATGCAGGCCGGGTTCCCCGCCACCACGCCCGACCCGAGCGGCACCAACACCACCATCGCGGTGATCGCGACCGACGCGCCGCTCGACGGCTCGACCGCCTACCGCCTCGCCCAGAACGCCCACGACGCCTTCGCACGCGCGATCTGGCCCTGCCATACTCCCTTCGATGGCGACACGATCTTCGTCCTCTCGACCGCGCCCGGCCCGCTCGACCCGCGCGCCCTGACAACGCTCGCGGTCGCGGCGGAGGCCACGCTGGTGCGCGCGATCCTGCGCGCCGTGGCGGGGGCGGTCGGTGCCGGGGGGGTGCCCTCGGCCGCCGAGTGGCTGGCGGCGGGCGGCACACCGGGCACAGCGGGATCGGCGCGGTCGCGAGGCTCACGATGATCTACGTCGATGCCGACGCCTGCCCAGTCAAAGAGTTGATTTACCGCGCCGCCGCCCGTCACGCCCTGCCGGTCGCGGTGGTCGCCAACGGGCACCTCCATGTGCCGCCCGGCGTGACCCTCAACCGGGTCGGCAGCGCGCCGGACGCGGCCGACGACTGGATCGCCGAACGGGTCACGGCGGGCGACCTCGTCATCACCGCCGACATCCCGCTGGCCGCGCGCGGCCTCACCGCCGGGGGCCGCTGCATCGACTTTCGCGGCGGCGAGTTCACCGCCGACCGCATCGGCGACGCCCTCGCCATGCGCGACCTCAACCGCTACCTGCGCGACCTCGGCGAAGGGGCATCCCTCGGAGGCCCCGCCGCTTTCACCGCTCGCGACCGCGACCGCTTCGCCTCCCGCCTCGACGCCACCCTAACGCGCCTGGTGCGCGAGTCGCCCGCCCCACCGCCGCCCTAACCGGGTAGGGCGGCGCGGGCTGTGGGAGCGCACTCGGGGCGAGCGGGCAGCGACATGGGCCACGGGATGCCGCCGGGGGCGGTTCGACGTATTACGCCGCCGGTTCGGGCGATCGAGTGTGCTGGTAGAGGCGTACATCCCCATCGGCAATGGCATCCTTGAGTGGGCGGCGGCTTCGCGGCGGCTCAGCATGACAATTCCGTATGTGGTCGGCCCAGAACCGACGATCGGTCATGCTGAGCCGCCGCGAAGCCGCCGCCCCGCTACCACCACGCGGACCACGCGGACCACGCACACCACGCACACCACGCACACCATCAACCCGCCCCCAACCCTCCGCCTCAGCAGCAATCCCAGTCCCCAGAGGGGAACCCCGCTGCGCGCTGCCGTAGACATCGTGGCCGCCGCCCTTCGCCGGGGCCTGTCCGGCACGCGGTAGCAGGGTTGCAACCCCCAGCTCCCCACCTAGGCGAATCACCCAGGGTGTGGTTCAAAATCTTGCGTGGCGAGGGCAGACGGTGCTGACGCCGAACTGGCAGGCGGTTGAAACCGCGCCTCGGGGTGCGGCGGCACCACGAAACCCACCTGCGTGGGTTAGACCGTTGCCCGTGCATCGCCTCCTAACCCGCGCAGGCGGGTTTCGTGGCCCGCAGGCCCCGAGGCGCGGTTTCAACCGCCTGCCAGTTCGGCGTCATCACCGCCCGCGCAAACTTTTGAACTGCACCCAATCACCCTCACAACTCCAGGTCACCTCCCCCCGATCAGCTACACTTTCCCGGAAGAATACTCGCCCCGTTATCACGCGCCCGCTCAGGCGTGTCGGAGCTATCGCGTGAACCAGACCCACCGGCGGCGGAACATCACCATCGGCCTCGCCCTCGCCCTCCTCGCCCTCCTCGCCCTCCTCGCCTGGCAAGCGCTGGCCCGACGCGGCGGCAGCGACGGGCAGACGGCGACCGTCCGGCGCGGCACATTGAAGACCACGATCGAGACGAGCGGTCGCCTCGTCGCGCGCCGGACCAGCGGCATCTCGTCCCCGGCCAGCGGCGCGGTGCGGATCGTCGCGGTGCGCGAGGGCGAGGGGGTGCAGCGGGGCGATGTCCTGGTCGTCCTCGACGACGCCACCGCCAGGGCCGACGTGTTGCGAGCGGAGCGCGCCGTGGAGGCCGCCGAGACGCGGGTGGGGGTCGCGCGGCAGCGGGCGGAGAGCAACCCGAGCGCCCTGGCCGACATCGCCACCGCCGAAGCCGACGCCGCCAGCACGCGCGCCGCGCTCGTCGCCGCGACCGATCGCCTCGCGGCCACCCTCGTCCTCGCGCCCTTCGACGGCGTGATCACCGCCCTGCGCGTGGGCGAAGGGGCCACCTACGGCGCGGGCGGCGAGATCGCCACCATCGCCGACCCGACCGATCTCGCCGTCACCGCCGACATCGACGAGGTCGATCGCCCGCTCGTCAGCGAAGGCCAGGAGGCGGGCGTGACCGTCACCGCCTTCCCCGCGACCACCTTCACCGGGCGGATCACCGCCCTCAGCGCCACCTCGCAGAGTCGCGGCGGCTCCACCGTCTACCCGGCACAGCTCGCCATCACCCGCCCGGCAGACGCCCCGCTCGCCCTCCTCCCCGGCATGACCGTGGACGTGCGGATCGTCACCGCCGCGCGCGACGGCGTCCTGATCGTCCCCAGCAACGCCATCCGCCGCGCCGGGGAGCGCCAGTACGTCGTCGTGCGGCGCGACGGACGCGAGGAGGACGTCGAGATCCGCACCGGCGCGCGCAGCGGCGGCGACGTGGAGATCGCCGACGGGCTGCGCGAGGGCGAGGTGGTGGTCCTGCGGTAACACGCATCCACCGTCGGGGTGCCCAGCGTCGTCCCGCTCCCGCCCCTTTCTACCCTCCCTTTTCGGGGAGGGTCGCCGCCGCAGCGGCAAGGGCAGATGCTCCCCGTCCAAGGGGACGTCAGGCCCGTCGGGGCGGGCGAGCGGAGCGGGGTGGGGAGGGGTTCGTCCCCCGCCCGCACACATCCCCACCCCCTCGGTCATCCACCAATCGAACCGACATGGTATCCTACGCGCCTCATGTCGCCAACATATCGCCAACGTACCGTCAACGGTGAAAGGGGAAATCCTATGCGTGCAGCCCGAGCGGGCCGTGTACTGGTGGTGGCGCTGATCGTGGCAATCGGAGGGTTCGGGTATCTCGCAGGCCGGGCCGATCTCCTCGCGCCGCAACGGGCGAGCGCGGCGGACGAGTGCCAAACGTTTCCCCAGACGGGCAAGCAGATTTGCGGGCGCTTCCTCGAATACTGGCTGGCGAATGGCGGACTGGGCAGCAAGGGCTGCCGCTCTCGGACCCCTTCCCGGAGACGATCATCGTGGACGGCGCGGCGAAAGTCTTCACCGTGCAGTATTTCGAGCGCGCGATCTTCGAGGCGCACCCCGAGAACCAGCGCCCCTTTGACGTGCTCCTCAGTCTCGTGGGGGGCGAGAAGTACCGGGCGAAGTACCCGAATAGCCCCGGTGGCGGCCCCGCGCCATCCGGCACACCCCGCCCCGCACCGGGCGTTTTCCCGCGCAGCGCGCGCAGCCAGGCGGTCGCCGTGACCATCCACGCGATCCAGGATAATGTGCCGGGGGACCAGTATTTCGCGCCGCAGGCCGGGTACCGCTGGGTCGCGATCGACGCCTCGGTGCAGAACATCACCACTCGCAACCTCTCCTACAACGCGTTGTACGGGAAGCTGCAAACCGTCGATAACCGGGAGTGGGCCCAGCCGCTCGGCGGGAAGAATCCCGATTTCAGCTACGGCACGCAGCAGCCGAACGAGACCAATCGCGGGTGGTTCACGTTCGAGGTGGCGATCGGCGCGGAAGTGGCGAACTTCGCCTACGATCCCACCTTCGGCAGCGCGCCATTGCGTATCCCCCTGCGGTAGCGCGCGGCACGCCCATGAGCAAACACAGGCGGGCGGGCCGAGCGACCCGCCCGCCTCGTTGTCCCGGTCATCCCCACGCGCGGGTCAGGCCGCGTGGCCGTCCTGCCGGGCGGGCCGGAGACGGCTCAACGCTCGATACTGAAGCGGGTTTTCTCGATGGTCACGAGCAGGCGCGTGTCTGCACGCCCTTGAGCCTTGCGGAACTCCTGCTCGATGTCCTCGATAACCGCCTGCAAGCGACTCAGCGCCAGATCGGCCGACCCGTTGAAGCTGATGCGCCCGGTATTGGGGAAGCGCGGGACGCCGGATTGCGGGATACGCGCCAGAAGTCTCGCGTAGTGCCGGTGGTCGAAGGTCACGACGATGCCGCCGCGCTGCTCGGCGATGGCGCAAACCACCTCATCGGACGAGCCCTTGATGGTGGATTGGGTGACGAGATGGGTTATGTGTCCTCGCTGGCGTAGGTAGACCACGATCGGCGGCGGGATGTGTTCATCGATCACGAGCGTCATGCGCTGTGTCCGACTTGCCATACCGCGCTAACCGGCTTGCTTAGTACGGGCGTCCTGCTCATACGTGATCGCGGCATTGACATCCCGCATGGTGAGCTGCGGATACATCGCTCGGATACTTTCGGGACTGGACCCGGCTACAGCGAAATCCCAGAGAATCGACGTGGGAATGCGCGTGCCAGCGAGGACCGGGGCATTCCCCATGACGTGGCGATCACGTATCACCCGACCAATTTCCTCCGGCCCGCGCTCGTTCAACCGCCGTATCGCTGTCCGCACATCCGCCACGATCGGCTCGAGTTCGATCGTGGTCAGCACGCGCTGGCCCGCCGTCCGAGCCGCGACGATCTCGCCCGTCTCGGGATCGCCGAAGACCACCGTATTGCCGAGAATGCCGAAACGGAGTCTCGACCATGGATAGCTGTAGCGCTCCTTCAGCCAATCGCCGACCCGGCGCAACTCCTGTAGTGGGATGCGCTGGCGCAATTGGGCCAGCGCCCGCAAGGCCACAACGTCACGGAAGGAGTAGATTCGGCTGTACGCTTGCCGCCTGGACCCATTGGCGAGTTCTGGCTCGTAAACCTTCGTCTTGTCCCAGTAGCGCAACTGGCGAAGACTCAGACCCGCGAGAACACTTACACGGTCGGCGCTGAAAGCGAACAGCTCATCCATCGTCCGCGCCCCCGCTACCCAACGCTCGTACCGTGATTACGAGAACATGCGTTCTTACGTATAAAGTATCCACGTTCTTTCTTATTGATGTCAAGGGCGGTTGATGTCGTGGGTGCGGTTCACAACCTTGCGCGGTGGTGGCGATGGCGGTGTGGCAGGCGGTTGAAACCGCGCCTCGGGGCCTGCGGGCCACGAAACCCGCCTGCGCGGGTTAGCGGCGATGCCTGGGCGACGGTCCTAACCGGCGCAGGTCGGTTTCGTGGTGCCGTCGCACCCCGAGGCGCGGTTTCAACCGCCTGCCACACCGCCACCACCGCCCCCACGCAAGATTGTGAACCGCACCTCCGTGTGACGCGAAACGGAAACCCCATTTCGGGACTCGAACACTGCGCGTGTTTGGCACCCGCCCAGGCCGATTCGCACATCCATAGATGGGGGACCAGCTTGCCCCCCCGCTACGCCACGCGACACCGTACCCGCGCGCCTGAAAGAGCGGAGACGGCAGGGGCGGGCGGACCACTTGTGATGAAAGCGCACTCACCACCGTTGGACAGGGTGGGGGACCGGCGCGTGCCGACAATCCCGATCATCAGCAAAGGGGGCGAGCAGATGCCACGCTACATGGTCGAGCGCACCTTCCCCGACGGCCTGGCACTCCCGATTAGCGCCGAGGGCGAGGCGGCCGCCTGCGCCATCGTCGGCGGCAACGCCGCCGTGGGCGTCACCTGGGTCCATTCCTACGTCACCGACGACAAGAAGGCGACCTTCTGCATCTACGACGGCCCCAGCCCCGAAGCCATCCGGGAAGCCGCCGAGCGCAACGGCCTCCCGGTGGACCGGATCACCAAGGTATCGGTACTCGACCCCTACTTCTACCGCTAACGCGCCGCGCGGGCCAATACGGCCCACGCGGGCGGCGCGACGCTCGATCGTGTCGGGGGACAAGCGGCGTGACCCACGACGCAATCACCCCCCGACACACCCAAGCGGCGCGTGCGGTCGCCTCGTCAGGCGAGCAGACGAACAGCGCTGCCAGAGGGCCGGGACAATCCCCGGCCCCCGCTGTACCGCTGCCTCCCCTCCCCGCCGCGCGCAGATGTACACCGGCCCCACCCGCGTCAGCATCACCCCCCGCTTCGTCGGATCGCCCCCCTCTCCTCGGATGGGGAGAGGGGGTGGCGAGCCGCAGCGATGCCGGGGGTGAGGGTCCCACGCCGACCGCAACGACACAGCAACGAGGCCCCCCTGCCGCCCCACCCCTCACGGCACCACCCCCGCGCGCGCCGCATTCAGCGCCAGCCGCCGCGCCAGCACCTCATCCTCGCCCAAATCATGCGGCCACCCATACACGTCGAACACCGCGCGGTCGAGCGCCGTATGGGCGTTGTCCAGCCAGGTCGGGCGAGCATTGTAGAGATTGGTGAGCGTGCGCTTCTTCAACTCCGCCTCGCTCAACTCCGGCGGATTCAGCCAGCGGTCGCGCAGTTCCACCAACCGCCGCGCCGCCTCGGCGATCGTTGCCACGCGCGGATCATCGCTCGGCTCCCGGCCCGGCACCCAGGGGAACGGGAACGTCTCGAAGGTCGTCGTCGGCGTGTAACGCGGGTCGTTGCCCACACCGAGCCACGTCCCCATCCGCAACGACCAAAGTTCGTGGGCGCGGGAGTGCAGGACGCCGAAGAAGTAGTCGTCCGGGCGCGCGATGACGATGATCTGATGGTCGGCGAGCGCGGTCCCATCGAACCAGACGAACAGCCGATGTTTCGCCACCGTCGGCGTCCCGATGAAGCGCGGCAAGTCCCGCAAGGCCGCGCGCATTCCAGAGCGGGCTTCAACGTGGAGCCACCAGCGGTCGCGATAGGCGGCGCGATTGTTGGTCGAGCGCATCGGCCTAACATACTGCCGCACATACTCGAACGGAACCTCGTACAGTGCGGCATTAGCCTCGGCCATAACGGTGCTGAAGTCGATAATCCACATGTCGCGCGGGCGGCGGGTGATGTCGAGGCCATTGACCCACGGTCGCACCACATCGCCATTCGGTCGCCCATTGGGGTTGTTCGGCAGCGCGAGCCACTGGCGCGCAAGGGTGCCGGGAATATCGAACGGCCCGCCCTTCGTATCGCCCATGAAAGCGAGATCCGCGTTTTCCGGGAGGCGGCGGGCGGTAGTGAGATCGAGCGCGCCGGTAAGGTCGGGATTGATCGCCGCGACTGGCTGACCATTGAGCGTGCGTTCGGCCTCGCTACCGTCATCGAAGCCGATGAGCGAGATACGCACCGCCGCGCCCTCCAACACCCACGGCTCGTCCGACCACGCCATGAAGATGTCGCCGGTCTGCTTGATCCGTTCAAGGACTTTGCGGTTCGCGCCGCCGCGAATCGAGTTCGTGCCGAGCAAGCCCGCTCGCTTGGCCTGCTTCGTCGCGACCATGGCGCGTGCGCGCTCGAAAAAGTAGCCGACAAGATCGACCTCACGCGGCACCTTGCCGTTATAGGTGCTGAACAGCCCATCGACATACGCATCGCGCAGCTCCGCGCGCAGCCGCTTCCCGCCCAAGAACGGCGGGTTACCGATGATGAACTCCGCGTTGGGCCACATCGCCTCCCTCGGCTGCGCCGGGTCCGACAGGTCGAGCAGCGCGTCTTGCAGGCGGATGGTGTCGAGCGGCTGCAACACCGGATCGCGGCGCGGCTGGAAACCGTTCGCCGTCATCCATTGCAGATAGGCGATCCAGACCGCCACCTGCGCCAACTCGTGCGCGTAGGCATTCACCTCCAGCCCATGGAGTTGGCGCGGCGACACCTCGGGGAACATCTGCGCCAGCCCCGCCGTCGCCCCATAGGTCACCACCTCCTTCTCCAGATCGAGCAGCGCGCCCAGCGCCACCGTCAGGAAATTGCCCGAGCCGCAGGCCGGGTCGAGGATCGTCACCGCCGCCAGCCGCGCCTTGAAACCCAGCAACACGCCGCGCAACTCCGCCTGCCGATTGCGCCGGGTCTGCGGCGTGGCCGCGCCCTCCGCCGCCAGGCGCAGCGTCTCCGCCGCCGCGCGCACCTCCGCCCACTCGCGGCGCAGCGGGGCCAGCACCACCGGCCCCACGATCCGCAGGATGTCCGCCCGCCCCGTGTAGTGCGCCCCCAGTTGCGACCGCTTGTTCGGGTCCAGCGACCGCTCGAACAGCGTGCCGATGATCGCGGTGTCCACGCTGCCCCAGTCGTGGGTCGCCGCACGGGCCAGCAGCGCCAGATCGGCCGGCGTCAGGTCGAGCGGTTCGATCGCGGCGAACAAACCGCCGTTGAAGCGGTCGAGCCGCTGCATGTTGAAGAAGCCGCCATCGCGCATCGCCGTGAACAGCGCGGTGATCGTGGCCGGGAACTGCTCGGGATAGCTCGTCCCGAAGCGGACCACCGCGGCGAACGTCTCGCGCGGCAACAAGCCGATATCCTCCGCAAACAAGCAGAAGAGCAGTTGCGTCAGGAAGTGCGCCGCATGATCGGGCGCCGCCCCCCGTGCCCGCAGCCCGTCCGCGAGCGCAGCGAACTGGCGCGCGGCGGCCTCGGTCACCTGCTGGATCGTCTCGCCGGGACGCAGGCTGGCAGGCGCGTCGAACAGCGCGCGCAGCAGGCGCAGGTTCCCCGCGTCGGCCACCTGCTCGTTCGTGAACTCGTGGATGCGCTTGGCGGTCCCGGTGAAATTGGTGTGAATCTGATACCGCTCGATGTCGCAGACGACCAGCAGCGGCGGGTTCTCCAGCGGCTCCCGATATTGGAGGAGCTGCTTGTACGCCGCGTCGAGATCCTTGCTCCGGCCCTTGTACTCCCAGGCGAAATGCCCGCGCAGCCACACATCGGCGTAGCCCTTCCCCCCGCCCGTCTTGGTGACGCCCTTCTCGAACGTGAAGAACGCCCCGGTCGGGTCGGCGGTCGCCGGGGTCGGCTGGTCGAACAGCGCGCAGAGGTCGAGGAAATGCTGCTGGGCGATGGCGCGCTCGTTCTGCCGCACCCCGCGCCACTTCGCGACGAACTGCTGGGGCGTCAGGGTACCGCCACTCATCCCGCCCACTCCCACCTGTCCGCCTCACCGCCCACGCACCCCCCAGCAGACCGCGAGTATACCCCACCCCGATCAGCCACGCGCCACCACCGGGGTACAGTGTCAGCATGGCGCAAAGCGTAGGCGCGAGGGCGTAAGCACGATGTACAACGGGCCGCGGCTACCAATGAGCAGAGGGCAGACGTGGACTACTGGGCAATGAAAAGGGCGGGGTCAACGAACCCCGCCCCCTCGATATCGTGAACGGTCGCTCTGTCAGTCGGCATACGCCAATGCTCGACCCGGCCCCACCTCCGGTTCCAATTCGACGCGAGTGCTGATCCGAGCGTTGAGCGCGCGAATTATCGGGTCCAACTCTTGCAGCGTGAACCCATAGTATTCATCGCGCTCGTCTTGGACGACCTGTGCCACCGGCACGTCCAGACGTCGAGCCAGCTCCTCCTGGCTGATCTCGTCGGCCAGGCGAATAGCGATCAGCAGACGCCCCAAAGCGTCGAGATCCTCCAGAGAGCTGAAGTCGCGCGCGACGATGCGCTGATACCAGCGTACTTCGTCGACAAGTTGCGCGTGGAAACAGAGCAGTGGTTGCATCGCTTCTTCGATATCTTGCTCGCTGAAGTTCAGCGCGCGCAATTGTTCGCGCTGTCGCGCCGCCGCCTGCGTATCGGTCTCGATCCGGGTGAGGGCCATTTGGTACTCGGCTTGATTCTTGAACATGATCACGCCCCTTCGGTTGCGTGTACTCTTAGCGTATGAGGTGGACAATCCCTTTCTCGGCGAACGTCCACCGTTGCTGTCGAAATCCGGCGCTGAACGGCAGACCGGCACCGGCGGGGCCGGGGATACCGGAGGGCAAGCCGTATTCGGGATAGAGTTCGACCCGACACTTATGCCACATCGGCAATTGTGGCTTGGTCGTATTGCGCGCCTTCGTCCGTGCCGAATTGTCCCAGGTCCAGATCGCGTCGAGAGCAGCCAGATCGCGTTTCAGCGAACCATGCTGGAACTGCGTCGCCGTACATACGAAATACCCATCGATATCATTCGGACTCGCCTTGTCTTCCACGAACGATCCATCGACGTAGATATCCTGGATGCCGACTCGCCAGAGATGATCGGCCATGATCGCGAGATTGTCCACCAACTGCAGACGGCCATCCCTGTTCCAGCGCCTATCCGCTCGGGGAGGACCAATGACAAGGAGAGACTCCCGCAATTGATCGAGTGTGAGGTGATAGTCGCCCGGTGGAAGAAGCCCAGCATCGGCGAAATCGCTCGGCATGATCACGCTGCACGTATCCCCACTACCATGACCCTTTGACAAGTATATCAGCGTTGTCAAAGCGGATCGGGCAACGATTATCCACGGTGTAGTCGCGATTTGCCCAATGGAATGATCGCATCGGTGCCTACACGGCACACCAGTGTGGATAACCCGGCAAGAAGCCGGGCCGACGCAACCCCTGCCATCATCCGCAGCTTCCACAGGGATGGGCGGATAGGTCCAACGAGCGATCTGCCCCGTTCGGCCCGCAGTGTGATGGGTAACGCGATGAGACCGCAAGTATACCCCACCCCAATCCGCCACGCGCCACCACCATCGCACCCATCGCAGCAACACAGCGCGCAAGCATCCTCATCCCCCGCACCCACAGGCCATCCCAGTCCCCGCAGGCGGACTTCGTGGCGGAGCCTTCAGCCGGGACTTCAGTCCACCGGCATCCCCGCGCCGTAGAGCCGCCCCACCCCCGACGGCATCCCCGCGCCGTAGGGCCGCCCCACCCCCAACGGCATCCCCGCGCCGTAGTCCCTCCACAACCCCGGAGTCTCCCGCCCCCACCCAACAATGGCACTGATTGCTCCTTACCAGCCACGGTACCTTCCCGACCCAGGACTAAAACGCTATTGAGCCGCTTCCACGCCGGGTGCTAGCCTACTTACGTACCCACCGGCACCCCTCCCGGTGCCGTCCCGCCCCCCACGGCGGCGTCGGGGTGCCTTGGGTGGGGCGTGAGCGCGATGACGATAGCCGAGGTAGGGCGATGACGGTGGCGAGCCATCCGCAAACAGGTGCCAGCGCGTTAGTCAAAGAGCCGACATCGCTCGAAGAAACCGGGCTCGACCTCCCCTTCCTCGCCGACCTCGTCCTGAAAGCGATCTATCACAACAACGCCATCACCGCCCAGCGGATCACCGAGATCCTCTGCCTCCCCTACTTCAACGTGGTCGACCGCGCCCTCTACATGCTCAAGCGCGAGGAGCTGATCGAGGTCAGCGGCAGCAACGGCTTCGGCGAACTCGGCTACCAGCACGGCATCGCCCCGCGCGGCCTCGTGCGCGTCCACGAGGTCATGGAGCGCAGCACCTACCTCGGGCCGGCCCCCGTCACGCTGGAGGACTACATCGCCGTCATCAAGGCGCAGGCGATCGGCGAGGTGCGCGTCAGCCCCGCCGACATCCGCGCCGCCATGGCCGACCTCGTCCTCGAAGAAGTGACCCTCGACATCATCGGCCAGGCCGTCAACACCGGGCGCTCCCTCTTCCTCTTCGGCCACCCCGGCAACGGCAAGACCGTGCTGGCCGAACACATCGTCCCCCTGCTCGGCGGCCACATCTTCGTGCCGCACTGCATCGTGGTGGACGGCCAGATCATCAAAGTACTCGACTTCCACAACCACACCCCCGTCGTGCCGACCGGCTCCAACCGCCTCGACTGGGATCGCCGCTGGGTCCGTTGCGAGCGCCCGGCGATCATCGTCGGCGGCGAACTGACGCTGGAAGCGCTCGACCTCACCTACAACCCGACCAGCCGCTACTACGAGGCCCCGTTGCAGATGAAAGCCAACAGCGGCCTCTTCTTGATCGACGACTTCGGGCGCCAGCAGGTCCACCCGCGCGAGTTGCTGAACCGCTGGATCGTGCCGCTGGAGAAGCGCCACGACTACCTGACGCTGCACACCGGCAAGAAGATCGAGGTGCCGTTCGACCAGTTGATCGTCTTCTCGACCAACCTGGAGCCGAAAGACCTGGTGGACGAGGCGTTCCTGCGCCGTATCCAGAACAAAGTCCGTATCCACAACCCCACGCCGGAGATGTTCCGCGAGATCTTCCGGCGGCAGTGCCGCGACTTCGGCGTCGCGTTCGATCAGGAAGTGCTGATTTACCTCCTGCGCGAGTACTACATCAAGCCGAAGCGCGAGCTGCGCGCCTGCCACCCGCGCGACCTCCTGCGCGTCCTGATCGGCTTCGCCCGCTATCACGGCAGCCCCCCACAACTCAGCACGCAAATGATCGACAGCGCGTGCCAGGTCTACTTCGCCGACCTGTAGCGCGACGCCGCTACAGGCGGGGCGACGAGGGGCGGATTCTTCGCGGCGGCTCAGAATGACAGATCCAAGGCAGATGGCCGATTACGTACGAGATTGTCATTCTGAGCCGCCGCGAAGAATCCGCCCCTCGTCGCCCCATCCACCGTCAACACCGCCACAACTCCCGCATCATCCACCGCCCCCAACCCGGCCCTTCACCAAGGCAAATGTCTTCTCACCCCGCTCGCATCGACCAAGCGGCTCCTCCCCTCCCCCCACCTCGCCCCCCAGTCCACGGAGGTGGACTTCGTGGCCGCGCCTTCAGCCGGGACTTCAGTCCAACGGCCCTCCGCCCCCATCCCCCGCCACCCCCCACCCCACTGCCCCACAAACGGCAAGGGGTATATAATGGGCGCAGAGGCGTCGATACGGCGCGGGCCGGAACCGCGCGGCGGACGCCCGCAGGAGAGGAGTTGGGGCGATGAGCAACATCAGTGGCAGCGTCGCCGCGTTGCTGGGCGCGCTCGATGGCGTGCTGGCCGTGCGCGGCGAACAGATCGCGGTGCTGGACGAGTCGGCCTTGGCGGGCGAAGCGACCGACCGCCTCGTCTACAGCGCGGTCTTCGGGTCGGACGAGGTGCGCGAGGCCGCGCGCTGGCTGATCTGGTCGGCGGCGCAGGCGGTCGGCCTCTATCCGGCGTCGATCCACGAACTCTACACCGCCGCCGGGCGCGGCGAGTACGCCCACACCACGACACCCGCGATCAACGTGCGCGGCATGTCCTACGACTTCGCGCGCACGATCATCCGCACCGCCCAGGCGAAGAACACCAAGAACTTCATCTTCGAGATCGCGCGCTCGGAGATGGGCTATACCGACCAGACCCCCGCCGAATTCGCCACGGTGATGCTCGCGGCGGGGCTGCGCGAAGCTCATCGCGGCCCGCTGTTCATCCAAGGCGATCACCAGCAGATCAGCGCCGCGAAGTACGCGCAAGATCCCCAGAAAGAACTCGATGGCCTGCGCAAGTTGACCGCCGACTCGATCGCGGCGGGCTTCTACAACATCGACATCGACGCCTCGACGATCGTCGATCTCGCCAAGCCGACCGAGGCCGAGCGGCAAGAGTTGAACTACCGCCACACCGCCGAGATGACCGCCTTCATTCGCGGCATCGAGCCTGCCGGGGTCACCGTCTCGGTCGGCGGCGAGATCGGCGAGGTCGGCACGGAGGACAGCACGCCGGAAGACCTGGAAGCCTTCATGTCGGGCTTCATCCCGGCGTTGCAAGGGCTCGGCGACGGGCTGGCCGGGATCAGCAAGATCAGCGTCCAGACCGGCACGAGCCATGGCGGCGTGGTCCTGCCGGACGGCACCATCGCCGACGTGAGCCTCAATCTCGACGCGCTCGGTGCCCTCTCCGACGCGGCGCGACGCTACGGCATGGGCGGCGCGGTGCAGCACGGCGCGTCCACCCTGCCCGAGCAGGCGTTCGACAAGTTCCCGGAGCGCGGGGCGATCGAGGTCCACCTCGCGACCGCCTTCCAGAACATGGTCTATGACGACCTGCCCGACGAGTTCCGCGACCGCATTTACGCCCATCTCGCCGAGGCGAACGCCGACGAGCGCAAGCCGCAGATGACCGACCAGCAGTTCTACTACACGACGCGCAAGAAGGGCTTCGGGCCGTTCAAGCGGGAGTTCTGGGATCTGCCGCAGGAGTTGAAGGACACGATCACCGGCCACCTGGCCGAGCGCTTCGGCCTCCTCTTCGACAAGCTCGGCGTCTCCGGCACCGGCGACCTCGTCGAGCGCCACGTCAAGCCCGCGCCGGTCGCCAAGCCGCTCCCCGAGTCGTTACGCGCGGCCCTCACCGCAGGCGCATCGGCCGACGACTAGCCCACGACCCTCGCGCCCCCTCTCCATCATCGCGGAGAGGGGGCGCTTTCCGGCCCGGCCCCAACGCGACGCCGCGCACAAAGCCGCCACCCCGGCAAGGTCGCAATGCCGACGCGCAACGGGTCCGCCCACCCGCTGCCTCACTGTAGACGCTGCGACAGTTCCTGCACGCCGAGCTAAGGCGCTACTAACACAGGGCGAAGGCGTGCTTGTCCCGCTGGCGTCGAGCGGGCACGCCGCCACCATGCCCGAGGACGGTCCCAGTCCCCATAGGGGGACTTCGTGGCGGTGCCTTCAGCCGGGACGAGGGCACGTAAGGCCCGTTGCGGCGGGCGAGCCCGGCGGGGCCGCAGTCCACCGGCACCTCCGCGCCGGGAACAACCTGCTGCCTGCACCACCACCTGCCGCTCCACCTTTCATGCAAGATAACGGACAAGATGATGGAGGACACTGTGTCATTAGACGGACAAGCGGCGCTGGTCACGGGGGCCAGCAGCGGAATCGGGCGCGGGATCGCCGAGAAACTGGCCCAGCGCGGGGCCGATGTCGCCATCAACTATCACCGCGACGCCGCCGGGGCCGAGGAGACGGCGCGACTGGTGCGCGCGGCCGGTCGGCGAGCGCTCGTGCTCAAGGCCGATGTCGGCGCGGCGGATGAGGTCGTGGCGATGTTCGCCGCCCAACTCGACACCTTCGGGCGGCTCGACATCCTGGTCAACAATGCGGGGCATGGCGGCGGCGGTCGTATCCACGAGACGCCGTTCGCCGACTGGGAGCGGGTTATTCGGACCAACCTCCACGGCCCCTTCCTCTGCTCCCAACTGGCCGCGCGCCAATTGATCGCCCAGGGCACGGGCGGTCGCATCGTCAACATCAGTTCGGTACACGAGGAGGCCTGCTCCGCCGGTGGCGGCGCATATTGTGTGTCGAAGGCGGGCGTCCGCAACCTCACGCGCACCCTGGCCCTCGAACTCGGGGAGTACGGCGTGACCGTGAACGACGTCGCCCCCGGCATGATCCTGACGCCGATGAACCGGCGGGCCCAGGAGGATCCGGCCTACCTCGCGTGGGCCGAGGCCCAGATCCCGGTCCGGCGGGTCGGCCAGCCCAGGGACATCGGCGGCATGGTCGCCTTCCTCTGCTCCGAGGAGGCCAGCTACTGCACCGGCAGCACCTTCTACGTCGATGGCGGCTGGATGCTCACCTGGCCGCCGGTGTAAGCCGCGCCCGTGCGGTCGAGCACCCATGCGCTATGCGTGTCGAACTGGCTGATTCCATCCTGCCCTCCCGCGCAGGGGAGGGTCGCCGCCCGCAGGCGGCAAGGGCACGTCAGGCCCGCCGTAGCGGGCGAGCGGGGCCGGGGAGGGGTCCGCACCTCCGCCACCATCATTCCCCGATGAGGAAGCGGATAATCCCTGCCGCTAGCCCCCCCGCGACGGTCGGCTGCTGGCCGACGAGGAGGGCACGGTCGGCATCGTTGGTCAGGAAGCCGAGTTCGATGATCACGCCGGGCGTGCCCGGCGCGATCGTGTGCCGGAAGTCCTCGGAATTGAAGGCGTAGTAGCCGGTCATCGCGCGCGTGATGTGACTGTCGCGCTGCTGGCCGGTCGCCGCCCCGTAGGCCGTGGTGATCGCGCCGAGCAGGGCATCGTCGGAGGCGGGGCTCGTGCTGCTGCGGAAGCGCGCGAGCTTGAAACCGGCCATGCCCGGATCGGTGTTATAGTCGCAGTGGATCGCGATAAACGCATCGGCGGTGTAGCCGACCGGGATCGTGGCGGGCAGGAGATCGACCGTGATCCCGCGCGCCGCCAGGAGCGCGGCGACCTGTCGCGCGAGCGCCAGATTCACCTCAACCTCGTTATACCCGCCCGCCTTCGCCCCGGTCTGCGTGCGCAGGGCGGCCAGTTCGTCGGGCATCGCCTCGCTCTGCCAGTGGCCTACCTGCAAGCCGACGCGGGCGCGGATCGGCGCGGGCGGTGCCGCCGGGGGCTGGGCGACAGCGGCAGCGTTCACCACGAGCAACGGCGCGCTCGGGGCAGCGCCGCCCGCGCTCCATTCCCCATATCGCGCGGCCGAGGAACCTGGGCGCACCAGGAGCATCGCGAGGACAGCCAACGCCAGCGCGGCGGCGATAATACTGGTGGGAGAGCCGTAGCCCCCCTGCCGCTGCACAATCGGGACATGCATCGTCGCTCCTTACCGCGCCCTCGGCACCGTCTACACGCCACAAAAAGCGCGTACGTACATTCTTAGCAGACGCTAGAATAGAACATTTGTTCCGAATAGTCAAGTGGTATGTCGGGGCCGATCCTTCGCCAATGTTCAGCATGGCCGCGACTTACCCAGGAGGCTGGGGGAGACTGGCCGCCCACACGTCAGCACACACCGAGCAGGCAGGTCTGGCCAAACGCCTAAAAGCTAACGACCCTGGATCAGTCATGCTGCGCCGACGCACGGACACCACCCGCCCGCCGCGCGCAGCCACCAACCCTGGATCTGTCATGCTGAGCCACCGCGAAGCATCCGCCCCCACCGTGCAGGGGGGGAACACACCACACTCGCGGTGATTCATCCGGGGGTTAAGGCAGGGCGGCTACGAGCGAACGGCGCTATCCGCCGCGCACCATCCGCCACCATTTGCGCCAGTTCGCCTCGGGGCGTGCTGGGGGGGGTATCGGGGGGGGGCTGATCCCCGGTGCAGGGGCGGCACCGGGTGCGGACCCGGTCCAATTAACAAGGTAGATAGTTTCACCGGGGTAGCCGACGTTGAGCTGGCGGCGTCCGGCCGCCTCCACCCAGGCGCGATAAACGACCGGATCGGCGTCGGCAAGCTGGGCGCGGAGGTCGGCGTTGCGCCGTTCGGCGACCTGGAGCATGGCCTCCTGCGCGGCGACTTGTTCGCGTAGCTGCGACTCTTTCCAGCGCTGCTCGACCGTCCCGGCGATGAACGCGACCAGCACCGCCAGCGCCAGCCCGAGCAATAATCCGCGCCGCCCGATCGCCAGCAGCAAGAGGAAGCGGTGCTCCAACAACTCGGCGCGCGTCCTCCGCCCCGCTTTGCCTGCCGGGCGACGCTGCGGTGATCGACCGGGCGCTGGTCCCCCAACAGGGGGGCGACCAACCCGCGCGGCGTCGCCTGCGGCATTCACGGCGCTGCGACTCGGCATCGAATCAGGCTCCTACTGCGTCCCCGAGCGGCGGGCGTTGGCTTGCCCAATCGACGCTGCGCTCGTAGGCGTCGGCCACGCGCAAGATCAGCCCCTCCGCGAAGGCCGGGCCCATCACTTGCAGGCTCACCGGCAAGCCCTCGGCGAAGCCGCACGGCACCGCCACGCTCGGGATCCCGGCGAGGTTGGCCGGGATGGTCAGGATGTCGGCCAGGTACATCGCCAGCGGGTCGTCGCTCCGCTCGCCGATCTTGAAGGCGACCGTCGGCGAGGTCGGGGCGACGATCACATCGACCCCCGACCCGCGCGCCGCCGCCTCGCCAACGAGGCCGAACGCGCGGTCGAATTCGTCCTTGATCAGCGTGCGGACCTGCTGCGCTTTCACATAGTAGGCGTCGTAGTACCCGGAGGAGAGCGCGTAGGTGCCGAGCATGATCCGGCGCTTCACCTCTGGGCCGAAACCCGCGCCCCGACTCGCCAGATAGGTTTCCAGCAGGGAATCGCGCTCGATCGAGAGGCCGTACTTCACCCCATCGAAGCGGGCCAGATTGGCGCTCGCCTCGGCCGGGGCGATGATGTAGTAGACCGGCACGCCGAGTCCGCTCGACGGCAGGCTGATCTCTACCAACTCCGCCCCCAGCCCGACCAGCACCTGCAAGGCGTCGCGCACGGCGGACTCGACCCCCGGCTGGAGACCCATCTCGAAATACTCGCGCGGCACCCCGATCCGCAGCCCCCGGATATCGCCGCTCAGGCCCGCCCGATAGTCGGGCACCGCGACCGGGGCGGAGGTGGAGTCACGCGGGTCGGCCCCGGCGATCGCCCCGAGCAGATGGGCGCAATCGGCGATCGAGCGGCCGGTGGGGCCGATCTGATCGAGGCTGGAGGCGAACGCGATCAGGCCGTAGCGGCTGATCCGCCCGTAGGTCGTCTTCAAGCCGACGACGCCGCAGAAGCCTGCGGGCTGGCGCACGGAGCCGCCCGTCTCCGAGCCGAGCCCCACCAGCGCCTCGCCCGCCGCCACCGCCGCGATCGAGCCGCCACTCGAACCGCCCGGCACGCGCGCCAGATCCCAGGGGTTGTGCGTGGTGTGGAACGACGAATTCTCGGTCGAGGAACCCATCGCGAATTCGTCGGTGTTCGTCTTCCCGACGAATACTGCGCCCTGCGCGCGCAGCCGCGCGACCGCCGTCGCATCGTAGGGGGGCAGGAAGTCGCGCAGGATCTGCGACCCGGCAGTCGTCGGCATGTCGTGCGTGCAGAGCACGTCCTTCAGCGCGACCGGAATGCCGGTGAAAGTGGTCCCGGTCCCCGCCTTGAGCCGGTCGTCGGCCAGGCGGGCCTGTTCGAGCGCGAGGTCGGGCATGCGCGTGATGAAGGCCCGCACACGCCCCTCGACCGCCTCGATCCGCCGCAGATGGGCCTCGGTCAGCTCCACGCTGCTGATCGCCCGCCGGTCGAGCAGATCGCGCGCCTCGTCGACGGAGAGATAGGTCAGGTCGGCGAGCACAGCGCCTCCGGTGGAAAGGGGACAAATCAAAGGTCGAACGTCGCACAACACCTAGCGCAGACTCTCACCCCGGTCGTCAGACTCTTTCCAACCTTGGACCTTCGACCTTGGACCTTCGACCTTCAACTTCTGGCCTCTCAGTCCAAAATCGCCCGCACCTTGATGAACCCGCCCTCGGTGCGCGGCGCGTTCGCCAGCACCTGATCGACGGTCAGCGAAGGTGACACCACGTCGTCGCGCAGGGCCGGGACGATCGGGATGACCTGGGCGGTCGGCGGCACATCGGAGGTATCGACCGCGCGCAACTGATCGATGTGGCCGAGAATAGAGGACAACTGCTCGCGCATCAAGTCGCGCTCGTCGTCGCTCAGGCCCAGACGAGCCAGCATCGCCACATGCTCGACCTGCTCATTCGTCAACGCCATCGCCCACCGCCCCACCACATGTGTACGGACACGCCCACCTCGTCGTTCAGCAGTGTAGCACACCGACGCGTGACCATCAGCACACCTTGCGACTACCTCTTCTCAAACATCGGCCAAGTCCGTCCGTATTCCGCCAGTTCGGGGTCAGAGCAAACCACGGTCAACAGGCTTTCCTGCTCATGACGTTTCAGCCGCGAAAGGCCAACATAGGCGGTAGCGAGAGCCTTTCGATCAGGAGAAGAGCCGATATGCAAGACTATGGCTCGCGCCTCCCAGCCCTTGAAACTGTGGATCGTGGATGCCTTCACGCGCGCATCGCCCATGAAGAATGCTCGCTTTCTCGTGCTCTTCTCGTGACTTGTTTCGCCGAAAATATGCGCACAATCAACACCCTTGTCTTTGAGGAGTTGCACACACTGAAGTCCAAAATCGTGCGAACCAACAAGGAGTGTGATATCAGAGAAAGCGAGAACGCCATTGAAAGCACCGTGCAACTTATCGATCGCCTCGACACATCTCTCCGCAGCGTGATGATCTGAAACCTGAACCCAGCGTAGTTGAACCGGATATAGTAGAGAGGCTGCACAATAAGGATGTTTTACTGATCGGGAAGGCAAAAAGCGACTGTTTTGAACACAGGCGACGATTTTGCTTTCCTATACGGTAAATAGCCCTTCCGATGGCTAATTATGCAGCCTCTCTAGTGTAAGCGCGAGTTGTTCGACCTCGGGAGGGTTGGAGGTGTCCACGGATAGGTATCGGTTGACGAAATCTCGCAGCAGCGGAATGAGCACAGGAGGAAGCCGATGACTTACGGGTAGACTCAACCATCCTCTGAACCCTGCCCCAGCCATTTTTTCGTCAGTCCAGTGCTTAGTACGATCATAAAGATCTTGGGTTTCGTCAGCAACAAGCACATATTCCCCACTCGGACGGACTACCCGACGGAGAAGGTTCCACCAATCAAGGTTGAAGTCCTGTCCCTCCAATCAAGGTTGAAGTCCTGTCCCTCATCAACCAACAAAGCATCATACTTTGTTATTTCCCCGCCATGGGTGGAAAGCGCGCGATCCACTAACGTCAACAGGTCATCTTGTAGGATGCCTTCGAGCGACTCGTTCGTTAACTCATCGGCTGAATTACGGTAATGTCCACCCCAAAGCGAGCGATACTCGTTCTCAAAGCCTGCCTCCAAGCAGACTCGCTTGCACCATTCGTGGAAATGACACCATGTAACGTACTCGTTCAACCGGCGTCCGGGTACTGTGTAGCGAACGGCAAGATCACGCAGATAGTGCCAGATTGTCGCATTGAAGGTGACGACAAGGACATCGCGCCCTTCAGCGGATAGGTGAGCTGCGCGTGCGGCAAGAACCAGCGACTTGCCAGAGCCTGCTGCACCTTTGATCCGCCGGTAGCCCAATCCAGTCCGCGTCCTCACGAGTCCGCGCTGCCTTACATCAAGGTCAAGAATTTGGCGCTGCTCGGATGCGAAATCAGGTTCGATCAACCATGAGCGAAGATCGTCCGCCAACTGCGAATTCATGATGTAGGAGGGTCGAGCGTTTTTGGGGAAAACCGCTTCGAGGTCTCGTCGGTCAAGAGCGTCACCACCGATTAGGGGATATTGGCGTGGCGTACTGGTCATTTTGTGATAAGTACGAGATAGCCCAAGAAGCTGAGTAGCGCGAAGGGTGGTGGTATTGGTCAAGATAACGCCCGCAGTCACAATCCCGACAAAGTTCGGATCCTCATTAGCTCGGATTCGCAGGCGGGGGCAGTAGAGGTCGAGGATTGCCTGCTTGTATCTGTACACCTTGTCTATCGGGTTATCCTTGATCTTGAATCGGTTGCCCTTACCATATCGATCATGTGCTGTCATCACGGGAGGCAGTTTCCCCCGAGCTTCGAGATGATATTCCATTGCATCAAGGTCCCAGTCCTTCACCTCAAACACAGCAATGCCCACATTCGGGTTGAGCAGGATGAAGTCGGGTCGCAGACCGTTAAGATGTGGCTGGGTATAAATCTCCCATTCGATCGGGAGGAAAGTGTCAAAAAAACCTACGTCGGCAATCTCGGCTGGGAAAGGCGCGTTTCGAGCGCGGAGAGGTAGGCCGCAGGGTCCTGGCGGAAGCGGAATTGGGCACAGCGGGCCGCCTGGCGGGCCTGGAGCTGGGCG
>JAABUN010001561.1_pt1 | contig 49351 bp, 50 predicted proteins | sample 5559311 | NCBI WGS metagenome assembly JAABUN01 (sample SAMN10711877, study PRJNA513370) | rock metagenome | isolation source: Antarctica rocks | place: Antarctica: Victoria Land, Siegfried Peak sud
TGGAACCGGCGCCCACCCGAGCGACATCGGTCGACCTGTCACACCCTGGGTGCAGAATCAGCCCCGCACCGGCCAGCAGCGCCCGACGGAACCGTGGCCGGCAAGATCACGAAAGATCCGGGCTAGCGGCGAGGGTCGAGGCAGGACAACAGCGACTCCTGCAGCCACCCCAGCCAGGCGTACAGCTGCAGGGCCGGCAGCCGCGCGTCGTCGGCGGCCAGCGCGTCCTCGTCGAGGTCCTCGCTGACCTCCAGCCGGGTGCCGAGCACCAGGCGCAGGTCGTTGAGGGTGCCCAGCCAGCTGTCGGCCTCGTCGCGGTCGAGCAGCACCTTGCCGCCGCCCTCGGGCAGCATCCGCGCGACGACCTCCGCGTCGGCCCGCTTGCGCGCCCGCAGGTCGGTGTCGGTGTAGCGCCGGAACTCGCGGCTGGCCTCGGGGTCGTCGTCGCCGTACGCGTCCGGCAGCAGCCGCGCGAGAGCCGGGTCGTCGGGCGCCTGCGGGTCCCCGGTCGGCATCCCCACCAGCGCGGCGAGCGGGTCCTGCTCGGGGGCCTCGCGCTCGCCGAGCAGCTCGAGCAGGTCGAGCGCGCAGCGCCGCAGCACCTGCGCCTCGCCGGCGGACGGGTTGCCCTGCAGGCCCTTGCGGGTCCGGGTGAAGCGCACGTCAGTCCTGCTGCAGGGTGGCCCACAGGCCCTTGGCGTGGCAGCGCGCCACGTCGGCCTCCATCTGCTCCCGCGTCCCGTTGCTTACGACCGCCCGTCCCCTGTGGTGCACGTCGAGCATCAGCTCGGTGGCCCGGTCCCGCGAGTAGCCGAACAGCTCCATGAGCACGTGGGTCACGTAGCTCATGAGGTTGACCGGGTCGTTCCACACGATGGTGACCCAGGGCCGGTCCTCGGCGGCGTCCTCGTCGACCGAGGGCTGGTCGAGCTCGGCGGGCGCGGTCACGACGACCTCAGCCGGCGCTTGACCACCTTGCCGGTCGCGTTGCGCGGCAGCTCGTCGGTGAGCACCACCTCGCGCGGCACGGCGTGCCGGTCGAGCCGCTGCGCCACCCAGTCCTGCAGCTGCTCCGGGGCGACCTCGCCGCGGGTCACGACGTGGGCGACCAGCCGGGCCCCGTACGTGTCGTCGGGCACGTCGACCACCGCCGCCTCCAGCACGTCCGGGTGCACCAGCAGGACGTCCTCGACCGCACCGGTGAACACGTTCTCGCCGCCGACGACGACCATGTCGTCGTCGCGCCCGAGCACGGTCAGCAGGCCGTCGGCGCCGAGGGCGCCGAGGTCGCCGGTGGCGACCAGGCCGTCGAGCCGGTCCTTGTCGCTGCCGTCGGTGTAGCCGGCGAAGGCCATCCCGTTGCCGACGAAGACCCGCCCGGGGTGCCCCGGCGGACAGTCCCGGCCGTCCGCGTCGACGACCCGCAGCGTGACGCCGTGCGGGGCCCGGCCGGCAGAGCGCGGGTCGCGGGCGAGGTCCCGCGGCGTGGCGACGGCGGCGTAGGCGACCTCGGTCGACCCGTACAGGTTGTGCAGCACCGGCCCGAACGCCTCCGCGGTGCGCTCCACGAGGTCGCCGGGCAGGGCGCCGCCGCTCGACGCGATGACCCGCAGCGACGACGTGTCGAAGCGCGAGGGGTCGGCGGCCAGCAGCCGGTCGAGCAGGACGGGCACCACGACCAGCGCGGTGGCGCGATGCTCCTGCACGGCCTGCAGCACCTGCTCGGGGTCGAAGCGGCGCGAGAGCACCGCGGTCGACCCGAGCACCATGGCGAGGGTGAGCTGGCCCAGCCCCCAGGCGTGGAAGACGGGCGCGGCGATCACGGTGGTCTCGCGGGCGCGCATCGGGATGCTCGACAGCATGGCCACCGCGTCCTCGGCTCTGCCGCCGCTGCGCGCCGCGCCGCGCGGGGTCCCGGTCGTGCCGCTGGTCATGATCACCTGGCGCGACGTGCGGCGGACCCGGGAGGGGGCGGACGCCCCGGGCTCCTGCGCGAGCCGCAGCAGCTCCTCGGTCGTGACCGCGTGGTCCAGCGGCGGGTCGAGCTCCTCGTCGTGCACCACCAGGCGGGCGCCCTCGCGGTCGAGCACCTCGCGCAGCTGGGCGGTCGCGGTGCTGGTGCCGAGGTACAGCACGTCGACGCCGCACTTGGCCAGCGCCGTCGCCGCCAGCACGAAGCCGCGCCCGTTGCGGGCCAGCAGGCCGGCGGCGTCCCCATCGCGCAGGCCGCGCTGCAGGAGCTCACCGGCGATGCGGCTGCTGAGCGCGTCGACCTCGCGGTAGGTCAGCGGCCCCTCGTCGTCGACGACGGCGACCCGGTCGGGGTGGCGGGCCGCGCCCGCGGCGTACCCGGTCGCCGGGGTCAGGCGCCAGCGGGCGAGGGCCAGGCCCATCGCGAGCAGGCGGTCGGGGCGCGCCGGGGCGAGCAGCCCGCTGCGCGCGAGGACGAGGGCGCCTCCGAGGTCCAGCACCCTCCCACGGTGCCACGTGCGCCGGCGGTCCGGCGGGTGGGTCCGCCCGACCCGCCGCGGGTAGTCGGACCGGGACGACCACGAGGAGAACCCCATGACCGACCAGGACAGCACCGGCACCGGCACGAGCAGCGCGGCGGACGGGGGCCACACCCCCGGCGGCACCCCCGCCACCGGCGGGACGGGCTCGGCCGCCGCCGGGTCCCCCAACGGCCGCTCCCCCAGCGGCTTCACCTCGGCCGGCACCGAGGCGGTCGACACCACCGCGCCCGAGCACCCCGAGGTGGCGGCCGACGCCACCAGCGGCGCGCCCGTCGCGCGGCAGGTCCCCGGCCAGCCGCCCGGCCCGGCGGTCAGCCCCGTCCCGGCGCCCGGCGACGTGCCCGGCGCGAGCGTGCCCAACGTGGCGGTCGGCGAGGCGCCCTCCCCCGAGGCCGGCGACGGCGACGGCGACGGGAAGACGCCCGGCAGCGACTCGAGCGTGGCCTCCCCGGGCTCGTACGTCGCGCTCGCCCCGCCCGGACACCCCGACGGCGAGGTCGACACCCGCATGCGGTAGGCGCTGCCGCGCGGCCTGGGCTACCCGGCCAGCGCAGCAGCGGCGTCCAGCACGCGGGCGTCCGCGCCCGGCGGCCCGACGACCTGCAGCCCGACGGGCAGGCCGTCGTCGTCGAGCCCGGCCGGCACGGCGCAGGCGGGCAGGCCGCACAGGTTGGCCCAGACGGTCCACGGCAGGACGCCGGCCCGCACCGGTCCGGGCCCGCCGGGCAGCGCCGCCACGTCCGGGTCGGCCGTCGTCGGCGGCCCGCATACCGCGACCGGCAGGAGCACCAGGTCGACCTGCGCGAACAGCTCGGCGGTGCGCCGGCGCAGCTCCTCGCGCAGCCGCAGCGCCTCGCGGACGTCGTCGGGGTCGAGCCGCTCGCAGGCACGCAGCCGGGCCCGCACGTCCGGCCCGTACGCGTCGGCGTGCGCGGGCCAGCGACCCGTCCCCCGGTGCCACGCGAGCGCCTCCACCCCCTGCACCGCCGCGAAGATCCCCGTCAGCCCGTCGGCCATCGGCTGCTCGACCGCCTGCGGCGGGGCGCCCGCCCGCCCGACCGCGGCGGCCAGCGCCCGCGCGACCCCCGGCACCGCCGGCGACCCGACGACACCGAGCCGCAGGCCGTCGAGCGGCGCGGGCGCCGGCAGCGGGCGCCCGGTCAGCACCTCGAGGGCCAGCCGGGCGTCGCCGGGGGTGCGCACGAGGGCACCGACGTGGTCGAGCGAGGGCGCGAGCGGCAGCACGCCGTCCGCGGGCACCGCCCCGTACGTCGACTTGTGCCCCACCAGGCCGCACCACGCGGCGGGCAGCCGGATCGAGCAGCCGGTGTCGCTGCCGAGCGCGAGCGGCACGACGCCGGCGGCCACCGCCGCGGCCGACCCGCCGCTCGAGCCGCCCGGCACGCGCGAGGTGTCCCAGGGGTCTGCCGTGCCGCCGAGCACGGCGTGCTGGGTGGTGATGCCCCACGCGAACTCGTGGGTGCGCGTGCGGCCGAGCACGACCGCACCGGCCTCGCGCAGCCGCGCCACGGCCGTCGCGTCGCGCACCGCGGGCGGCCCGGCGGGGACCACGGACCCGGCCGCGGTGACCTGCCCCGCGACGTCGAACAGGTCCTTGACCGCGACGGGCACGCCGTGCAGCGGACCGAGGTCGTCCCGCTGCCGCGCCGCGGCCCGGGCCTGCGCGAGCGCACCCGCGGCGTCGACGTGCACGAAGGCGCGCACGTCCGGCTCGGACTCGGCCAGCCGGGCGAGCGCGCGCTCGACGAGCTCGACGGGGTCGGTCCGGCCCGCCCGCACGTCGGCCGCGAGGTCGAGCGCGGACGGGGCCGGGACCGCCCAGGTCGGGCTCACCGCTCGAAGAAGCGCCGGGGGTTGGCCACGAGCATCGTGTCGACCTGCTCCTGGGTCACGCCCCGCTCGAGCAGCGCCGGGACGACGTCGCGCAGCACGTGCAGGTAGGTCCAGTTGGGCATGAACGCCATCAGGTCGGGCTGCACCCAGTCGATGTAGCAGGCGGCGTCCTGCGAGAGCACCATCCGCTCGGCGTAGCCGCGGCGGCACATCTCCACGACGATCGCGAGCCGCTCCTCCGGGCCGAGCAGGATGTCGATCCCGAACCGGTCCATGCCCAGCAGGAAGCCCTGGTCCGCGAGCGCCGACAGGTGGTCGGCGTCGGTGGAGTCGCCGCTGTGGGCCAGCTGCACCCGCTCCGGCGCGAGCCCCTCCTCGGCGAGCACCCGCTGCACCTCGAGCCCGGTCTGCGACCCCGGGTGGGTGTGGACCATGAGCGGGGCCCCGGTCTCCAGCGCCGCCTGCGCGCAGGATCGCATCACGCGCTCGACGCCGCGGGTGAGCCCGTGGTGGTCGATGGCGCACTTGAGGAACGCCGCCTTGACGTCGGTGCCCTGCACGCCCTGGGTGAGGTCGCGCACGAACAGCGGGGTCATCACCTCGGGCAGCCCCGCCATCCCGCCGGGGCCGCGGGCCGAGAAGAACCCGGGCACGTCGGCGTAGGTGTAGACGCCGGTGGCGACCAGGACGTGGAGGTCGGGCACCTGCTGGTTGATCCGCAGCACCCGCGGCACGTCCCGGCCGAGCCCGTCGACGGTGGGGTCGACGATCGTGGTGACGCCGGTGGCCCGCAGCTCGGTGAGCTTCTGCACCGCCTCCGCGACGCGCGTCTCCTCGTCCCACTCGTCCGACCACTGCTTCTGCGAGTCGACGGTGAGCGTGAAGACGTGCTCGTGCATGAGCGTCGTGCCGAGGTCCGCCGTGTCGACCGGTCCGAGGACCGAGGCGACCGTGCTCACCGCAGCTCCTTCTTGAGGATCTTGCCGGTCGGGCCCTTGGGCAGGTCGTCGACGACCCGGACCTCGCGCGGGTACTTGTAGGCCGCGAGGCGCTCCTTGCAGAACGCCTTGATGTCGTCGGGCGTCGCGTCCGCGCCCTGCTTGAGCGCGACGACGGCGACGACCTCCTCGCCGAGCTTGTCGTCGGGCTTGCCGATGACCGCGGCCTCCGCGACGGCGGGGTGCTCGAACAGCACCTCCTCGATCTCGCGCGGGTAGACGTTGTAGCCGCCGCGGATGATGAGGTCCTTCTTGCGGTCGACGATGAAGAAGAAGCCGTCCTCGTCCTGGTAGCCGAGGTCGCCGGTGTGGAACCAGCCGTTGCGGAACGCCTCCTGCGTCGCCTCGGGCTTCTTGTAGTAGCCCTTCATGATGTTGTGGCCGCGGATGACGAGCTCGCCGACCGACGCCTCGCCGACGGGCAGCGGCTTGTCGTCCTCGTCGACGATCCGGACCTCGACGCCCCAGATCGGCTTGCCGATCGAGAGCACCTTGCGCTGCTCGGCGTTGATGTTGAACGTGGTGGTGCTGGCCGACTCCGACAGGCCGTAGCCCTCGAGGATGACGCAGCTCGGGAACTTCTCCTCGAACGCGCGGATCGTCTCGCCGGGGATCGCGGCGCCGCCGGAGACGCCGACCCGCAGCGAGGACAGGTCGCGCCCGGTCAGGTCGGTGTTGAGCATCGCGAAGTACATCGTCGGCACGCCGGAGAAGATCGTGGCGCGGTGCTTCTCGATCGCGTCGATGACCGGCGGGATCTCGAAGCGCGGGACCAGCACCATCGTGCCGGCGTAGCGGACCGTCACGTTGAGCACGCTGGACAGGCCGAAGACGTGGAACAGCGGCAGCACGGCGACACCGATGTCGTCCTCGCGGAACTGGAACAGCTCGCCGGCGACGGTGCAGTTCATGAACAGCTGGAAGTGCGTGAGCTCGGCGCCCTTGGGCTTGCCGGTCGTCCCGCTGGTGTAGAGCAGCACCGCGGTGTCGCCCGGGTCGAGCGGGAGGATGTCGCGGGTGTCGTCGGCGAAGTAGAGCTCGTCGTAGTGCTTGGTGCCCTCGGGGCGCGCGTCGTTGCCGGGCATGTTCACGACGTACGTCGTCACGCCCTCGACCTGCTGCGCCCCCTTGAACGCCTCCTCGGCGAACATCTCGAAGGTGACCAGCACCTTCGCGTCGCTGTCCTCGAGGTGGTAGGCCACCTCGGGCGCGCGCAGCAGCGGGTTGAGCGGCACCATCACCAGGCCGGCCTTGAGGATGCCGAAGTAGGTGAACAGGAACTGCGGCAGGTTGGGCAGCTGCACCGCCACCTTGTCGCCGCGCTCGAGGCCCGTCGCGAGCAGCGCGGAGGCCACCCGCCCGGAGATCTCGTCGACCTGCGCATAGGTGAACGAGAGGTCGTTGACGTGGCACAGGGGCTTGTCCGGGTTGGCGTTCGCGGACTCGCGCAGGATGGTCGCCACGTTGAAGCTCATGCTCCGACTCTAGTGAGCGCCGTCACAGCCGCGCGAGGGGGTCCGCGCGCGGTCGGCCGCGGCGCAGGGGGTAGTCGACGCGCAGCACCCGCTCCCCGGAGGTCCCCGTGCCCGCTCCCACCCGCCGCGCCGCCGTCGCCGTCGCCGCCTCGCTCGGCCTGCTGCTGACCGGCTGCAGCGCCGGGGCGCAGGACAGCGTCGACCGGGCCCGCGAGCGGGCCAACGCGCTGGTGGACGACGTGCGCGACGCCGTCGAGCAGGCCAAGGAGCGCACGGGGGCGGCCACCGGCGAGGTGGCCCAGCAGGCGCCCGCGACCGCCACCCGCCCGATCCGCACCGACACGCAGACGGCGTTCGACCACGCGGAGTACACCGCGACGCTCGAGCACGTCCTCGGCTCGCTCGAGAGGTACTGGTCCACGGCCCTGCCGGAGACGTTCGGCGTCGAGTACACGAGCCCGTCGCGCTACGTCTACTACCGGCCGGAGGAGCAGCCCGGCCCGGCCTGTGGCGGGGAGCCGGCGCCGCCGAGGAACGCCTTCTACTGCCCGGCCGGCGACTTCATCGCGTGGGACGAGTCGGGGCTGGTCATCCCGTACTACGTGGGGGCCGGGGACTTCGCGGCCGCCTTCGTCATCGCGCACGAGTTCGGGCACGCCGTGCAGGCCCGGCTGCCGCAGCGCGAGCCGCTCACGATCCTGTCCGAGCTGCAGGCCGACTGCTTCGCCGGCTCGTGGTCGCGCCACGTGCAGGACGAGGGCCAGCTGAGCGCCGGCGACCTCGACGAGGCCACCCTGGCCGTCTTCTCCGCCCGCGACCTGCCGGGCACGGCCTTCACCGACCCGGCCGCGCACGGCACCGGCTTCGAGCGCACCCGGGCCTTCGCCGACGGCTACGAGTCGGGCCCCGCCGCCTGCTACCCCGCACCGCGGGCGGACTGGCTGGTCGGCGGCGGCTGAGCGGGACGCCGCTCAGACGTCGCCGCAGCCCTCGCAGCAGCACGCGTTGCAGGCGAGGTTGGCGCAGCAGTTGCAGGCGAGCAGCTGCCCGCAGCCGGGGCCGTAGCTCGCGGACCGGCGCTGCGGGTAGCCGTACGCGGGCGCCCCGCCGTACCGGGGGCCGTACCGGGGGCCGTACCGCGGGCCGTAGCCGCGGCGACGTCCCGGGCCGCCGCAGCCGCTCCCGCCGAACGAGCCGCCGATGAACACGCCGGGCACGAGGGTGAGCAGCGTGAGCGCGGCGGCCAGCGCGCTGCCGCTGCCGCGCTGGGCGGGGACCGCCGCGCCGCAGGAGTGCCCGTCGGCGGCCGGGAACGCCCGGGTCACCGCCCGGTCCAGCTCCCGGCCCAGCAGCGCCTCGACCAGCGCGGGGTCGGCGAGGTCCACCCGGGCGAGCGCCCCGGCGACCCGGCCGCGCAGGGCGGCGGCCAGCGCCCGGGCGGCGGGCTCCGCGGTGGCGGTCGCGGCGAGGGGGTTGAACGCGCCGGTGCGGGCGTCCTCGTGCAGGTCCTCGACGGCGTCGAGCAGGTGCACCAGCGCGCCGAACGCGCGTCCGCACTCGGCGAGCGCGGACGCGTTGCCGGGCCGGCCGGCGACCTCCGCGGTGTGCGCGAACAGCGACGCGACGGCCTCGCCGGCGGGGGCGAGCAGCTCCTCGAGCGTCGCCCCGGCCCGCCGCTCGGCGCGGGCCGCGTCGTGCGGGGCGCGCAGGACGGGGCGCGGGTCCAGGCCGACCTCCGCGGCGACGGCGCGGCCGCGCAGGGCGAGCCGGCCGGCCAGCCGCCGGGCCGGGCCGCGGGTGCCGCGTGGCAGGTCGCCGTCCGCGAGCTTGTCGGTGAGCCCGGCGCCGCCGCTGAGCAGCGCGCCCGCGGCGGCCAGCCGCGCGGCCGGGTCGGCGCTGGCCACGACGGTCGCGGGGCGGAAGGCCCGCAGCGGGCACGGGCCGGCGGCGGTCGTCTGCACCGAGCCCGCCTGCGCCTCGACCAGCACGCTGAGCAGCAGCACGTCGTAGCCGGTGAGCACTCGCTCGGGCTGGCCGGCGACGTCGCGCAGCGTGAGGCACAGGCCGCACAGGTGGGCCCGCCACCGCTCCCCCAGCCCGGGTCCGAGGTGGGTCGCGCAGGGCCGCAGGATGCCTCTCACGGCGCGCGGCCTACCCCGCAGCCCGGCGGGCACCCGCGCGTGGGCCGGCCGGTGCAGGGGCAGGGCCGACCCGTGACGACGACGTACGCCGCCGAGCCCGCCACCACGACCCGGTACGTCTTCGGGGAGGGCCTGCGCTGGGACGCCGCCGCGGGCGAGCTGCTCTGGGTCGACCTGATGGCCGGCCGGCTGCAGCGCGCGCCGCTGGACCGCCTGGACGAGCCGGCCGTCGTGGAGGTCGGCATGCCGCTGGGCGCGTTCGCGCCGGCGTCCGCGGGCGGGCTCGTGCTGGCGGCCGGCCAGGGCCTGGCGCACCTGGCGCCGGACGGCGCCGTGCGTCACCTCGCGGCGCTCGAGCCGGTGACGCACCGGATGAACGACGCGGCCTGCGACGCCGCGGGACGGTTCTGGGCGGGCAGCACGGCCTACGACGAGCGCGAGGGCGGCGGCGCGCTGTACCGGCTGGAGCTCGACGGCACCGTCTCGACCGTGCGCGACGACGTGAGCATCAGCAACGGCCCGGCCTGGAGCCCGGACGGGCGCACGATGTACCTCGACGACAGCGGCCGCAGCGTCCTGCTGGCGTACGACGTGGACCCGGACACCGGGGACGTGCGTGGCGAGCGGGCCCTCGTGGAGTTCGCCGAGGGGGCGGGCGACGGGCTCGCCGTCGACGACGACGGGCACCTGTGGGTCGCGGTGTTCGGCGGCTCGGCCGTGCACCGCTACGACCCGGCGGGGCGGCTGGTCGCGACCGTCCCCCTGCCGGCCTCGCAGGTCACGTCGTGCTGCCTGGCGGAAGGTCGGCTCTACGCCACCACCGCGGCCAAGGGCATGCGCGACCCCGAGCCCGACGCCGGGCGGCTGTTCGTCGCCGAGGTCGGCGTCGGCGCCCCGGCGGTGCTGCCCTACCGGGGCGTGCTGCCGGGCTGAGCCGCCGGCCCGGTCAGACGGCGCGGGACGTCACGTAGCGCGGTCCGAGCTGGTCGTCGGTGTAGCCGAGCGCGAGGGCCTCGGACGCCACGAGGCCGGCCAGCACCTCGCGCACCCGCTCCACCGGCAGCCCGCTGGCCTCCGCGACGTCGTCGGCGTACAGCCCGTCGCCCGCCGCCTGCTCCAGGTCGACCGTGCGGAACACGATCTCGTCGTCGCCCTCGAGCCGCGTCCCGTTCCTCAGCTGCAGCACCTGACGTCTCCCTCCGGAGCCCCGGCGGCTCCCCGCCCTGCCGTGCCCTGTGGACGGCGGCCCCACGCCCCCGCGGACGACGACTGCCCGGCCCCCAGGCGGGGACCGGGCAGGTGCCGTGCTGTGCGTGGAGGTGGCGGGAATCGAACCCGCGTCCTCCGGCACCGCGACAGGGCTTCTCCGGGCGCAGCTGACTGTGCTTTTCTCGGCCCTCCCGGTGTCGCCAGCAACCCGGGAACGGGCTCAGCCACGGAAGTTCACCACCCGCCCCCGTGGCCAAGACGGGTGGTGGTCCTCCTGTCGATGCCAGGTCCTGAGCCGGAGGCTCTCTCAGGCTGACAGCTCAGCTACTAAGCCGCGAGGGCGTAGTGCTGGGCGCGCGGACTGTTGTCGGCGCTTGTGTGTTTTCCGACATTGTTGGTTAACGAGATCATCGTCGGCTTCCTCGGCCCGCTTCCCCTGCCCCGACATCCGGAGTCGAGACCTGTCACCCCCGTGAGTGGATCGTGTACGCCGACCACGCTACCCCTCGGGAGGGCGTTGCGGTACCGCGTCGCGCCCGTCCCTACAGGTACAGGGTCGGGTCGAACGACGCGAGCGGGATGATCCGCACGCGGGGCAGCGCCGTGGTGAAGCACCGCGCGTCGTCCTCGAGGTCGAAGATCGTCAACCCGCGGTCGACCAGCGCGGAGTAGCCCGACGACAGGTACTCCCGGAACCCGACGACGCCCACCCGGCGGGTGCCGTCGAGCAGCGCGGTGATGTGCGGCAGGAAGTCGCCGTCGTGGCTGGCGAGCAGCACGTCGCCCGGCCGGCCGACCAGCGCCTCGAGCGTGCGCTGGATGCCGATGTCGACGACCTTCTCCGACGAGGTGCCCGCCAGCGGGATCGGCCGGTAGTCCATCGCCATCAGCGCCTGCACGAACGTCATCGGCAGGTTGCCCGAGCTGGCGTTGAGGAAGAACAGCGCCTTGGTGTCGCCCTCGAACGCCTTGCCCGCGAAGCTGCGCACCCGGTCCCAGCGCGGCCGCTCCTCCGAGCTGGGGCGCCGGCCGCCGAGCAGGTGGTTGCCCAGGGTCGCGTCGATGTTCTCGCCGTCGACGAGCAGGTACGTCGGGGTGCTCATGCCGCATCCAACCCCAGCAGCCGCGCGCCGTTGTCGTGCAGCACCGCCCGCAGCCAGTCGTCGCCGAGGCCGAGCGCGGCGATCGCCTCGAGCTGGTGCAGGTACGGGTACGGCGTGTTGGGGAAGTCGCTGCCCAGCACGACGCGGTCCTGCAGGGCGGCCAGCGCCGGCAGCAGCGCGCGGGGGAACGGCATCCGCTGCTCGGTGAAGTCGGTGAACGCCATCGTCGTGTCCAGGTGCACCCGGTCGTAGCGGCGGGCCAGCGCGAGGAACTCCGCGTACTCCGGCATGCCGAGGTGGGCGACGACGGCGACCAGCCGCGGGTGGCGCGCCAGCACCTCGCCGAACGGGCCGGGGCCGGTGTGCGGGCCCGGCACCGGCCCCCCGCCGCAGTGCACGACGACCGGCACCTGCGCGTCGGCCAGCCGCCCCCACACCTCGTCCAGCAGCGGGTCGCGCGGGTCGTACGCGCCGACCTGCAGGTGCGCCTTCCACAGCGCCGCGCCGCCGGCGAGGGCGTCCGCGACGTACGCCGCCGCGCCCGGCTCCGGGAAGAACGTCGCGGTGCGCACCACGTCCGGCTGCGCCCCGGCGAACCCGGCCGCCCAGTCGTTGAGCCAGGCGGCCATGCCCGGCTTGTGCGGGTAGACCAGCGACGGGAAGGCGCGCACGCCCATCGCCCGCAGCCGCGCCAGCCGGTCGGCCTCGCCCGTGCGGTAGGCGATCGGCCAGGGCGTGCCGACCAGCGGGCCGGCCGCGTCGAAGTACGCCCACACCTTGTCCATCACGGCCCGGGGCATGAAGTGCACGTGCACGTCGACCAGGCCGGGCAGCCCCAGGCCCTGCCACAGGCCGCGGACGGCGAGGACCTCAGCGTCGGGCGCGGCGCTCAGCGCGCATGCCCTTCGCGTTGCGGCCCATCGCGTTGCGGATCTCCTTGGCGGCGTCGCGCTCGGCGAGCACCTGGCGCTTGTCGTGCGACTTGCGGCCGCGGGCGAGGGCCACCTCGACCTTGGCCCTGCCGTCCTTCCAGTACAGCGTGAGCGGGATCAGCGCGGCGCCGCTCTCCTTGGTCTTGCCGATGAGCCGCACGATCTCGTCGCGGTGCAGCAGCAGCTTGCGGACCCGGCGCGGGGTGTGGTTGTTCCAGGTGCCCTCGGTGTACTCCGGGATGTGCACGCCGTGCATCCAGGCCTCGCCGTCGCGGATGTCGGCGTACGCGTCGACGAGCGACGCGCGCCCCTGCCGCAGCGACTTGACCTCGGTGCCGGTCAGCACGATCCCGGCCTCGTACACGTCCTCGATCGTGTAGTCGTGCCGGGCCTTCTTGTTCTGCGCGATCATCTTGTTCGGCGCGCCCTTGGTGCCGGGCTCGGGGCCCTTCATGCGTCTCCTCTTCGGGGGGTGGGGCGCAGGGTCATCCGGCGCTGCCCGTGCCGTCGGCGCGCAGCCCGGGCAGGACGTCGGCGGCGCGCTGCAGCGCCACGCCGGGCGCGGAGCCGGGCGCGACCTCGATGTCCGGGGCGAGCCCGACGCCCTCGGTGCTGCGTCCCGCCGGCGTCGTCCAGGCGGCCACCGTCAGCTGCAGCGACGAGCCGTCGGACAGCGTGCGCGGCTCCTGCACGCTGCCCTTGCCGAACGTCCGCGAACCCACGAGGACGCCCCGACCGCGCTCCTGCAGCGCCCCGGCGACGACCTCCGCGGCGCTGGCCGAGCCGCCGTCGACGAGCACGGCGAGCGGTCGGGCCGGCCCGCCCGCTCCCACCGCGTCGTACTGCTGGACGGTGCCGTCGCGGCGGGTGGCCCGCACGACCGGCCCGCCGTCGAGGAACGCCGACGCGACCTCGACCGCCTCGTCGAGCAGCCCGCCGGCGTTGCCGCGCAGGTCGAGCACCACGCCCGCGCCGTCGGCGGCGCCGGCCAGCGCGTCGCGCACCTGCCGCCCGGTGCCCCGCTCGAAGGACGGGACCGTCACCACGGACACCGGGCCCGAGGGCTGGGCCAGCAGGGTGCGCACCGCCACGGCGGCGGGGGCCGGGCCCGCGCGGCGCAGCGACACCGTCCGCGGCTGCTCGCCGCGGGCCAGCACCACCTCGACCGCGCTGCCGGGCTCCCCGCGCAGCCACTGGGCCACGACTCCCGCAGGCGTGCCGGAGGTCGTGCGCCCGTCGACCGCCCGCACCTCGTCGTCCGCCTGCACGCCCGCGTCGCCGGCCGGCGAGCCCTCGGTGACGCGCGCGACGACCGGCGAGGCGGTCCCGCTGCGCAGCCACAGCCCGACGCCGGCGTACGTCCCGGGCTCGGGCGCCGGCGCCGTCGGCTGCCACCGCCCCCACGGGTCGCCGGCGGCCCGGAGCATGCCGTCGATCGCCGCGGCGTCGAGCGCGGTGCGGTCGACCGGGTGCAGGGCGCCGTCCGCGATGCGCAGCGCCGCCTCGTCGAGCACGCTGGCCGCCGGGCGCGGCGCGCTGCCCGCCCCGGCCACCACGCCGAGCGTGAACGCGCCCGCGACCGTCCCGGCCGCCGCGACGGACGCCACCAGGCGCCGGCTCGTGCGGGTCAGGGGCATCGGCACATGCTAGGTCGCGGGGGCCGGCGCCCCGCCTCGAACGCGCTGCTCAGACGCGCAGGTAGCGCTGCAGGGTGAGCAGCGACGCCAGCCCGCTGATCAGCACGCCGACGCCGAGCAGGATGGGTGCCTGCGCCAGGATGTCGCCCACGCTGATCGACGGGATGATCCCCTCGAAGAACAGCGGGCGCAGCCCGCGGTCGAGCAGCAGCAGCTTGCCGAGCAGCATCAGCCCGACGCCGAGCGCCGCGCCGAGCACGCCGGCCAGCACGCCCTCGAGCAGGAAGGGCAGCTGGATGTACATCCGGGTGGCGCCGACCAGGCGCATCACCCCGGTCTCGCGCCGGCGGCTGAACGCCGTGACGCGCACGGTGTTGGCGATGAGCAGGGTGGCGGCGAGCAGCTGCACGCCGGCGATGTAGAGGGCGGCGGTGCGCAGGCCGTTCAGGGTCGTGAACAGGGGCTGCAGGAACCTGCGGTAGTCGACGACCTGGTCGACCGCCGGCAGGTCGCGCACCGCGCTGGCCACCACGTCGTACTGCGTGGGGTCGCGCAGCTTGACGCGGTAGGACTCCGGCAGCGCCTCCTCGGTGATGTTGGCGAGCAGGTCCGGCTGGTCGGCGAACTGCTTCTGCGAGCGCCGGAACGCCTCGGCCTTGGACTCGTACAGGACGTTCTCGACGAGCGGCAGGCCGCCGAGCACGTCGGTGACCTCGTCGCGCTGCGGCGGCGTCACCCCGTCCTTGAGGAAGATCGAGATCTCGATCTGCGTGTAGAAGATGTCCTGGATCTCGCGCGCCGTCTTGATGACGAGCAGCGCCGTGCCCACGAAGGCCAGGGACACCGCGACCGTCAGCACGGCCGCGAGGGACATGACCAGGTTGCGGCGCAGGCCCAGGAAGGCCTCGCTGGCGACCGAGCGGATGCGCATGGGGGCCTCGTCTGAGTGGTGGCGGAGCGCCGGAGCGGGGGGACCGGCGTCAGGCGCCGTAGCCGTACACGCCGCGAGCCTGGTCGCGGACCACGCGCCCGGCGGACAGCTCGACGACGCGGCGGCGCATGGAGTCGACGATGGCCGCGTCGTGCGTGGCCATGACGACGGTCGTGCCCGTGCGGTTGATGCGGTCCAGCAGCTTCATGATGCCGACGCTGGTGCTGGGGTCGAGGTTCCCGGTCGGCTCGTCGGCGAGCAGGAGCATCGGCTTGTTGGCGAACGCCCGGGCGATCGCGACGCGCTGCTGCTCGCCGCCGGAGAGCTCGTCGGGCATCCGCTTGCCCTTGCCCTCCAGGCCGACGAGCTCGAGCACCTCCGGCACCACCTGGGTCACCACGTGGCGGGGCTTGCCGATGACCTCGAGGGCGAAGGCGACGTTCTGCGTGACGGTCTTGTTGGGCAGCAGCCGGAAGTCCTGGAACACGCAGCCGATCGAGCGCCGCAGCGCCGGGACCTTCCGGTGCGACAGGCGGGTGAGGTCCTTGCCGGCGACGTGGACCTTGCCGCCGGTCGGCGCCTCCTCCTTGAGCAGCAGGCGCAGGAAGGTGCTCTTGCCCGAGCCCGAGGAGCCGACGAGGAAGACGAACTCGCCCTTCTCGATCTCGACGTCGACGTCGTCGAGCGCCGGGCGGGTGCTCGACGGGTACTTCTTGCTGACGTGCTCGAGACGGATCACGTCGCACGAGTCTAGGCGGGATCGCCCGGGCGTCCCCCGGCGTTGTCCTGGGTACGGCAGTGCGGGACCGGAGGGAGCACGGTGAGCAGCGACGACCTGGTGTGCGCGGCCTGCGGCGGCCGGGTGGGCGACGCCCGCTGCCCGACGTGCCGGGCCGCCCGCCAGCACCTGCGCGACACCGCTCCGTCGCTGCCCGCCGGCCCCGTCCTGCTCGCCGCGCTGCTGCTGCTCCTGCTCGTCCTCGCGCTCGCCTGACCCGCTCGGGCCGGGCGCGCGCGACTAGGCTCGCCGACCGTGGCTGACCGTACGCAGGACCTGCAGGCGCTCGACGCCACGCTGACCAGCATCGAGAAGGTCCTCGACGTGCCGCGGCTGCGGCTCGAGGTCCGCGACCTCGAGGAGCAGGCCGGCCTGCCCGACCTGTGGGACGACCCGACCCGCGCCCAGGAGGTCACCGGGCGGCTGTCGGTCGCGCAGGCCGACATCACGCGGGTCGAGGGCTACCGGTCCCGGCTGGACGACCTCGGGGTCATGTACGAGATGGCGGCCGAGGAGTCCGACGAGGGCGCGCAGGCCGAGGCGGAGGCCGAGCTCGTCACCCTCCAGCGCGAGATCGGCAGCCTGGAGGTCCGCACCCTGCTGTCCGGCCCGTACGACGAGCGCGAGGCGCTGGTGCAGATCACGCCCGGTGCCGGCGGCGTCGACAGCCAGGACTGGGCGATGATGCTCTGGCGGATGTACGCCCGGTGGGCGGAGCGCAAGGGCTACGCGGTCGACGTCCTCGAGTGGCAGGACGCCGAGGAGGCCGGCGTGAAGAGCGTGGTGTTCCAGGTCAAGGCGCCGTACGCCTACGGCACGCTCGCCGGCGAGCACGGCGTGCACCGGCTGGTGCGGATCAGCCCGTTCGACAACCAGGCCCGCCGGCAGACCTCGTTCGCCGCGCTCGACGTCACCCCCGTCGTGGCCGGCACGGACGCCGTCGAGGTCGACGAGAAGGACCTGCGCGTCGACGTCTTCCGCTCCTCCGGGCCGGGCGGCCAGGGCGTCAACACGACCGACTCCGCGGTGCGCATCACGCACCTGCCGACCGGCATCGTCGTGTCCTGCCAGAACGAGCGCAGCCAGATCCAGAACCGCGCGACCGCCATGATCGTGCTGGCGACCAAGCTCCTCGAGCGCAAGCGCGAGGAGGAGCTCGCGACGATGAACGACATCCGCGGCGCCAAGGCCGACGTGGCGTTCGGGTCGCAGATCCGCAACTACGTGCTGCACCCGTACCAGATGGTCAAGGACCTGCGCACCGGCATGGAGAGCGGCTCGACGGGGCCGGTGCTCGACGGCGAGATCGACGACTTCGTCGAGGCGGCCATCCGCTGGCGCCGCGAGGTGGCCGACGCACCGCCCGAGCCGCTGTAGCGCTCTGCAGCTCCTGCGGGTCAGGTGCATCCGGACGGCGGCGGGGGCCCGTACCCCCCTGTGCACCGACCGGTGCGGTCCCCCCGACCGAGGAGCCCCGCATGACCCGAGTCCTCACCGCCCTCGGCGCCGCCGGCGCCGTCGCCCTGCTGCCGCTCGCGCTCGCTGCGCCCGCCTCCGCCCAGGAGGCCGGCGCCGAGGTGCGCGTCCTGCACGGCATCCCCGGCACGCCCGTCGACGTCTACGTCGACGGTGAGCGCGCCCTGGACGACTTCGAGCCCGGCACCACCACCGACGACCTCGCGCTGCCCGCCGGCAGCTACTCCGTCGCCGTCTTCGCCGCGGACGCGGAGGACGACTCCGGCGCGGCCGTGATCGGCCCCGTCGACCTCGAGGTCCCGTCCTCCGGCAACGTCAGCGCCATCGCGCACCTGACCGAGGACGGCACGCCGACGATCACGCCGTACGTCAACGACACCAGCGCGGCGCCCGACGGGCAGGGCCGCGTCGTCGTCCGCCACACCGCGGCCGCCCCGGCCGTCGACGTGCTCGTCGGCGGCGAGCCCGCGCTGACCGGCCTGTCCAACCCCGACGAGGACAGCGCCGAGCTGCCCGCCGGCACGATCAGCGCCTCGGTCGCCGCGACCGGCACCACCGAGCCCGTCATCGGCCCGGCCGACGTCCCCGTCTCCGAGGGCCGGGCCACGATCGTCTACGCCATCGGCTCGCTCGAGGACGACACCCTCGACGTGCTGGTGCAGCGGGTCGACCTGTCGGGCGGCGGCTCGCCGTCCGGTGTGCCAGCCGGCACCGGCGGCCTGGTCGAGGGCGGCCTGCCGACGGGCGTGCTGCTCGCCACCGGCCTCGGCGCGGCCGTCGCCGCGGGCGGCGCGGTCGCCCTGACCCGCAGCCGGCGCCAGCCGCAGTAGTCGCCGGCAGGACACGACGAGGCAGGGGGTGACCCGGTGAGAGGCGCTGCGCTCGCGCTGCTCGCTGGGTCCGTCCTGTCCGTCGGCGCCCCCGTCGCCTGGTGGGCGCAGGACGCCCGCGGCCGCGAGTTCGGCGGCGGCGCGGCCCAGCAGCTCGCGGCGCCGCCGTCCCCGACCCCGGCTGCGGTGCCCGCGCCGCACCGCCGGGTCGCCACCCGGCCGGCCCTGCTCGCGGACGTGGTGGACCCGCCGGTCCGGGTCGACCTGGACGGCACGGCGGCGCCCGTCGACCCCGTCGGGCTCGACCGCGACCGGCAGGTGGTGGTGCCGCGGGACGTCCGCCGCGCCGGCTGGTACTCCTCCGGCCCGCAGCCCGGCGACCGGTCCGGCGCCGCCGTGCTCGTCGGGCACGCCGACGACGCGGTGCAGGGGCTCGGCGCGTTCGCCCGCTTGCACGACCTGCGCGCCGGTGCTGAGGTCGTCGTCCGCACCGCCGCGGGCGACGAGCTGACGTACGAGGTCGTCTCCCGGGAGCGGATCGGCAAGGCGGAGGTGCCCATGGGCCGGCTCTTCTCCCGCACCGGCGCGCCGCGCCTGGTGCTCATCAGCTGCGGCGGGGAGTTCGACCCGCGGACGCGCAGCTACTCCGACAACGTCGTGGTCACCGCAGTGCCCCGCCGGTGAGCGCGACCAGGCTGCGCCCGCCCCCGGACGACGAAGAGCTCGCGCTCGCCCGCGCGTTCGTCGCCGGCGACGAGCCGGCGCTGCGCTCGGCGTACGACCGGTGGGGCGGGCTGGTGCACGCGTACTGCGTGCGGAGCCTGGCCAGCCGCGCCGACGCCGAGGAGGCGACGGCGCAGGTGTTCGTCAACGCCTGGCGCGGCCGGGTCGGGTTCGACCCGGACCGCGGGTCGCTGGCGTCCTGGCTGATCGGCATCGCCCGCCGGGCCGTCGCCGACGCCCACCAGCGCGCCGCCCGCGAGCAGGCGCTGCGCGCGGCGCTGGAGCAGGTGCGGCCGGTCGACCACGACCCCGGGCCGGACACCCTGGTCGAGCGGCTGGTCGTCGCCGACGCGCTGGCGCAGCTCAGGCCGGAGCAGCGGCGGGCGGTGGAGCTGGCGTTCTACGACGGGCTGACGCACGCGCAGGTGGCCAGCACGATGGGGCTGCCGCTGGGCACGGTGAAGACGCACATCCGCCGCGGGCTGGCGGTCCTGAGACGACGGCTGGAGGTGGACGGTGCCGCACCCTGACGAGGACGACCTCGCGCTGCTCGCGCTCGGCGAGCCCCTGCCCGCCGTCGCCGCCCACGTCTCCGCCTGCGCGCCGTGCACGACCGAGGTCGGGGCGCTGCGGTCCACGGTCGCGACCGCCCGCAGCGCCGACCTGGACGAGCTGGCCCCCCCGCCGCCGTCGGTGTGGGACCGGATCGCCGCGGAGCTGGACCTGCAGCCGGCGGTGCCGCCGGTGCCGCCGGAGCGGTCACGGCGGGGCCGGCTCGTCGCCGGCGCGCTGGCCCTGGCGGCCTGCGTCGCGGGCGTGGTCGTCCTGACCGGCGGGCCGGCCCGCGCCCCCGCGCTGTCGGAGGCGTCGTCGCCGCTGACGCCGGTGGGCGACGTCGCCGCCACCGGCCGGGTCGTGCTGGCCGCCGAGCCGGACCGGCGCTCGCTGCTGGTCGACACCTCCGGGCTCCCTGCGCCGGACGGCTTCTACGAGGTCTGGCTGCTCGACCTCGAGCGGGGCGGGCTCGTCCCGCTGGGCGCGCTGGACGAGAGCGGGCGCGGCTGGCTGACCGTGCCCGAGGGCGTGCGGATCGCCGACTACCCGACGGTCGACGTGAGCGTGGAGCCCGACGACGGCGACCCGGGGCACTCGGGGGCCAGCGTGCTGCGCGGGGACGTGCCGGCCTGAGCGGTGGGCGGATGCGGGGGGCCTGAGCCGCCTGCGCCGAGGGGCCTGAACCGGGGTGCCTGCGCGGGGCCTAAGCCGCCCGCGCCGGGGGCCTGAGCCGGGGTGCCTGCGCGGGAGGCCTGCGCGGGGCCCGCGCGGGGTGGGGCTGGGTCTGGGGGCCTTCGCGGTGGGGCCTCTGCGGGGGCCTGGCGCGGGGTGGGCTGGGTCGGGCCGGGGTCGGGCCGGCCCTCCCCGGAGCCGGTGTCCCGCGCTGGCCACGGGCTCCCTCAGCGCGTGGCCGGCTTCCGGCTTGTGGCAGGACGCCCCTCGCCGGCGTGGTCAGGGGTCGTGCCGGCCCTCCCCGAAGCCGGCGTCGCGGTGCTGGCCGCGGGCTCCCTCAGCGCGTGGCCAGGCACCGGCGTGTCTCAGGACGCCCCTCGCCGGCGTCGTCAGGGGGCGACGACCGGGGCCCGGGCGCGGGCGACGGCGACGACCTGGGTCGGCCCGCGGCCGAGCAGGCCGCTGAACGGCAGGTCTACCGCGCGCTCGGCGACCACGACCGCGGTGACGCCGCCCTCCACGTCGCCGCGCAGCCGCAGGCCGGGCTGGCCGCCGGCGACCGCGCCCTCGTACTGCGCGACCCGGTCGGCGACGAGCTGCGGCGACAGCGGTACTCCCGCCGCGGCGCCCCGCTCGTAGAACGCCTCCTGGTCCAGCGCCTGCGCGGCCGAGACCGCCGCCCCGTCGGCCGCGCTGGCGGTCGAGCGCTTGGCCAGCACCGCCACGCTGACGTCGACCACCACCCCGACGAGCACGAGCAGCAGGCCGGCCATGCCGAGGACCAGCACCAGCACGGTCCCCTCGTCGCCGCCCAGCCGGCTCGTGCTGCGCTGTCTGGTGCTGCGCCCGCTCACGCTGCGCCGTCCTGGAACGTGTCGACGACCGCGACGTGCGTCGCCGTGACCGGGACACCGACGCCGCCGGGCGCCAGCAGCGAGAGCACCGGCAGGCGCACCGTGTACGAGACCGTCACCCGCACGGTGCTGCCCGGGGCCAGGCAGACGCCCTCCGGGCACTCCACCACCGGGTCCGGCGCGTCCGCGATCCCCTGGTCGGCCAGCGCCAGCCGCGACGCCGCCTGCGCCCGCGCCGTCCCCACCTCCACCGACTCGGCCCGGGCGAAGGCGCGCCCCGCCTGCCGCGCGGCCTCGGTCACGCCGAACGCGGCCCGCTGCACCTGGAAGGCGCCCAGCAGCACGTACACGAGCGGGACGAGCAGGAGCAGGGCGAGCACGGTGAACTCGACGAGCGCGTTGCCCTCGTCGTCGCGCCAGGCAAGGGGTCTCATCCGCCCTCCTGCAGGGCGTGGCCACGCACCGTGATCCGCAGCGGGCCGACCGGCAGGAACACCACCGGCAGCGGGCTCGTCACCTCGATCTGCAGGGTCGCCAGGCCCTCGTCCGTCACCGTGTCGCTCGGCGTCACCTCGAGGGCCGCCGCCCGCTGCGGCGACAGCGCGTCCGACACGACCTCGCGCGTCCGTGCGACGCCCTGCTCGGGGGTGCGGTCGGCGTTGGCCCCGTGCCGCGCACCCTCGGCCGCGGCGGCCACGAGCACGTTGCGGGTGTGCAGCACGACCCCCGCCTGGGCGACCACGAGGAACACGACGAGCAGCAGCGCGGTGACCAGGACGAAGTCGACGACGGCGCTGCCCGCCTCGCCCCCGGGCTCAGCCGCCGGCGGCCGCCGCACCGGGCCCGGAGACGCTGTCGAGGACGCCGTCGAGCACGTCGCGGATCTGCGGCTCGAGCAGCGCCCAGATGACGGTGACCAGGCCGGCGGTCATCACCGTGATGAGCACCCACCCGGGGATGTCGCCCCGCTCCGGGTCTTCCCGAGCCTGGTCGAGGGCGCGCAGCAGCAGGCCGTGCAGCACGAGGGTCAGATGGGTCACGGGAGTCCTCCGCGTCGGGGCCGGTCGATGCACGTGCGGGTTCACCCGGCGACCAGGCGCAGGCCGTAGAAGCCCGGGAACAGGGCGAACAGGATGGTGACGGGCAGCACGAGGAAGACGACCGGGACCCGCGTTATCTGCAGTACCGGCGCCCGTGCATCGTCAGGAATCGGCACCTGACCAGCTTGTTCTTGCAGAACTCGCAAATCCGGGGGGGTGCGGCAGGAGAGTCAGGCCAGCCTGGACGGCCTCTTGGCGTTGGGGCCACTCGGCATCCAACTGCTGGTCTGCCGGTGCGTAGGCAGGGAAGCCGGAGTCTGGTCACAACCCCAGGAGCTCAAGCGCCGTGGCAGCTGTGGCCGAGTCCCAGGGCCAGGGCTGCACTGCAGTCGCTTTGGTCGGCTGGACTGGCAGTAGATCGGCAAAGGTGCCGCAGAGCTCCTGCAAGACAGCACAGGTGCTGGCGACGGCCCTCTCAGCCAAGATCCAAGGGTCGATCAGGTAGAAGTCGGGGGTTGCCGTGCGATGGACGCCCCAGTCGGCGGGGGAGCCGAGCTTGGCCGCCAGTATGGCGAACTTCGGCTGCTGCTGCTTCGGAAGCAGGAACCACAGCTGGTTGTCGTTGCCGGCCACTGGCGTCGGCGGCTGCCCGTGTATGCGATTGCGTATTAGCCCGAGAAGTTCTGACAGGTCGCTCCATAGCGCGAGATCGGCACGCGACTTCACGTTCAGGTGCTTGCCGACTTCCTTCTTGAAGTCCTTGTTGTGCAGTTTTCGGGCTGCCGGTCCGACACCGGGCACCAGCTGCTCGCAGGCAGCGTCGGCAGCGGCGTCAAGGGCACCTGCCAGTTGCAGGGCGAGCGACTCCGTCTCGTAGAGCACGAGGTCGTGGCTCTCGTTGCCCTCCAGTCCGAGCATGCCGACCAGCACCCGGTCCCGAGCGCGTAGCGCCCGCGAGATCCTGCCGATGATCCCCTCGACGGGGAGGCCGTCGTGCAGCGACAGGAGCCCTGTTGCGGGAGCCTGTGGCCAACGCTCCTTCCAGGTGTGGCTCTGGCTGACCCTCGCCCACGCGCCGACTCTGTAGAACCACCAGGGCGGCAACGTGTCGAGCATGCTGACGGCCCCGAAACGGCGCGGGACGGGACAGGTAGTCCGCGAGCGCAGGAGCAGGGCGATCAGGGGGAGGGCTTCGTGAACGTCGAGTACGCGCACCAGGCGCGAGTAGTTTCCAGCGCTCGTCGCCAGCCCTGGTGAGTCCGTGATGAACAGATCCGCGTTCCAGAGGTCACAGGCCTCGGTGAGGATCAAGCCTTCGCGAAGCTCGGCGTGGTCGACCTCGTGCAGCTTGGCTCGAGCTGCCGCGTAGGGACCCAAGTTGTCCAAGTTCACCCAGGAGTTGCGGCCTTCGAGGGTAACCGGGACGGCGCCGTTGACTTCCGGGTGGAGCTGGATGGTGTCGTCGATGTCCGGCCCTGCGGTGCCGAGCAGGATCTCGGGGAACTTGAGCAGGTCCGCGAGCAGCGGGTTGACCTTGCTGAGGAGCGTGCGGGGGTCGACAACGACCCGCGCCGGACGACTAGTGAGGTTGACGAACGGGCTCGCCCGCTCCTCGTTGAACTCGACTCGCGGGGTGCGGCCGTGGGTCGACAAGGTCATGGCGGGCCCGTGGGTGGCGCGAGGCAGCTGTTGAGCCAGGCGAACAGGTCACTGGCGACCAGGGCTGGCCCACCTGAGATCTTCGGGGTTGGCTGCGAGTGGCCCTCGTGCACGATGTTGTTGCGCTGCCGGGTCAGGTCCTCGATGCGCTTGTAGAGCGTCCGGTCTGTCACCTTCAGCGACACGTCTAACGCTGCCTGGAAGACGTCGTGCAGGAGGACTGCCAGGGTTGACGTGCGGCGAAGGGTCACCTCGAGCAGGGCCTTGCGGTCAGTCGGGACGTGCTCCCGCAGGAACTCCTGCGTCCGGACCTCGCAGGCGATGGCGGCCAGCAGAACAGCTCGCTCGGCATCCGGGACCTCAGGACCTTCGCCTAGGTGCCAGGCGTCGGCCAGGAGCGCTTGGGCGACCGGCACAACTTCCTGCCCGGCCAGCTTGCCGACCAGCGAGTCCAGCACGTCCTGCTCCAGGCGCAGCCGCGACGACCGGAAGGTCAAGGATTGCTCCGGGCCCATGCCGAGGATGCCTTGACCGGTCACGGCGTAGTAGAGGCCGCCGCGGCCGTACTGCTGCGGGGGAGCTGCTGACAAGCCGAGCCAGGGCTGCCGGCTGCTGGCGCGCAGCCAGCGCAGGAAGTCCTGCGCCACCTGGTCGCAGATTTGCTGTCCCTGGTGATGGGCGGCGCCCGCCAACTCGCCGTAGCGGCCGTCGAACGGGTTGTCGGGTCGGTTGGTCGGGAGCTCGGAGTCCAGCTGCACCGTGACAAGGAACAGGCGGACCGCGACGGTCTCATTGTCCCAGTTCGGCTCAGTGATCGTCGGGACGCCGACCACTGACGGACCGGGCGGTTCGGCCTGCTGCGAGTGCTCTCGGGCGAACTCCTCTGGGTCTGCGGGTAGACGCACTTCGACCTGTTTGTCGTCGCGGGTGAACGTGCCAGCCCAGCCCAGCAGGGACGGATGCACCCAGACGTCATGCGTGAAGTACCGCACCCGCACCTCGAGTGCGGTCACCGCAGGTTCTCGCTCTTGATCACCCGTCGCAGGCTGGTGCGAGCTGCGACGAGTTCGTCCTGCGCGACGAGTAGGCGTGTCTGCAGGACCTCGATGGTCTGCTGGGCCTCGCGGGCGACCTGCAGGTGTTCGTCGTGGCTGCGCTCGAGCTTCACGATCCGTTCCACTAGCTGGTTGCGGGTGACCTCGTCGAGCTCGGCGCCCAGCGCGAGCTGGACCTTGGCGCGCAGGCGGTCGCGGTCGCGTCGCGTCTGCGTGAGTTCGTGACGTGTTAGCTCTAGCTCGGTCTGCAGGCCGGCTGCGCCGACCCGCTCACGGGCTGGCGTGACTGCGTTTGTCACTCCGTTCTCGAGCTGGTCCGCCATGGCCGTCTCGATGGCGGTTCGCACCTGGCGCTGGTTGTAGGTGAACCAGGTCGACACCCGCGCGTGCCTGGCGACGTGCGCGAAGGTGACTCGGTGCCCGGAGCCGTGCAGCTGGCGCACCGCGGCCACGGCCCGGTCCCGCTTGATGGAGCTGTCTCGAGCCCTAGCTTCCCGCAGCACCGCGGCCGGTGAGTTGCTCACGCCGTCTCCTTGGTCCTAGTGGTCAGTGCAGCGAGGGGGACGAAGACGGCCGCGAGGCGGTCCTTGCGCAGGTCCTGGGCGGCGTCCTCGACTGCCTGCCGCTGCTCGGCGGGGAGCTTGTCGAGGTTGCCGCGCAGGACGGCCGCGACGCCGATGAAGGCCGTGACCTGCTGATCGAGGTTGTCGAGCACCCAGCCGGCGGCGTCGGAGGCCAGCGCGGTCTCCTTGTCGGCCCGCAGCGAGGCGATGTGCTCCTCGATCGCTGGCAGGTAAGACGGGTCGGGGCGGTAGAAGCCGCAGCCGGCGCACTGAAAGCGGATGGGGCAGTGCTGTCCGCCGGCCTTGACGTTGCTGGGCTCGGTGCAGCCCCCGAAGGGCACCGACACCGACTCCCGCTGGTAGTCGCTGCTATCGGTGCCGCCGCGGGGGTTGCCGTGCCGGTCGATGGTCCACTCCGCGACGTGGTTGATCGCCTCGCGCTTGCGCTTGAGTGGCACCTGGTAGTAGATCATCGTGGTCTCGACGGAGCGGTGGTCCATGAGCTCCCGCAGGACGTCGACCGGGGTGCCGTTGTCGGCGTGCCGTTGCGCGTAGGCGTGCCGGAACGCGTAGGGCGTGATCCGGGACCGGTCGTAGGGCATGGGCTGGCCGCGCTGGTCCAGGCCGGTGTCGTGCAGCTGCGGGATGCTGCCGACCCAGATCGGGAAGATCTTCGAGCACAGACCGCTGGCGCTCCAGTGCCCGCGGCGGGGCCTGTTGCGGGCACCGGGGGCCGGGAACAGCCACGGCTGGCAGCCCTCGAGCTCGGGCAGCGCGGCCAGGGCCTGCTGCCAGCGGGCGATCGCCGCGGCGGTGTCGGTGTGGATCGGTAGGCGCCGGCCGTGCCGGGCCCGCTTGTGGTTGTCCCAGACCAGCGTGGGCTTCCCGTCGACCCACTCGACGCAGTCGCGGTGCAGGCTGACGATCTCGTTGGGTCGCCGGCCGGTGTCGCGGAGCAGGACGTAGGCCAGGCAGTACATCTGCCCGAAGTCCGCGGCGCTCCAGCCGCCGTTGCTGTAGGTGGAGTGCTCGACCAGCAGGTGCAGGTGGGCGTCGAGTTGGCGGATGACGTGCTCGGGGATGGTGCGGGAGATGACGTCCTCGACCGGCGCCAGCCGCACCATGCGGTGGTAGGTGCTGCTGGTGCAGAAGCTGCCGGGGATGTCGTCCATGAGCCCGGCCTGCCGGCAGAACTCCAGGGCCCGGCGCCAGACCCCGAACAGCAGGTTGCGGTGGGTGTAGCTGTGCGGCAGGCCGTTCGGCCCGGTGGAGGCGGAGAACGCGGTGGCGATCGCGGTCATGTCGGCCATCGCCAGCCTGGTGGGCTGGTCCCCGTGCGGCCGCTGCGCGAGCACTCTGGAGGCGATGGTCGCGGAGATGACCGACCGGCGGATCTCGTCGGCGCTGGACTGGGTGGACCGGGCGTACTGCTTGAACAGCTCACGCAGCCAGAGCTGCCGGATCGGCCGGAAGCCGATGCTGCCGAAGGCAGCCGCGTACTCCCTGCCCAGCCCGGGCCCAGACCGCAGGCCGATCAGGGCGCTGTCCCAGACGTCTCCGCTGGTCGGGTCGGAACCGTCGTGCGCGACCTTGGCCCGCCGTAGGTGCCGCTGCAGCCCACGTGTCTGGCCCACCAGCTGCGTCGGCAGGAACGCGATGAACGACTCGTCGAGCTGCAACAGGCTCTCCAGCCCGTCGGGCAGCTTGTCGATGATCCGGCGGATCGTGATCGGCGAGAGCAGCACCCGGTCGCGGTCGCGTTGCTGCAGCGCGAACAGCAGCTCCGTGGCCGCCGTGGGATGCAGCCCGTGCAAGCTGAACCGATCGGCGCCCAGGCGCGAGCGCCCGACTGGGGTTGGCGTGCTCGGCGGCCGACTAAAGGCTGGCAGCCGGTAGTCAGCGATCAACACGGCTGCTCGCCGGGCCGCGCCGCGGCAGGCCTGGCAGGCGCCGTTGAGGTCTTTTGCCAGCTCACCGCAGCCGTCGACGGGGCACCGGTAGACGCCGGTGAACGGGTTGTCGGCGTCGCCGGTGAACAGCTGTAGGTCGGCGTTCCACTCGTCGGGCCGCCAGTCCGGGTCCAGCTGGGTGAGCAGGTGCTCGCGCCAGGCGGACTGGGTGCTCGGCTGGGCGGCCAGGGTCAGCGCGCCCGCGGAGCGGGTCACGCCTCGGCCAGCGGTGGTGGCTGCGCCCGCTGCACGGCCGCTCGCCGGTCGGCATCGGAGGCGTGCAGGTAGACGGCCGTGGAGGACTGCTGGGCGTGGCCGAGCAGGGACTGCACGACGTCGATGCTTGCGCCGCCGCGCACCCAGTTCGTTGCTGCGGTGTGCCGGAACAGGTGAGGGTGGACCCGGACGCCGCACCGCTTCCCCAGGCGTCCGATCAGCTGCTGGGCGTTGGAGTACGACATCGGCCGGCCGGCGTGCTCGCCGGTCATGTTCACGAACACGAAGTCGCAGCCTTGCGCCTGCCAGACCGACTCCCGTTCCTGCAGGTGACGCCGGTAGACCTCGACGAACTCGTGCCGCACTGGCACCGCGCGTGGGCACCCGGACTTGCCCCGGGCGCCGTTGGGGTTGTCCTGCCGCGGCCGAGCGTGCAAGTGCGCCCCGGCCAGTGAGCAGCCCAGGTGCGAGGAGTCCGGAAGCAGGTGCATGTCCTCGCGTCGCAGCCCCAGGGCCTCACCGATCCGCAGGCCGCCCTCGACCATCACGCTGATCAGGAGCTCGTCACGGGCCTGACTGCAGGCTTCCAGCAACTGCGCGACCTGGCGTCCGGTAAGCGTCTGCGGCGCCTGGGTGATCTCGCTGGCGCGCAGCGCGCGGGCCCGCACGAAACGATGGCCGTACTCGCCCGGATCCACCCCGGTCGGAAGGTGGGTGACGAACCTGCGCTCGCTGAGCCGGGCCGCTACGGACGCGTCGATCAGACCGTGGGCGGCGCAGAAGCGCAGGTACTCGCAGACGGAGGTCAGCACCGCGTTGACGGACTTGCCGGTGCGGCGCCGACCGTCGGCGTGGATCGGGGTGGTCTCCAGCGTCGTCTTGAACCGGGCCAGGTCCAGAAGCCCCACCGTCCGCCAGTCCACCCCAGCCGTGGCGCACCAGTTCAGGAAGCGGCCGACCCTGGGCAGGTAGGCCCGCATCGTCTCCGGCGAGCGGCCCGCGCCCCGCAGGAACAGCGAGAACGCCCGTCCCTCGGGGTGTGGCACGAACGTGTCCTCGTCGACCAGCAGCCACGTCACCTGCGTGTGAACCGGAGACACCGCCTTCTCCACCCGCAGCGCCACAGGCCCCCCTCCGGGTCTGCGGCCGAACGTCGCACATATGCCTCAACCGGTGTGGGATAGCCACACGGCACGTCCAAGATGCTGCAGGGGACTCAGGTGCCTCCGGCTCCCCTTGCAGTGCAGGTAACCATCATCACGATCTCCTTGCGGCCGGCCCGGTCGAGCAGCTGGCGCTTGCCGGCCTCGCGCACGTCGACGGCCTGCGCGCGCAGCACGTCGGCCAGCGGCGTGCCGCGCTCGACGGCGATGGCGACCCCGTCGACGAACCGGGCGAGCGGCAGCAGCGAGGTCCGTTGCGCGACGCCCTCGAGGGCCTGCACGAGGCTGCGGCCGGCGCGGGCCTCACCCAGCGCGCGCCCGAGCTCTCGGCTCAGCTCGCCGCCGGACAGCCGGTGCACGCGCTCCAGCGCCCCGACCGGGCCCTCCCCCGCCGTCACCGCGAGCGCCAGCAGCTCGGCGACGGTGGGGAACTCCTCGAGCATCCGCTCCTCGCGGCGCGCCACCTGCGCCGTGAGCCACCGGTCGCGGCCGAGCACGCCGCCGAGGGTGAGCAGCACCGAGCTGCCGAGCAGCAGCAGCGGGCTCGGCAGGCCGCCGCGGGCGACGCTCAGCAGCGCCAGCCCCAGCGCGGCGGCCAGGCCGAAGCCGCCCCAGAGCACCTGCTCGACGCGGAACTGCTCCACGGTCAGCGTCCCGCCGAGCTGCTCGACCCGCCGGCGCACGCTCGCCAGCCCGCCGATCCAGCGCTCGACGGCGCGCACCAGGTCGGCGAGCACCGGGCGCAGCAGCCGCTCCATCGTGGGGAACGGCGTCAGGGTCGGCTCGTCGAGGAGCAGCCGCGACGGCCTCGGCGCGTCGCGCAGGTACGGCGCCAGCCGGCCGTCCAGCGTCGGCCGCCGGGCGTACGGCGTCCCCGTGGCCGCCAGCCACAGGCCCGTCCCGGCCAGCAGGCCGAGGCCGGCGCCGGCGAGGGCGCTCATCGCAGGACCCGTTGCTCGTCGGGCAGCCGGGCGACGTGCAGCATCGCGCGGTAGGCCAGCAGGGAGATGCCGCCGCCGACCAGCAGCACCAGGGCACCGGCGGTGCTCCCGTACGCCGCGACCGCCTCCGGCCGGGTGGACAGCAGGAGCAGCAGCGCCCACGGCGCGGCCAGTGCCAGCCGGGCGGCGTTGACCGTCCAGCCCTGCCGGGTCTGCAGCTCCGCGCGGGTCCGGGCGTCCTCGCGCAGGAACGCCGACAACGTCCGCAGCAGCCGCCCCAGGTCCGTCCCGCCGACCTCGCGGGCCAGCCGCAGCGCCTCCACCACCCGGTCCCCCACCGGATCGGCGAGGTTGTCCTTGAGCCGGTCCAGGGACTCCGCGAAGCGCCCCGTCGCCCGGTAGTCCTCTCCGAACCGTCGGAACGCCGAGCGCAGCTGCTCCGGCCCGCGCACCCCCAGCTGGGTCAGCGCCTCCGGCAACGACAACCCCGCCCGCACCGCGCTCGCCAGGTTGTCCACCGCCTCCGGCCACACCTCCCGCAGCTCCACGACCCGCTGCGCCCGCCGGTGCCGCACCAGCACCCACGGCAGCAGCGCCCCGAAACCACCGAACACCGACGCGATCACCACAACCCGGCTGGTCGCCAGCACCACGACGAACACCAGCACCGCCAGCACCGCGCTCGCGCACACCAGCTGCGCTGGCGTCACGCCCTCCACCCCGGCCTGCACCAGCAGGTCCCGCGTCCTGGCCTGCCACCGCGACCCGCCCGGCGGACGAGGCCGCGCCGGCGTGCGCGACTGCCACAACAGCAGCAGGCCCAACCCCAGCAGCAGACCCAGCAGCGCCCCCATCAGGTGTCCTGCGCCAGCAGCGCCGGCAGGTCCAAGCCCGACCAGGCGAAGCGCTCCTCGTGCGGCGGGAAGCCCTGCGCCCGCACCAGCTGACCGCCGCGGGTGACGAACAGGTCCGCCACCTCCACCACGTCGCCCTCCACCCGCCCCGGCACCGCCACGACCTCACGCACCCGCCGCTGCCCCGTGCCGTCCTTGGCCACGTGCACCACCAGGTCCACACAGCTGGCCACCGTCGGCACCACGAAGCCGTGGCCCACGTTCTCGCCCGTTACCCCTAGCTCCCGGCGTGCTGTCCACCATGAACAGCACTGGCGGCGCGCCTCCCACGGACTGCTTGCTGGACCGGGTTACCTGACGTCTCCAGGACGAGGGCGGGAGCCGGCGAGTGCGGGTGCAGCGGGTGCTCCTGGACGATCGCGACGACGTGTCCTGGACTGTGCTGGGACGTGATCACGAACCTCTCGCGCCGGTAGAGGCGTGGCTGACGCACCTGTCGAACGTGCGGCGGTCACCGAACACCCAGAAGGCCTACGCGACGGACCTGCGGGACTACTTCGTCTTCCTTGAGCAGCGCCGCGCCGACTGGCGCCGGCCCGATCTCGAACTGATCGGCGAGTGGACGGCCTGGCTGCGCCGGCCGACGAAGGCGCGGGCGGAGAACGTGATCGTCCTAGGCTCGCTGCCGCCGCAGTGCAGCGAGGCCACCGTGTCGCGCAAGTTGTCCGCAGTCGGGTCGTTCTACGACTTCCACGCACGTCGGGGCCTCGACAGCGGGGTGGTCGACCTGTTCTGGCGCGAGGCGACCGGCGGGCGGCGCGGGGGGTCCTGGAAGCCGTTCCTGCAGGACATCACCCCGGTCCGGCAGCGCCGACGCGAGATCCCCGTGAAGGTGCCTCGACGCGAGCCGCGGCTGCGGACCGAGGCTGAGGTGCAGACGCTGCTGGACGCCTGCACCCGGCTGCGGGACCGGTTCCTGCTGTCGCTGCTATTCACCACAGGGGTGCGCATCGGCGAGGCGCTGGGTGCCCGGCATGAGGACCTGGTGCCGCGCAAGGGCGAGTTCCGGGTGGTTGACCGGGTCAACGACAACCAGGTTCGAGCCAAGACCGGCGCCCGCACGATCCCGGCACCTCCGGACTTGATGCGCCTCTACGCCGACTACATCACCGACGAGTACGGCGCCCTGGACTCCGACTACGTCTTCGTCAACCTGTGGTCGGGCCGGCGGGGAGCACCGATGACCTACGCCAGCGCCCACGACCTGGCGACCCGGCTGCGCCGAGCGACCGGCATCCCGTTCGAGTTCCACCAGCTGCGGCACACCTACGCCACCCGCCTGCTGCGCCGAGGGGTGGCGGTCGAGGTCGTGCAGAAGCTGCTGGGGCACCGGCACGTCACCACCACGATCGACACCTACGCCCACCTCGACGACGCGGACGTGCGACGGCAGCTTGACGCCGTCGGCTTCTTCGAGCACGCAGAGGTGCGGCTGTGACGACCCCGGCGGCGGCGCCGACGTCGCCCCGCCCGGCCGGGCAGCACCGGCTCCTCGAGGAGCTGATGCGGCTGGTCCGGGTGGAGTTCCGCCATGACCGAATCGTGCCCGTCAGGGGTGACCCGATCCTGGGCGGCGCGAAGTGCAGCATCGACGGCTGCCCACGGCCGGCACAGGCCCGCGACCTGTGTCGCGGGCACCGGCATCGGTGGACCAAGGCCGGCAAGCCCGACCTCGACACCTACCGCAGCACCACCGACCCGGTCACCAAGGGCCGAGGCGGGCTGAGAGCCTGCGTCGTCGCTGGCTGCCAGCGCGGCATCGCACGCGCGGGTCTGTGCCACTCGCACTTCGGCCGGTGGCACACCGCTGGCCGGCCGGACCAGGCCGCCTGGTCGCTCGACCAGCCGCTGATCTTGGCGCAGGCGGGCCCGCGGGAGTGCCAGGTCAGCAGCTGCGGGCTGCTGGTCGAGGGGAACCAGCCCTTCTGCTACGGCCACTACCGCCGATGGCTCGGCACCGGCCGGGGCCCGATCGAGGACTTCATCCGCTACGTCGACGAGTTCGCGATCGACCCGATCGACCTGCGACCGCTGTCGCCGCAGCTGCGCCTGGAGTGGCAGTACCTCGTGCAGTGCCGCGTCGACGAGCAGCGGCACCGCCTCAACATCCAGGACCTGAACCGGACGATCTGCTTCGTCGCCGCTAGCGGGGTGATCTCCACACTGGACCGGCCGGCCGAGGAGTGGCAGTCCCGGTTCAACGAGGCGATGGGCTGGAAGGACCGCAGCCGCCTGGAGGCGATGTTCACCTTCGCCGCCCGCCACCTCGGCGACCTCGCCGACCCGCCCGGCTGGGACAACGAGTTCCCCCGCGACGTCTGGCAGCTGCGGCGCCTGGGCTTCCCCACGACCACCCGGCAGATGCGGTTCGACCGGATCCCGCAGCCCTGGCTGCGCGAGCTGGCCAAGCGCTACACCAAGTACCGGCTGAGCATCGGCCTGAGCACGGTGCACGTCACCCGCGACCTGGCCGCCATCGACGACCTGGCGGCCGCACTGCCCACCCGGGACGCCGGCCCGCAGCACCTGACCCGCACCGCGCTGGAGCACTGGCTCGGTGAGCTGCACGCGAGCGGCCGGCCGCCGAAGAAGTTCGCCGGCGACATGAGCTCGGTGGCGACCTTCCTGCGGGCAGTTCGCCGGTTCGACTGGGAGCCGCAGCTGCCACCCAGCGCCGATCTGCACCGCGAGGACTTCCCCAAGCAGCCCGAGTACGCCGCCCGCTACCTCCCCGACAGGGTCATGGCGCAGATCGAGCTGCCCGACAACCTCGCCCGGTTCACCGACAACGACTGCCGGCTGATCACCCTGATCATGATCCGGTCCGGGATCCGAGTCGGCGGGGCTGTCGCACTCGAGCTGAACTGCCTGACCTACGACGGCGACGCCCCCTACCTGCGCTACATGAACAGCAAGATGAAGCGCGAGGCCTACGTCCCCATCGGCCCGGACACCGCCGATCTGATCAAGGCCCAGCAGCAGGCCGTGCTGGAGCACTTCCCCACCGGTCGGCCCTGCCTGTTCCCAGGCCGCAGCGGCAACCCCGACGGCAGCCGGCACCTCAGCGACGCCACCTACCGCACCCAGCTCTACGCCTGGCTGGCCAAGGTCGACATCCGCGACGACGTCGGACGGCCGCTGAAGATGACGCCGCACCAGTGGCGGCACACCTTCGGCACCCGGCTGAACGAGCAGGGCTGCCCGCAGGAGGTCATCCAGCGGCTGCTCGACCACGGCAGCCCGCAGATGACCGCGCACTACGCCCGCACCAAGGACAAGCGGGTCCGCCAGGAGTGGGAGAAGGCCCGCAAGGTCGGCGCCGACGGGCAGGTCGTCACGCTCGACCCCGCCCATCCGCTCAACGACGCGATGTGGGCCAACAACCGGCTCGGCAGGGCCACCATGGCGCTGCCCAACGGCTACTGCGGGCTGCCGCTGACCCAGACCTGCGAGACCGCGAACCAGTGCCTGGACTGCCCGATGTTCCTCACCACCAAGGAGTTCCTGCCACAGCACCGACAGCAGCGCAGCGACACCGCCCGGCTGATCGCGACCGCCGAGGGCAACGGGCAGTTCCGCATGGTGCAGACCAACACCACCGTCCTGGACAAGCTCGACCGGATCATCAGCACGCTGCAGGACGACGACAGCGAGGACGCGGTCGAGGTCAGCCGCCAGCCCGAGGAGACGACCGTCGATGCGGGCTGACAACAGCCACCACCTCGTCGCGGCCGCGCAGCGTCGCGCTGCCAGCACCCGCGCCCGAGCGACTACAGCGGTCCAGGCCCTCCACGACGCTGGCCAGCCGATCACCTTCGAGTCGGTGGCCACCAAGGCCGGCGTGTCTCGGGCCTGGCTCTACAGCAACGACGAGGTCCGCGACGCGATCAACCGCCTCCGGGAACACACCCGGGTTGGTGGCGCCGATGCAGCGGTGCCCGCCCGCCAACAGGCCTCAGACGCCTCCTTGCTGCGCCGCCTGGAAGTCGCGCTGGACCGCGTCCAGCGACTCACCGCCGAGAACGCCACGTTGCGGGCACAGCTGGAGCGGGCCTTGGGCCAGGCCCGCGGCAAGCAGCAGTCAGGGGCACCAGATGGCTGAGCAGTCGAACGAGGACGTCACCGCGCTGTCCCGGGAGATCAGCAAGATCGAGGAGAGTGCCACCTACAGCGCGCAGGGCCAGTTCGAGCAGGGCAAACGCTGGCGCACGGTGAACCTGCTGCTCGGCGCCCCTGCGGCCATCCTCGCCGCCATCAGCGGGGCGACGGCCCTCGGTGACGCTATGAGCTCCACCTGGGTGGGCGTGCTGGCGTTGATCTCCGCCGCGCTGGGCGCGACGCACACCACGCTGAACGCCAGCCACCGGCAGGAGACCGCGCAGACCGCCGCCAACCTCTACCTGGAGATCCAGACCGCGGCCCGCCAGCTGCGCGAGCTCGACCTGGCGCACCTCGACTACCCCGCCGCCAGAGCCGTGCTTGCTGACCTCACCACCCGTCGCGACGAGGTAAACCGCACCGCCGACCCCATCAGCCGCTTCGCCTACCGCCGAGCCCAGAAGAACATCAACAGCGGCGGCCAGGACTACGCGGTGGACCAGGGAAGCAACTGATGGCCAGCACAGCGAGGCAGGCCTTCGAGGAGTTCGAGGCCAAGCTGGCCCTGACGAACAGCCAACGAGCCACGGTGTCGTCGCGGCGCTCCACCACCGACAGCTACCTGCAGCGTTCCTTCGGTGCCGACACCACCCTTCCCCTGCTATCGACTCAGGTCATCGGGTCCGCCCATCGGGACACGATCATCCGGCCGCTCGACGATCTGGACGTCCTCGCCGTCTTCAGCAACGAGCACGGCCTGTTCGACGGGGCCTACCGGTGGGACTCACAGAAGTTCCTCTACCGGGTCCGCCAGGCCCTGAGCGAGTTCCGCATCGAGACTGTCGGCTCGCGGGGGCAGGCCGTCCGGCTGTTCTACAAGGTGCCACCCAACGTCGACGTGGTCCCTGCCGTCGGCCTGCAGACCGGCGGCTACCACATCCCGAGCGGCAACGGCGGCTGGGTGACCACCAACCCCGCCCGGCACGCCAGCTGGATGATCGAGCGCAACGCAGCCCTCGGCTACCACCTCAAGCCCCTGGTCAGGCTGCTGAAGCGCTGGAACGGCGTCCACAGCAACCGCATGCAGTCCTTCCACCTGGAGGTGGTGACTGCCACAGCGTTCGGCTCCATGAACAGCAACCGACGTGAGGCGTCACTGCGCTTCTTCGAGTGGGCCCCGAACTACCTCTACGTCGGGGACCCCGCTGGGCACTCAGGGGACCTGTCCTCCTACCTCACCTGGACCGCCCGCCAGCAACTCGTGCAGTCGCTGCAGAGCAGCGCCCAGCGGGCTGCGCTCGCTGTCGACGCCGAGAACCGCGGAGACCACGCCGAGGCCATACGGCAGTGGCGGATCATCTACGGCCCCGACTTCCCGAGCTCGGAGTGAGATCACACCCGCCCTCGTGGGCCGCCGCAGCCGCCGGACGGACACCGTCGTGACCACCGACCCCTCGCTCGAACAGCACGACGACCCGTCTGACAGCTACGCCGAGTCGTGGCAGCACCTAGAGCAGGTGTCACAGCTGCGCAGCCGTTTCGCGAAGGCCTGGAGCCGGTTCTTGGGCTCCGGGCCCTACGACATCAGCCTGAACACCGACCCGGACGGCAACGGCACGATCAACGTCTGGGTCACCTGGACGCCGGAAGCCGCCACCGAGCTCAGCGGCCTCGTCATCGACCTGATCGGCCAGGTGCAGTCAGCCCTCGACGAGGCGGTTCGAGCCACCGCCCGGCTGCTCACCGGTCAGACCCCCGACGAGCAGCCCGACTCCCTGCGCTTCCCGATCTGCACCACCGAGGAGGAGTTCCTAGCTGCTCTCGACGAGGGTGCCCTGCGCGGGCTGCGGCCCGACCAGGTTCGCCTGGTGCGCTCGCTGCAGCCGATCGCGCAGGACGAGCCGATGCACCCTGGGCTGCAGATGATGCGGGATGCCCTGCAGCTGCTGCGCAACCTTACTAGCGCCGGGCCGGCGCTGCGGGTGCTCAGCTGGGGGCACTCCGCGGCGCCGGAGCTGCTGGTCGAGCCCCCCGAGACCCTCGAGGGGATCGTCGTCGAGCCCGACGGCTTCCTCGAGGAGCACCCCCTCGTCGCCCGCTACCGCCTGCACGGGGCCCAGCCGGAGCGGCCGCGCTACACCACGGTCCGCGGCACCGCGAACATCGCCATCGACGCCGCGGTCAACGTCGACCCGCCGCCGCAGGAGCCGGACGACACCCTCAGCAGGCGCACCAGGCAGCTGGCCGGAGTCGTCGGCGAGGTGGTCCGGTCTCTGGAGCGCTCGATGGGACTGCGCGACGACATGCCGGCGCCGCCCCGGCCGTCCACCGACCCGCGACTGCAGGTCGGCCCACCGCCCACCCCCTGGACGCCGCAAGCCGACAGTGCGATCGCCATGAGCGAGGACGAGCTGGAGCAGCTGCGCCAGTCACCGCTGGGACTGGCGACCGTCGTCGGCGCTCAGGACACGACCCTGCTCGTCGTGACGCCGGCCGGAGTGTTCGAGCGGCGCATCCCGCCCGCCCTGCCGCTGCCTGCGGAACTGCAGAAGGGCCCCGCCGCCGAGTGGGTCACGCTCAGCGTCGCCGCCGCCTGGGGCCTGCCGGACTTCGTGTTCCACCCGGCGAAGCTCGCCAAGGGCACCGCCACCCGGGAGCTGGGCGACGGCACGATCCTGGTCGGGCAGCACGGGTTGGTGCTGCAGAGCAAGAGCCGCGGCACCGACCAGCTCCGCGAGGAGCAGGGTGAGCGGAACTGGCTCAGCAAGAACATGACCAAGGCCGGCAAGCAGGCGGCTGGCACCGTCCGGTCGCTGCGTCAGCAGCCTGCTGAGCTCGTCAACGGTCGCGGCAGGAGCATCCGGGTCCACGGCAACGACCACAGCTGGGTCGGTGTCGTCCTCATCGACCACCCCGACGTCCCGGCGGACGTCACGACCTTGACCTCGTCGGGTGACCTGCCGGTGGTGACGCTGCTGCGTCGGGACTGGGAGTTCCTGTTCGACCAGCTGCGCTCGGTGCACGCGGTCGCCCAGTACCTGCGGCGAGTCGTCGATGACGACGACCCGCCGCCGCTCGGCCACGAGTCGTTGCGCTACTACGAGCTCGCGCAGCTGGACGAGGAGACCGCGCCGTCACCCATGACGCCGGCGCTGCTCGCAACCGGGGGTCGGCAAGAGTCGGTGCCGCTGCTGCCCAAGGCCCCGGCTGGCAGCGACGACCAGCGGGCGCACGGGCTCTACCGGGTGCTGCTCGAGGACGTCGCCACCACGACGCTCGACGGCGAGATGCGCGAACCCGACCGTCTGCGCGTTCTGGCCGAGCTCGACAAGCTCGAAGTCGCGTCCCGCACCAGCCTCGGGCAGCACCTCATCGGGATGCTCGAGGAGCTCGCGGACACCCCCGCAGAGCACGTGAAGATGCAGCACCGCCGGTTCTTCTTCGGCCAAGGACGACAGCTCTGCTTCAGCGTCGCCTCCCGCTTCGACGAGCTGGTGCAGGCGACGTTCTCCGCTTGGGTGCAGCTGCGTCACCACGACCTGCAGGCCCAGACCGGCGAGATCGAGCAGTCGATCACCATCGCCGTGATGCTCACACCCCGCCCCGACGGCGACCGCCGCTGGGACACCACGATGGTCGCGGTGCACGGCGACCTCGAGCTGACCGAAGAACAGCTCACGACGTGGCGCCAAGTCATCGACGACGCCAGCAGCCGGGCAGCCGTCAGCGGCGGGCCTGCCGCTCAGTCGTGACAGAAGGCCTGCGCTCTAGACGCCGTCCAACACACAGACCCACAGGTCGCGCCACCCGCCGCGGCTTCGGACGCCAGATAATGACCGCCAGCAGCGGCAAGGTGCACAGCTTGACGATCGCCTCACGCGCCGAGTTCGCGTGCAGCGAGCACATCCCGGGCAACCCGCTGTTCAGCGCGATCAGCAGGTCCAGGCACTCCTCCTGGCGGACCTCACCCACGATCACCCGGTCCGGGCGCATCCGCAGCGCCTCCTTGACCAGCCGGCGCAGCTGGATCTCCCCGTTGCCCTCCAGGTTGGCCTGCCGGGTCTGCATCGCCACCACGTCCGGCAGACCGATCTTGAGCTCGAACACCTCCTCGCACGTGATCACCCGCTCCCGGCCCGGGATCGCGCCCGCCAGCGCGTTGAGCAACGTCGTCTTCCCGGCCTGGGTGCCGCCCGCGACGATGACGTTGAGCCCGGCGACGATCGACGCCTCCAGGAACCGCGCCGCCTGCACGGTCAGTGTCCCGAGCCCCACCAGCTCGTCGAGCGACCCGGCCGGCAGCACGAACTTGCGGATGTTCACCGCCCAGTGCCGCCGCGTGATGTCCGGGATCACCACGTGCAGCCGGGAGCCGTCGGGCAGCATCGCGTCGACGAACGGCGTCGACAGGTCCACCCGCCGCCCGGTGCTCTTGAGCATCTTCTCGACCAGGTCACGGACCTGACCTGTTGACTGCATTTGCACGGGGCGGCCGTGGGGAGCGCCAACGTGGACGTTCCAGTCGAAGGGCGTGTGGAAGTGGCTGCAGGGCCGAGGGACGTCAGCGAGCTTCGAGTGCCGCAGCTGGGCCGGGTGGTGACCGACGCGTCTGGCGCCTGGCAGCTGATGGGTGCGGACGGCGCGGTCGTGGAGCCGGTCGAGGGGTTCCTGGCGGAACTGCGTGCGTGCGGCTGCTCGTGGTCGACATGCCGGTCGTACTGCTACGACTTGATGCGCTGGCTCCGGTTCCTGGCCGCCGTGGAGGTGTCCTGGACTGTTGCCGGCCGCGAGGAGGTCCGGGACTTCGTCCGGTGGCTCCGGGGCAGCGACAATCCGGCGCGCCGACGGGCCGCTGACCGCAGCGGCCGGCCTCCGGCGGGGGCGGTGAACCCGACGACCGGCAAGGCCTACTTGTCGGCCGGCTACGCGCCGCGGACAATCAACCACGCGCTGTCGGTGCTGTCGGCGTTCTATGAGTACGCGGCTGCCGCCGGTCTAGTGCTGCGCAACCCAGTGCCCAAGCAGCGCGGTGGCCGGCCGGCGCACCGCAGCCCAATGAGCCCGGCCCGGGACAACCGGGCGCTCTACCGGCAGCGTGAACCGTCCGCGCAGCCGCGCGGAATGAGCGAAGAGCTGATGCAACAGCTGTTCGCGGTCCTGACGAATGACCGGGACCGCGCGCTGCTGGCCGTCGCGCTGTCCTCGGGGGTCCGCGCCGGTGAGCTGCTGTCGATGACCCGCGGCGGCGTCGACGCCGGGGGCGGGGTTCTGTCTGTCGTGCCCAAGGGCGGCGGCGGGGTGCGGGTCTGGGTGCCGGCGGCGCCGGAGGCGCTGGTCCTGGTGGGCCGCTACCTCACGACTCGAGCCATGGGCCGGGCCGACGAGGCGCTGTGGCTGACGCTGCGAGCCCCCGCCCGACCGCTGACCTACTTCGCCTTGCGGCAGGTGCTGGAGAGGGCGAACCAGCAGCTGGACACCAACATCACTTGGCACGACCTCCGGCACACCTTCGCGCACCGCCTGCTCGCGGACGAGGACCTGTCGCTCACGGACGTGCAGGCGCTGCTGCGGCACCGCAACGTGTCCACGGTCGCCACCTACGCCGCCACCCGCCTCGAGGAACTGGTGAACCGGCTACACGCGCACCTGGCACGACCACCGGCGCCGCCACCCGCCGCCGCAGCGGGCTACGACCCAGGCGACCTGGCTCTGCTGTTCCCGAACCTGCCCCTGGCCACCTCATGATCAACCGACCGGAGACCCCTCGATGACCCGTCCGCTGCTGCCCGTCGAGGCGGTGCCGACGGGGCTGGCCGTGCTTGCCGCCGGCGGAGCCCACCGCCTGACCCGCGCCGAGATCGAGCCGGTCGTGGTGGAGATGGCCGCGAGCTGGTGGCCACCATCGCGATCGGCGAAGTCCTCCGCGCAGCTCGACGCCGCCCGCGCGGTCCGCAAGGTCCTCGACTGGCTGGAGGCGCAACCCGGGCAGGACTGGGCGGAGCGCTGGCAGGCCAGTGGCGCAGAACAGCCGGGCCAGGACTGGCGGAGCCTGGCGGGACTGCACCAGAAATGGGACAGCTACCCGGCCCAGTACGCCAGCAACGCGCTGCTGGTGCTGCGAGTGATCCGGCCCGGGTCAAGGTGGCTGCTGTCGTCCAAGCGGGTGCGGCTGTGGTCGGACTGGACGCGCTACCACGACCAGGAACTGTTCATCGAGCTCGACCGAGTGCTCGAGGCCGAGACGTCCTGCCTACGCGTCCTGGACCAGGTGCCCAAGGACCTGACCCGACTGTCGATCAGCAGCGGCCGCGGTCTGGCCCAGCTCACCCGGCAGGACTTCCTGTCCGAGCAGAGGCTGCTCATCACCGTCGACAAGCGCACCCGCTCGCTGCACCCTGCCTGGCGCTACCTGCACCAGCTCGGGCTGCTGCCCGGCGAGCCGCAGGACCTGCGGGAGGTCCTGGCTGGCCAGCAGCGCACCCCGTCCGAGCTGGTCGACCAGTACGGCGTCCGGTCACCGGGCATGCGCGAGGTGCTCGTCGACTACCTCACCGAGCGATCGGCCTCCTGCGACTACCGCACGCTGGTCTCGCTGGCGCTGCACCTGGTCAAGCTGTTCTGGGTCGACCTCGAGCGCCACCACGACGGCATCACCGGTCTGGCGCTGAGCAAGGAGCAAGCCGCCGGGTGGCGAGACCGGATCCGGACCCAGCCCAACGGGCGACCCCGACGCAACTGGCCCGACGTCCTCGGCTCGATCCGGACGTTCTACGGCGACCTGTCCGGCTGGGCGCACGAGGACCCAGGACGGTGGGCGCCGTGGGTGGCGCCGTGCCCGTTCCGGCAGCAGGAGCTTCGGGCCGGCAACGCCGCCCGATCCCGGCAGGTCGCCCAGATGCAGGCCCGCACCCGCGCATTGGCGCCGGTGCTGCCTCAGCTGGTCACCTCGGTCAAGCGGGAGCTGCGTCGCGCAGAGACGCTCCTCGCGGCCGCCAGCAGCACCGGCTACGGGCAGGCGTTCACCGTCCAAGGCCGACGCTGGCACGTCGCGCCGATCGCGCAGGACCGGCCGCTCTACGCCCGCAGCGTCGTGCTCGTCGTTGACCCGCAGGGGCTGCGCGTCAACCTCAGCGCCGCGGAGGACCGGGCGTTCTGGACTTGGGCGACGGTCGAGGTGCTGCGCCACACCGGCATCCGGATCGAGGAGATGCTCGAGCTCACACACCTGTCCATCCGGCCGTTCCGCAAGCCCAACGGCGAGGTCATCCCACTTCTGCAGATCGCCCCGAGCAAGACCGACACCGAACGGGTCCTTCCCGCCAGCCCAGAGCTTGCGCACGTCCTGAGCCGCATCGTCGCCCGACAGCTCGCGGCTGCCGGCGTCCAACGCCTCCCCCACCAACGGGACCCGGCCGCCAATCCGGCAGAACCTGGCCTGGCGATCCCGCTGACGGTCCGCCGCGACGAGCACGAACGCGTCCACAGCGCCCCTCTGCCGTTCCTGTTCGCCCGGCGGTTGGTCAACGGCCGCCGGGCGGTGTTCAGCTCGGCCTCGATCCGCAGCTACCTCGACCGGGCTGCCGCCACCGCTGGGCTGATCGACAACGACGGCACCGCGCTGCGCGTCACGCCGCACGACTTCCGAAGGCTGTTTCTCACCGACCTCGTCGGCTCCGGCTTCCCGATCCACATCGCCGCGCAGCTCGCCGGTCACGAGGACATCAACACCACCCGCCGCTACGCAGCGGTCTATCCGCAGGAGGTGTTCGACCACTACCAACGGTTCCTCGCCCACCGCCGAGCCGAACGACCCGCCGAGGAATACCGGACGCCGACCCCGGACGAGCTGACCGCCTTCGGCGAGCACTTCGGCCGACGCCGAGTCGAGCTCGGCGACTGCGTCCGGCCCTACGGCAGCGGCTGCAGCCACGAGCACGCCTGCATCCGCTGCGACTTCCTGCAGGTCCGACCCGCCGCCGCCGAGCAACTGCGCGACATCGAGGCCAACCTCACCGACCGCATCGCCACCGCCCGCGAGCAAACCTGGCTCGGCGACGTCGAACAGCTCCAGGTCACCCTGGACCGGCTCCACGACAAGCAGACCCGGCTCGACGAGCTGCTCGCCACTCTGCCGAGCCCTCCCCTGGCTCTGGCCCAGGCGCCGCTGGTGGCTCCGTGACCGCGGGCAACGCGGGCTCGGCGAACAGCAGCAGGACCTACTACGAGCAGCTGCTCGACGAGCTAGCAGCGCTCCGACCACGCACAGCAGCCGCGCTCGGTGCTGGTCATCAGCGACGCCAGGCTCTGCTGACGAAGCTGCTGCAGGGCGCACGACTGGCCGGCATCGAGGAGCTTCTGCTCCACCTCGACCGGCTGCACGGCATCTGGAGCGCCGACCCCGGGCTCAACAGGCTGGCGTTCCTGATCGACCGTTTGACCAGCGACTTCGAGACCGCGCTCGAGGCCACCCTGAGCGGCTACTTCAGCGTCGCCGCCGACGCCATGCGCGACGTCATGGAGATCGAGTACCTGCTGCTCGACTTCCTCGCCGACAAGCAGCAGGTCGACAAGTGGCTCTCCGCCGACGACAAGACGCTGCGCCGAGAGTTTGCCCCGGCGGCCGTCCGCAAGCGCCTGCACAAGGCCGGCGTCAGACCCTTCGAGACCAGCGACCAGGCCAACGACTACGCCGCCCACAGCGCGGCCCTGCACGCAACGCCAGCGTCCCGCAACCATCCGCTGGCAGGCAAAGGCCGGCTCGCCGAGGACTCCTACCCGCTCGACGACGCAGGCTTCTGGGAGATCTTCCAACACACACGCCGCATCATCATCGCCCTGATGGCAAGCGGGCAGGTCCTGGCGCACGAACCCGCACGCATCCCGAAGGACGCCTTAACCGCTGCCGGAGATGCTTGGCGGCGCACCCAGGAGATCCAGGACAGCTACCTGTCCGTGCTAACGCAGGTCGGTGCCGTCGGTCGAACTCCGCCTGTTGGCGGGGACCAACAGCCATGAACTCCTCGATCCGAAGGACGTCCATCCGCATGCAGCACGAGCCCAGGCGCCCTACCCGCCCTTGCGTCAAGGCCGCGCGATGAACGACACAGGCGAGCAGGGCCGAGCTGGTGCGGGCCGACGGCGGTCCCAGCCCCAGCGCGGAAAGCGGCAGCAGGACGGTCCCCTCGAAGGGCACTTCAAGAGCGGTCGCACCTACCGTCCCTCACTGATGGCGCTGGAGCAGTTCCAGCTGGCCGACTGGGTTCGAGACGACCTTCCAGACATGCTTTGGCCGGCCGCGCTCATCGCTCTGGAGGGAGACCGCGGCGGCATCCGCTTCGGCCGACTGCAGCAAGACGTCAACCGCGTGCTGGCACCAGAACTGGTGGCCCTGGACGGGCGCCTGACCTCCCTAGAGGCCGTCCCCGTGGGCTCCCGGGCGACCGTCTTACCTACACTGCAACGTGAGATCAGCGACGCCGGAGCCATGCCCGGGCTTCTCCTCGCCGCTCTCAGGCTCTACCCGGACCTGCCGGGTCGTTGGCTGCTGGTGGACGCCTTCGACTACCGCCACGACGAGCACGCCCCTGACGACGCGCTGAGCTTCCTGTCCGAGGTCGTGCGTGTCGTCGCGATCGACGGACACCGGGAGGCACTGCTCAAGTTCGTGCCGATGGCCTGGGCGGTCGTGACGGGCAACTTCCGGTCCGACCAGGACACCATCGACGTCCTGAAGACCTACCCAGGGGACGCGACCCTCAGGAGCAAAGCCGACACCGTCATCCGCGCCAGCTTCAACGCCACGATGGGGGTGGAGGAGATGGTTCACCCCGAACTGCAGCCCCTACGCCAGCAATGGGCCGCTTCCTTCTGGCGGCAGAATTGGCGGATCTCCGCCTGCTTGCCCGAGGAGCTGCTCCAGGAGCCCGAAGCGGACGCGGACGACAGCCCGGAGATGGAGGACGGTTCGGTCACCCCGGACCCCGGTGCGACCGAGCGAGGACCATCAGCCGAAGAGTTGCCTACGGAGGAAACGGCTCTGGCCGGTGAGCTCTCCGATCAACTCGTGTCGACGACTAGCGGCCACCTCGACCGCTACCTGCGCGAGGCCCTCTCGGCCGACCTCGAGGTCGACTTGCTCGACCCCGCCCGCCACGAGGTGATCAGCGCGCTGGTCACCCGGACCGGGCGCTCCGTGGTCTCCGTCCTACGCGCCGACCACCAGTGGTCAAGTGAGCACGCCGCGAGTCTCATGCGGGAGTTGGCCGAGACGGAGATCCTGCTCGTCTGGCTCGACGCGCAGCCGCCGGCGGCCTACAGGCAGTACCAGGACTACGGCCGCGGCAAGGAGAAGTTGATGCGGCGCCAGATGACCAAGCTCGCCGGGCAGTTCCCGGACGGGCCGCCAGAGCACCTCGCGCGGGCGCTCACTCGCATGGAGAAAAAGCTCGGCGGCGAGTGGGGCGAGGAGTTCATCGAGGTCAACCTCGACAGCAACTTTGCCGGCAAGTCGGTGCGAGCCATGGCCGCAGAGGTTGGTCTTGAGGATCTCTACAGGCACGTCTACCAGGGCGCCAGCGCGGTGCTACACGGCGAGTGGCACACGCTCGAGGACAACGTCATGCAGCGATGCCTCAACCCCCTGCACCGCTTCCACCAGATCCCGAGCCTGCAAGGTGGCTTCGTCAGTCACCCCGAGCTCGCAAGCTACTTCTCGGACAAGTTCGGCCAGCTGGTCGACCGGGCTGTCGAGCAACTGCGTCGTCCACCAACACCAGGCGCCGAGACAACTGCCTAGCCCTGGAACGCCTCGGCCGAGAAGGGCAGGAGCGAGGGCCGCCCCCCAGGAGCGGGGCGCCCGTCCGTGAGGGCGACGCCCCCGCCGACGGCAGCGTCTGCTGCTTGACAGGTGCAGAGAAGGCTGTCCGACAGGATCGTCGTGGTCAGCTCCGACCGGCCGCGCCTGGCCACGAACACCCGGTCAGGCCTGTTCACCCAGATCTCCTCGACCTCAGGATCGTCCAGGTGCCGCTGCAACGGCCCGAACCCGGCCACCGCGTCGTACACCGACCGGGCCACCGACGAGACGTCCGACAGCGCCGGCAACGTCGAGGTCAACGACCGCTCGTCGTACTCGGCCACCACCTCGTCCACCAGCCGGCGCACCGCCAGCCGGTCCTCCACCGGGTCCAGCCCACGACGGCGCACCAGCTCGCGGACCTCGGCCTCGACGGTGTCGACTCCGCTCACCCGCACCCCCTCGCCACGCCGTTGCGGAGGAGTACAGCCCGCCATCCACCTCTTGTGGCGCCGCGCGACCCATCTGTGGACAAGCAAACGGGTGAATCACCGTCCGCGGTCAACGGCTGACGGTGCGCTCCGCCCTGCTCAGCGCAGCAGCACCCCGAGGACCTCCGGAGCGGTGAACTCACGGTCATACACGGCCGTCGTGTACTGCCGCAGCACCCCCAGCGCCACCAGCTGCCCGACAAGCGCGTTGGCGCGGGCGTACGTCACCTGCAGGTGCCTCTGCACCTGCCGCACCGTGAAGATCGGCTGCTGCAGGCAGTAGTCCACCAGCAGCACCGCGTTTTCCGCGCGCAGACCACCCCGACGCACCATCTGCTTGAGCTCCCGACTCACCGCCAGCAGATCGGTCAGCTGCTGCTCGGCGTCACGTGCCGAGGCAGTGAGCCCATCCGCGAAGAACCTGATCCACGAGTCCCAGTCGCCGACCACGCTCACCCCGAGCAGCCGGTCGTAGTAGTCGGCCCTGCGCGCTTCGAACCACGGCGAGATCGTCAGCGTCGGCTCGGACAGGACCTGTGCCTGTAGGAGGTGGAGCACGACGAGCAGCCGGCCGATGCGCCCGTTCCCGTCGTTGAACGGGTGCAGGGTCTCGAACTGGTAGTGCGCCATGCCGGCCGCCACCACCGGGTCCACCAGGTCCCCGTGGTCGTCGCCCACCCAGGTCAGCAGGTCCCGCACCTGACGGTCGAGCTCGAGGCCGGGTGGGGGCGGTACGAAGCGCGCGTCCTGGACGCGTGCACCGCGATGACCGCCGATCATGACCTGGATGTCGCGCAGGCGGCCAGCATGGGCGTTGTCGGCAGCGGTCCCCCGTACGAGCTTGGCCTGCAGCTCCGCGAGCAGGCCTGTCGTCAACGGCCGCCCGTCGGCCACCCAACCGAAGGCGTGCTCCGCTGCCCGGACGAAGTTGAGGACCTCGCGCAGCTGGACGTTCGCGGGCTCGGCGTCCTCGTCGGCCGCCAGCACCTCGTCGAGCGGTGCGTAGGTGCCCTCCAGCGCCGACGTGCTCTGCGCCTCGCGTCGCAAGGTCGGTCGACGGAGCAGAGCGGGGTTGGGCAGCTGGCGGGCGGAGCTGTCCATGGAGGCAAGGGCCGCGCGGGCGCGGGCGACGGCGTTGAACGTCGTGGCGGTGAGCGCGGGGGTCTCTGGTGGCAGCGGATCGGGCAGGAAGGCGACATGCTCCCAGGCACCGCGGTGCGGGTCCTGACCGTGGATGGGCACGAGTGCGCCCGTCGGGCTGCTGTGGAAGTCGGCCGCTCGCACAACGCCACTCTACTGGGCCTTCTCTTGCATTTCGGTCCGCGACGAGGCTGCAAATGTCAGTCGAGGTAGGCCAGCAGGGAGATGCCGCCACCGACCAGCAGCACCAGGGCACCGGCGGTGCTCCCGTACGCCGCGACCGCCTCCGGCCGGGTGGACAGCAGGAGCAGCAGCGCCCACGGCGCGGCCAGTGCCAGCCGGGCGGCGTTGACCGTCCAGCCCTGCCGGGTCTGCAGCTCCGCGCGGGTCCGGGCGTCCTCGCGCAGGAACGCCGACAACGTCCGCAGCAGCCGCCCCAGGTCCGTCCCGCCGACCTCGCGGGCCAGCCGCAGCGCCTCCACCACCCGGTCCCCCACCGGATCGGCGAGGTTGTCCTTGAGCCGGTCCAGGGACTCCGCGAAGCGCCCCGTCGCCCGGTAGTCCTCTCCGAACCGTCGGAACGCCGAGCGCAGCTGCTCCGGCCCGCGCACCCCCAGCTGGGTCAGCGCCTCCGGCAACGACAACCCCGCCCGCACCGCGCTCGCCAGGTTGTCCACCGCCTCCGGCCACACCTCCCGCAGCTCCACGACCCGCTGCGCCCGCCGGTGCCGCACCAGCACCCACGGCAGCAGCGCCCCGAAACCACCGAACACCGACGCGATCACCACAACCCGGCTGGTCGCCAGCACCACGACGAACACCAGCACCGCCAGCACCACGCTCGCGCACACCTAGTCCAACATCGCGGGACTACGGCGCGGCCTGCTAATGCGACTCCGGCACGGCTGCCCCGTGGCCGTACGGCTGGTCGGCGAGGCAGGCAGCCACGTCCAGACCCATCCCCGGCATCACGAACTCGTCCGGGTGCTAGCCGAACAGCCGCCGGAAGAAGCTGACTCGGCGGTACACCGCCGAGCGGCTCATGCCCATGTGCTGCTGCAGGCCGTCGAAGCCGCCGTACATGTGCCAGGCGAAGTAGAAGCCGATGAGGTCATACGTCATCTCACGTGCCAACGGCCGGACGGCCGGCTCAACGACCGGGCCCGCCACGCTCCTCACCGCGCTCGAGTACGCGTCGCAGGCTCGACGCCACCGCGAGCTCGCCACACCGCGTCCGTCTGGCGACGGCATCCGATCGCCTCGGAAGTCAGTCACGACAATCCCCTGGTCCGCTCGTCGGTGGCCAGCCTTAGTCTCGGCGGTCGGGCTGCCGCGACGGACCACGCTCCGGCCTCGGTGGGCCTACGGGCGACCCATCGCTTGCCCCCGCTTGAACGTGGTCGCGACGGGGGTCGGTGAGGCCGGCCCGAGTTACGTTGCTACTTCAAGTTGAGGGTGCGGCCGACTGCGCGCGCTCCGCCTCCTCAGCCCGCCGCCGTCGGTAGGCCCGGAGCGACTCAGCAGTCCGCTCTCGCTCATTCGCAACTCGCTCGCGCGCCTCGCGCGCGGAGTCCGGGGCGCCGTTCGGCAACTCGGGCACAAGAAGAACCGCAACCACCTTCGTTCCTGCATCAGTAAGGACAAACTGCTTCTCGTCTGTCCAAGACGCCGACACATACCGCGCCCAGCCCTTCTGCAGGATCTGTTCAGTGGCATCCAAACTCGACACACCATGCCCGATGGCACCTTCAGGCGCACCGCCGAACCGCAGGTAGTCTCGACCCAAACGATCCAGATCGGCCAGCATCGCGTTCGGGCAGGCCGCCAATTCTTCACTCAAGCGCAAGAGCTCTTGCCCCTCTGGAACGACCAATCTAGCCCCGTGCCTACTTCCGGCCCAGAGCTCCTCCATGCTGGGCTCCTCAGAGGCAGAGCGACGAGGTCTCGCCCGCGGCCGTAGCTCGGGGCCATTGCCGGACGTGTTGTCGGGCCTAGCCTGCGCTTCGACCTGCCTGGTGAGGAGGTTGGTCAGACGCTTCGCAACGTCGTCGCGACTGACCTCGTTGTCCGCGGCACCCGAAGAGGGAAGCGCTTTGGCGATGGCCGCGCCAATGACGCGCTCATTGAGGTAGTTGACCGTCTGCCGAGTGCCCTCGGCCTTCTCGACTATGGAAGCCAGGATCTGGGTTGTCTGTCCGTGCAACTCCTCAGCCCGTGCTACCTGCTGAGTGCTTGCCCCAGTCTGAGCTATGAAGACGATCAGCTGAGCCACGAAGGTGACAACGGCCAGAGCCAGCGCCAGCGTCGCGAGGTAGTCGACGTTGTTCTCCCGTACGACCAGGACCAGGACAGCGGCAAGGGCGATAGACGTACAGAAACTCGTGATCGCGACCGCACGCCAACTCAGTCGGAGGTTCTGTGCATCGCTCGACTCCGCCATGCCGGCGACTATGCCTCATGACGCTCTACCGAGTTCCTGCCTGACTAGACGGGCTGCCTGGCTGGCCCTCGCCAGGTGTACTAGCCCGGATCTTTCGTGATCTTGCCGGCCACGGTTCCGTCGGGCGCTGCTGGCCGGTGCGGGGCTGATTCTGCACCCAGGGTGTGACAGGTCGACCGATGTCGCTCGGGTGGGCGCCGGTTCCA
>JAABUN010001562.1_pt1 | contig 49297 bp, 68 predicted proteins | sample 5559311 | NCBI WGS metagenome assembly JAABUN01 (sample SAMN10711877, study PRJNA513370) | rock metagenome | isolation source: Antarctica rocks | place: Antarctica: Victoria Land, Siegfried Peak sud
TCAAAACGTTAGGGCTTGGACTGAGCCTTCGGACGCTAACCCCGGCAGTAGTCGAGGTTGTCTGAGAAGCCGCCCCCTTCAGGGGGCGGAGTGGTCACCAGATCGTCGGTGTCAGGCAAGTCAGACCACCACCAGTCGTTCTCGCTGTCCGCGATGTCGCAGAGCGTTACCTGACGATTGATCAGATCGTGGCACCCGTAACTTTCTAGATGCGCCCAGAGGCCGTCAATCAGCCGTCCCGCGAACTCCGGCCCCTGACATTGCGCGGCGGCGATCACGAGCATCGCGGGTTGCGTCATCTGCACGGGCCAATTGGCGGGCGCGACCTTCGTTTGTGGTCGCGCCGCGAATGCCTCTTGCGGCGTCGGCAGCGCGACGCACATCGGCGGCGGTCACGGCCTCGCCGTGTTCCTCCCGCACCTGTTGCCATACTTCGCGGCGCGTCTCTGCGTCCGGCAGGCGGGCAAGTTCGCGGGCCTGTCCTTCGTTCTTTGGGGGTGGAAGTGGCGCAGCGTCGGTGTGCGCAATTGCGCACACGTCACTCACCGCCTCAGCCGCGACCATGAGATTGTAGGAATACCGCCTGCTCCACCCCCACCGCTCTTGGCAGTACGCCTCGAACGTCTCGTATCCCTGTTCGCGGTACAACCGCCCCTCGCGTATCTCCATCAGGGCGGTGCCAACCTCGATGAAGCCCCGCCGCCGCTCCGACTTCGCCCCCCACAGCGCGAGGGCTTCCCGCATGGCCCCGTACGACGCTCGTCACCCCTTGACGAGTGATACCACTTCTGGTATCATGGACGCATGGGAAAGAACGACCGCGAGTTGTATTGGGTTGGGAGCAGCAGGGACGACTTGCTCGCATTCCCGCGTGAGGTACAGTCGGCGGTTGGTTTCGCCCTTCGCGCCGCGCAAGAGGGCAAGAAGCACGAAAGCGTCGAACCCCTCAAAGGCTACAGGGGTGCGGGTGTCTTGGAAGTCATCAAGCGGTTCAGCGGCGACACCTACCGTTGCGTCTACACGGTACAACTGGCGAACGCGGCATATGTGCTGCACTGCTTTCAGAAGAAGTCCACCAGCGGTATCAAGACACCCAAGCGCGACCTCGACATGATCGAGCGGCGACTAGCGGAAGCAATAGCGGAAGACGCCGCAATCACGAAGGAGAAAAGCGCATGACGATCACCAAGAGTAGCGGCAATGTTTTCGCAGACCTCTGCTTCGCGGATGCGGAAGAACGCCTCGCAAAGACCGACCTCGTACTCGCCCTCGATGAGTGCATCCACGCCCGTGGCCTTAGCCAGCGAAACGCTGCCCTCGTCCTCGGCGTCGGTCAAGGGTCACTCAGCAAACTGCTTGGCGGCGACCTCGACGGCTTTAGCATGGATCGCGTCACACGAATGCTCAACGCTTTCGATCAGGATGTAACCATCAATGTCGGCCCGAAGCGCGGCGACTGCGCCCGCACCGTTGTCGAGCGGGAACCCGTTCGGGCTTTCGCAGCCGCCGACTAACGCCCCCGGCGACCCCGAAGGCCCGTAACGCAAAAGGCGACCACAACGGTCGCCTTTTGTGGTTCGGTGCAGGTGCTACCGTCGGATGGGTTGCGGTTGTGCGAGAGCAGTAGTCGTTAGCGATACAGGCGTACCGAGCGCAGTAGCGGTAAGAGACACCGGAGTACCGAGGGCTGTGCTAGTTAGCGCGACTGGCGTTCCAAGCGCGGCAGAGGTGGCCTCAACAGCGCGAGTACTCCACCCTTGCACCGCCACAAACAGAAGGACTCCCACGAGTATCAAGAAAATGAAACCGACTATTTGCACAGTGGCATTGCGCACCCCCTGTTGCTTTGGGGGTGGGAGCGACGGAGCCTGCGCAGGCACGAACCGTCGCCACGTCGTTGTGAGAGCCGCGCCTTGACCGGGAACTTGCCCTACCACCTCGAATCCCGCTGCGAACATTCCCGGCGCATCCTGCTCATATTGTGATGCCGACGGATACGTGCGCACAACAATTTGTGGCACGAGCGATGATCCTGTGTTCTGCGGTAACTGCCAACCCGGTGGCTGCATACTCCCCTTCTCCCCTCTACGTTGTTCGGCCTCCATTCATCAATACGGTACGTACACCGCGTTTGTGACGCCACTCACAGAAACGCACTCAGACCCGCAGGCACCGCCGCTGGCGCGGGCATGGTGCTCTCCCTTGTTAGCCGTTCGGCCTGCCCGCCGCCCGCAATCGGGCGGAGATCGCGTCCGCAATGTCGCCACCGATCTCCCGCGACTGCGCACGCGATTGACCGGGAGCCGCCGTGACATTGACGTAAATGTTCGTCTCGCCGCCACCCTCGCCGCCGCCACGCTCCCGCAGGGCGTCGCGCACGACCGCACGCATCTGCGGCACGGGGCTGGTGATCTCGCCCTCGCGGTTGCCGGGGTTCTCGTTGCTGAGAATCAGCGCAGGCCCGTCACTCACGTAGGCACCATTCGCGGCGGGGTTGACGGTGTAGCCGAGCGGGGCGTTGAAGTACGAGGCGTTGCGCCAGCCTGTCTGTTCCGGTGCCACCGTTCCGTACACGCGCCCATCCCCGCCGCTGAACGCGACGTGACCGACGTTGCCGAGTTCGGGGTCGGTGTAGGGAAAGAACGTCACCGCCCCCTTCGGGCCGAGGCCGGGGGAAAGCGGCTGCTTTCGACTGTGGGTGAAGGCGTCCGGTTCGCGGGCGTACCGCTTGCCCGCCCCCGCCATCGCGTCCCCGATGAACTTCTCGCACCACAGATAGATGCCGCTCGTGCGGAACGCGGATTGCATGATCGCGTCGCCGTCGGGTGCGGTGCCGCCCGTGTTCGGCTTCGCATCGGCCATCCATCCGGCGTACTTCGGCTGCAAGCCCCGGATGATGCCGGGGTAGGCGGCCCCGCCGTTGTAGCGCAACAGGGCGGTGTCCCAGTTGCCGCCGAACTCGTCGTATTTGTTGCGCAGCAGGTTGAACCCGTAGTCGAGGGCCGCGCCATCGCCCGCCGCTGTCTGGATATAGTCCTGCATCGTGCCGCCGCCTGGTGCCGCGCTGCCGAGAAACGCGGAATGGTAGCGGCGGTCTATCTGTGTGAGGCCGAAGGCGTAGGGGTTGCCGTTCGGGTCGAGGTCGTATGCCGATTGGCGATACGCGCCGCTCCCGCTCTCCCGGTCAACGAGTGCCGCCGCGAGGTCGCGGGGGATGCGGTGCTTGTCGGCGTACTGCGAGATAAGCGGGCGCAGGGCATCCATGCCCCCGCCCGCCGCGCCGCCCGCGCTGTTGCCCCCGGCGAAGGGCGACAGCAGGCCGCGCACGCCCTCCGTCGCGGTGCTCTTGATCTTCTCCGCAATCGCGGGGCCGATCTTCGACAGTACCCCCGGCAGTTCGGGCATCTTCAGCCCGCTGAGCGTCGTACCGAGCATGTCCGTCGCCTTCGAGACGATGCTTTGCGCCCCGGTACCGACGCCGGAGAAGAAGCCACCGACCGCCGATTTCGTGGCATCCCACGCCGCGCCGATAGCGTCTCCCGGCCCCGCCCCGCGCCCGATGTTCGCCCCGTAGTTGCCGAGGCTCCCCGTCGCTGCGATGCCCGCCGCAAATTGTGCCGATGTGCTACCGGGGGGCGGGTTCGAGAGGATGCGCTCGGTTTCGGCGTTGTTATAGACCACACTGCCGGCGGGAAGATTGAGCATCATCGGGCCGGAAGCTAAGTACGTGCGGTCGCCCACGGTGTAGAGTTCGCGCCCCGCTTCCCCGATGAAGGCCGCACCACCGGGGAAGTTGCGCGTGCCTTCCGCCTCGTTGCGTGCGCCGCCCCCGCCCCCCGGTGCCGCCGTGCGCTTACCCACGGTGATGTTCGGCACGGGCCACGGCGCACCACCGAGGCTCGGATTGCCGAACAGCCCGCCGACCTCATTCAAGGCCCGCTTGACGCTATTCACGAACATGCCGATGCCGTCCAGCCCGGTTTGAATTGGGCCGAGGAAGGAGTTCACCGCCGCGAGCATGATGCCCTCGATGGCGTCCCCGAAGGACTTGAAGGGTGCCAGCAGGGCCGCACCGAGCGGGAGAAGGGCGGCGTTCAACGGAACGAGACTGAGAACAAACCGCCCGACCGCTGAACTGGCAATCTCATCGAAGACGCGACCGACCTCTCTCACCGTCGGGATGATGTTCTTGTCCAGATAGCCCCATAGGTCGCGCAACTGTGGCAACAGGTCGCTGAAGATGAACGTCGCAATGCCCCGCAACGCCTCCAACCCCAGTCCCGCGAGGAACATCTGCCAACTCGTCCACGCCGGGAGCAGGGTGCCGCTGATGTACGTGGCAAGGTCGCCCAATTTCGGCAGCATGTTCGTGTCGAGGTAGCCCCAGATATTCTGCATCGTCGGGATGAAGTCTTTCACCCAGAAGGCGTGCAGGTTGCGCCCCGCCGTTTCCGCCGCCGTGATGTTCTTGCCCGGATCGGCGGGGGCGTCATCGGTCAGACCACGCCAGAAATCCATAATCGCAGTCCGGGCGTTGCGCAGGGCGGTTCCCGCGTCATTGGCGATCTTCTCCACGCCCGTGTAGTAGCGACTCGGCTCCTTGCCCTGTAGTGCCTCCCAGAAGGCAGATACCACGGGGGTGGCCTTCTCTATGGCATTCTGGATATTGCCGAACGCCTGCGTCCACACATTTTCGACTTTCAGCGCGTCGGTCGCGGCTTTCTTGGCGTCGGGGCCGCGCTGCCCCATCGTCTCCTGCTGGTAGGGATCGAGACCCTTCGGCCCCTGATATCCCGCAGCCGCCACGTCCGCAGCCTTTTTTGCCTGCTCAATCGCCTGCTTGTACCGCTCCGCCTCGGTGATGAGGTTTTGCCAGTACCGGGCCTCTTTCTCCAGCTCCGCCTGCCGCTGCTGCAAGGGCAACAGCGCGTCTTCCATCGCCCGCGTCAGTCGCTCCTGCTCGGCTTGCAGGGGCGCGAGGGTCGTGCGGCGGTGTTCGTCGTCTATCATTTTCGCCAGATTCAGGATCGCCGCCTCTTTGTCGAGGATATCGCTCTGTCGCTTGGCCTCGTCATTGATCGCGGCGATCTGATCCTGTGCGCCGCGCTTGCGCATCTCGACCGTGCGGCTCTCCGTGGCGAAATACTCGTCGGATGCCGCCTTGCGCAGGCCCAGTTGGTAGCTTGCCTCGGTATTCGCCTCGCGCTGCGCGGCGATATCTTTTGTTCGGGCATCGAGGGCGGCCTGCGCCCCCTTCAGCTCGGCATCGAGGGCTTTGCCCTGATCGTAGACCGTATCCGCGAGCAGCGTGCGCCGCCGATCAATGTCGCGCAGCCGCCCCTCGTCCGCGTCACGGGCGATGCGGGCATTCTCGGCGATGCCATCCTTCTCGCTGGCAATCGCGGCAAGGCGACCCGCGAAGCCTTCGGCCGTCGCCCGTGCCTCCTCCTGCACCGCTCCCTTGCGCCGTTCGATGCCATCCAGTTGCGATTGCAGCGCGTCTTTTTGCAGCGTCAGGGTATCTGCTATGCTTTGCTTCTCGGCTTCTGCTTGGCGAATCCCCGCCTCGATGGCGTCCTTGCGCGTGTCCGCCGTTTCGCGGATCGCCTTGCTCTGCTCTTCGATGACCGTCAGTTGTCCTTGCAGATCGGCGCGGTGATCTTCGTCCATCCGCCGCTGAATGATTTGCCGCTCTTGCAACTGCTCCAGCTCGCTTTTGGCGGTCAGACGCTTCGCCTGATCGGCCCGCACCGCCGCGCTCATCTGCCGGGAGGTCGCGGCGTAGGCGGCGTCAATCCCCGCCTGATCCGCTCCCGGCCCCACCCGCTGCGCGTTGAGTGATTGCAATTGGTTCGTGTAACCGGTGGTGTCGATTTCGGGGGCGGAGAGGGTGCGCTGCAAGTCCTCGATGCGACGATCCAACGAGCGGTCGCGCCCGATGCCGTCCATTTGCCTTTTCAGGGCATCGGCCTGCTTGCTCAGCACGGCGATTTCGGCGTCGGCCCCGTCACCGATGGACCGAATCGCGTCGCGCTGCCCCGTCACCCATCGCTCAATCGCCGTGGTCTCCATGCGCGCCGCTTCGGACACGCCGCGCATGGCGTTCTGCACCGTTTTCGCCTCGGCATCGAGACCGCGCACCACGCCTTCGGAGGCCTTCTGCGCGGCACTCGCCTGTGCGCTGACCGCCTTGCTCTGCACATCCAGCAGGCGTGTTTGCTCCGCCGTCGCTCGCGCCGCATCATCCATGCGCTGCCTGATCGGGCGAGCTTCCAGGTCCATCGCCCGGTTCGCCGTTTCCGCCGCGTCGGAGAGCGCACGGATGCGCGTCTGTATCTCGTTGACGCGCCCTTCCTCGGCGTCGGCGTTCAACTTCGAGAGGCGGTGCGATTCCGCCTCCAACGCCCTGCCCTCGTTGGCGAAACCGACGTCAATCGTGTACTTTTTGTCCGACAACTGCCGCAGAATCGCATCGGCCTCTCGGACGATGCCCTCATAGACGCTCGTGCTGGGCTTTTCCACCTCAATGCGCATCTTGGCGACGCCGATCTCGGCAAGGCGCGTGTTCCGGGCCGATTCGGTCGGCGTCAGACGTTGCGCGTCCTGAATTGCCCGTGCGTTGGTGCGAATCTGCGGATCGTAGAAATCATGAACCGCCTGCTGTGCATCCTTGTTCGCTTGCAAGGCAAGGTTCACCTCGTCGAGGTGCTGGCGGAAGGTGAGGATGTTCGCGTCGGCGATTTTGATGTTGTCCGCGTACAGTTGTGCCGCATCCGCCGCCGCTTGCGCCGCCGCACGGTTGTCCCCGAACAACTTCGGGTCGCTCGTCGGCACCTTCGCGGCCTTCATCGCGTCATCAATCTGCTTCGAGAGGTCCGCCGTGTCTACGCCGAATGCCGCGAGAATGGCCTTGCCCACGGGCGCGAGGAAGGCGAGGAACTGACCAAGCAACGCCATCCCGCTCTTCACCGCCGCCGCGATGTGGTCAACAAACGAGGCGAACCACGGCGTCGAAACGAAGGCGGCGATCTTGTTCGCCGCCTCCACGATGCCCTCGAAGAGCGGGCGGAACGCGGTCGCGCCCGCCAGTTTCAGGGCATCGGTGATCGTGGATATCGCCCCGGTGAAGGTGTGTGACTGCTTCTCCATCGCCCCCGCGACATCGGGTAGTTGCCCGTAGGCGTGGAAGGCTTGGAAGAGGTCGTTCGCGCTGATCTTGCCCGTTTCCGCGAGTTTGAGCGTTTCGCCCGTGCTGATATGCAGATAGTCGGAGAGGATTTTCAGCCCCGGCACCCCGGATTCGCCCAACTGGTTGAGTTCCTCGGCGCTCACCTTGCCCTTCGCGCCTACCTGTGCGATGGCGAGCGTCACCCGATCCACCTGTGCCGACGTGCCACCGAATCGCGCTACCGCGTTCCCGGCGTCGATCACGAGGGCTTTGCTCTGCTCGGCACTCAAGCCGAGGTTCAGGAAGCGAATCGCGCCCTTCTCCACCTGCTCATAGGAAAACGGGGTCGCATTGGCGAGGGCGAGCAATTCTTTCTGGTACGTTGCCGCCTGCTGCTGGCTACCGAGCAGCCCTTCGAGCGCGACCCTGCCCCGATCCAACTGGTCATTGTATCCGATGATCGCCTTTGTGCCGTTCTCCCACACCGCAGAGACGGCATTCGTGGCGACATTGCTCACGACGTTGCCGATGGCACTACCCTTGATGATCGTGCCGAGGCTCGTGCCGCCGGACGTGTTCCCCCGCGCCGCGTCGCGTTCGGCACGGGCCGCGTTGTTGGCGGCGGCGATGCGCTCCCGGCTCTCGCGGCTCGCCTCGGCTATCCGCTCTTGCGACCCGGTGCGCATCGCGGCGGTGGTCTGTTGCGCGGCGGCACGTTCGGCGGCGATCATCTGCCGCGTGCTGTTGGTTGCCGCCGCGACGCGCTCCCGGCTCTCCGTTTGTGCCGTCGCGATGCGCTCCCGCGACGCCGCCTGCTGCGCGGTGGTGAGGGCGCGTTCCGCCTGCTGCACGGCGGACGTGTCCGGCGCGACGACCGTCAACCGGGCGACGTGCTGCGACGACGCGAGTTGCCGCATCCGCGCCTCGGCCTGCTCCGCCTTGCGCATAAATTCGGACAGGTCAATTCCGAAGGACAAGTTTCCGATCGAAGGCAATTTGTCCTCATTCCTCGGCAACATCGACAGACGCACCGTGCCGCTCGTCTCGCACCTCGACGCCGGCCGTGGCGAAGACGCCCATGATCGCGGCGGCAAACTCACTGGGGTCAACATCGGGCGCGGGCGTATCATCGTCGCCCGTTGCGGCGACACGCAGGCCGTCGTAGTCGGGCAGGAAATCTTCGGCTTCGAGCCACGGCGTCTCTTTGCCGCGATTCATCGAAGCGTTGTAGGTGGCGGCGATGAGCATGGCGAGGAGGCGGGGGGTCTGCCAGTGGGCGGGCGGGTCGTACGCATAGGAGTACGTGAGCCGCCGCCACTGACGGGGGGTGAGTTGTCGCATGAGGACGCCGGGTTCGGCATGGCCGAGGTCGCGGGCGATGCGATACGCACGCCGCACGCTCGGCGTTAGGCGAAAGTGTCGCGCTCGTCCTCGTCATTGGTCGTCTGCCCCGCCAGTTCGCGGGCAACTTTGGCGATCTTCGCCGTGACGAGCGCGGGCCATGTGCGGGTAATCGTCTTGTAGTCGTGACTGCCAAAGCCGCCGTGGAAGCGCGGCGAGCCGTCTACCCGCACCACGCAGTAGAGCACCCACAGGGCGTTGCCGTCGCCCACCTGCACGAATTTCCCGTCGCGGATCACGCTCGTTTCGTTCGAGATACGGGCCGGGATGTCGCTGTGAGGTGCCTGCACGAGCACCGAGCCGCCCGCACCGAGGCCGCCCCGCGACGCCGGGGGAATGGACACCTTGCGCGTGATGATCTCCGGGGGGGCGAACATATCGTCGTCGCTGAGCATTCGCTCGGTCTCGCCATCGGGCGGGGCGGATGCGGCGCGAAAGGGGAGGATGGTGCCGTTGTCGGGGGTCGCGTCGAACGTGTCGTTATCCATGGTGTGTGCCGCTCCTTTTGATGGGAAAGGGAGCGGCAATCGTGCCGCTCCCTTAGGTTGCCGGTGCCGCCGTGATCGTCAGTGTGCCGGACACCTTGACGCGCACCGCCAATTCCATCGCCGCGCCGGGCGTGAAATCGCTCGTGCCGCATTCGAGGATCGCCCCGGTGAACGCCATCGTCATGCCGTCCGCCGTGGCCGCGCCGGTGTTGAGGATTTCGATCCTGAAGTTCACGGCGGGCGCGTTGTCGTTGAACCGCTTCCAAATGCCGCTGGTGGTGTTCTGCGAGGCGTCCCCCGTCCAGTTGGCGGTGATGCTGACCTCGCCCGCGTCCGCCCAACCGCCGATGAACTCCTTGACGAAACCGACGCTGTCGAAGTTCGTCGTCTCCGACGTGTCCTTCGTGAGGCGAGGGCTGCCAATCGCCTTGCACTTGGCGAGGGTGGTGAATACCTCCGTTGCCGCGCCGTCACCGAAACGAAATCTCACATTGCCAGGAAGACGCCCGGAGCCTACTGTTGCCATGTGGCACTCCTTTGCACGTAAGGCAAAGGAGTGGGGCCAAGCGGCGCGACTCCGTTCACGAGAGGCGCGGCCCAAAGGCGGGGCAACTCGTGCCGGGAAGGGTTACTTCCCCTGTTGTTTGGGTGGATGCCGTCGTTCGATGGCTTCGCAGATAAGCAAAAGCGCACGGCGCACGGCAAGCCATAATTCACGCTCGCCGTCCAAGCGGCATCACCCCCTTTTCCTTGCTCTAACAGGCGAAATAGGGGATAATGGAAGCGGACACACGAATGCCCCTTCACCGCTTGCGACGGCTAGGGGGCGCACACCGAAGGAGTAAGCTTCGATGCCCGATCAGTCTACCACCATGACCATTCCACTCACACAAGGCCAAGTCGCCCTCGTGGACGCCGAAGACTACGAGCGTGTCTCATACTTAAAGTGGTACGCCTCGCGCACCAAGACCAATTGCTACGCGCTCCACAAGTACCGCGATGATGCGGGGAAGTGGACGGTTATCAGCCTGCACCGCTTTGTGATGGACGCACCGTCCGGTGTGCAGGTTGACCACGAGAACGGCAACGGCCTCGACTGCCAGAAGCACAATCTGCGTTTCGCTACGCACGCGCAGAACCGTCAGAATGTAGGCAGGCGGAGCAACAACACGAGCGGGTACAAGGGCGTGTCGTGGCACCCCGCCGTCAATCGCTGGATGGCAAGCATCAAAACGCCCGATGGACAATTTGCCATCGGCTATTTCGATGATCCCGTCCATGCCGCCCGTGCCTACGATGCGAAAGCCCGCGAGTTGCACGGGGCGTTCGCCCGGTTGAACCTCCCGGACGCCCCGCCGCTTGCGACCCCCGTCGCAGTGTTGCGAGAAAGCAACACGTCGGGCTATCGCGGCGTCACCTTCCACAAGCAGCACGGAAAGTGGCTTGCGAAGATCAACCACGAGCAACGTTCGCGGCATCTCGGCTTGTTCGACACCCCGGAAGTTGCCGCCCGCGCCTATGACGACGCAGCACGCGCACTCAAAGGCGCACGGGCGCGTCTCAATTTCCCCGACTAACGCTTGGTCGCCAGATACATCCGCATAGTTTCTTCGCTGGTCGTAGACCATCCGTCATCGAGCGCGACGTAACTCACCACGCCGTCGGCGTTCTTCTCCTCGCGATACCCGTTAGCCTTGTCGCGTTCGCGCTGCCGCTGTTCGGGCGTCTTGTGCGGGGGCGGGGCTGCCGCCTTCGCCGGGGGCTTCGCCGCCGCCTTCGGTGCCGCCTTCGGCTTCGGTGCGGGTGCCGGTGCCGGGGTCGGGACAACCGGGGCGTCGAGGGTCGCTACGGGCAGCGTCGGTACCTTGTCCATGCTGTTAACCTCCTGTGATGCGTAGGTTGAACGAGCCGATGCTCGCTCCCTCCTGAAGCGGATACCCAAAAAACGGTTCGCTGCTCGCCACCACACCCATGTACCCCGCGAAGGGCCGCTGCGCCGCAAAGAGCGCGTGCAGGGCGTCGGTACGGGCATCGCAGGCTTGGGGGCCGCTATCCCGCACGCGCACCTGCACCGTGCGCTCCCGAATCGCCGCGCCATCGAGCGTGCCGTCGGCTTGCGGCCCGCCCGTGCGTGAGAGCGTCACCGAGCGCACGGGCGACGGTTGTTCCTTGTTGTAGAACACAGTGGTCTCGGTCGGGATAGTGGCACGGATAAACGCATCGAGGTCTTCGAGCAACGCCATCCGTTCCCCCTAGAGTTTCGCCGTCTGTGATTTCCGCTGCTTGCGGGATGGCTCGAAAGAATTCTCGTGTGTATTGCGGTGCTTGGGAGAGCGATCAGGCGGGGCTACACCCTGCTGCCGTGCGCGATTCACCTGCCGCGCCCATGCGAGGTTCGCCCCGATGTCGCCCTTTCGTGATTTGCTCGCCATGCGTTCCCCCTAGACCTTGGCTTTTGCGGCAATTCGTGCCAGCATCCCGGCCCGCCGTTCGTCCACGGCACTCCGCAAAAAGTGGCTCTGGCCCGTGGGGTGATGCTTCTGGGTGTCTTCCTCGACCAACTCCGCGTAGACGTTGCTCGGTTGCCCCGTGCGCGGGTTCACGTCGTTATCGCGTCCGAAACTACCGTACACCGTATCGCCCTCCACAGCGGTTCTCGCGCTGTCGTGCAGGGTTTCGGTGTCGCGTGGCACGCGCTCTTGTGCAAGGCTCATGGTGCCTTCCACATCCTCCTTGACGGCGGCAAGAACGTTTGCCCGCATCCTTGCGAAAATCGCAGTGTCGAGGGCCATCACGCACCGTCCTTCCCCGCAAGCAGCGCGGCGACGATCTGATCGGGCCGCATCGCCAGCAGTTCGGGGGTGACGCGGGTTCTTCGCCCGTTCACCGTCACGGAGCGTTCCCAGTGCGCATCAACGATACGGGGCGTCTCCGGGGGGTCGTAGACAGATCGAGGCCACATCTTGTTATCAACGACCGCACGCACCATCACCCGATGCCCCGCGCTTTCGAGGGCATCAATTGCGGCAGCGAGGTTGGCGAGTTCGGGCGGCATCACACACCGTCCCACGGCAGGATTTCCACCTTGCCGAACACGCGCTCTCGCACCACGTACGTGAGCGTGGGGTCGAGGTGCGACCCGCCAGATTCGGGATGCGCGTGGTTGCGGATCACCCATCCGTGCGCTCCGGTGTACGCCTCACGCGCCTTGGGCTGCCGCACGCCGTCGAGCAGCACCACGCGCCGCATATTCACGACGGGTTGCGCAAACCGCACCGCGAAGTGGTTCCCGTCTATCGCCGCGTCGCTCGTGGTGAAGTCGCGGGGTAGGCGTTCGACCAACCCCGGCACCCACGCGGCCATCGTGTAATAGCCATCAGCCGCCCCCGTGCGCACCACCATGCGCCGCTCGTAATCGGGGCCGTGGATGATGCCGTCGGCGTCCATGCGCTCCCACGCTTGCGGCCCGATGTCGGCACGCGGGATGTACGGCGTTTCGCCGCTCACGCCGCTGGTGAACGTGAGACCGCCCGCAAGCGGCCCCGTGAGCGTGATCGTCGGTTCCGCGCTCTCGCGGGCATCCGCCTTCATCCCCGCGACCGCCGCGAGAATGCCGCCGAGTGCGGTGCCGAGGGCGTGCCGCCTGTTCATCGCTTCCCCCTTACAAATATGCCGTTGTGGGCTGCACCGGAATCGCGCTGGTATCGCGGAACGCCGCCACCACCACGCGCTCAACGCCGTTTACGGTCAACAGATCACCCGCATCGAGGGCGGGGGGGCCGGGGAAAGCAAATACGGCCTTTTCCTTTGACACGATGACCGTGCCGGAGGTGCCGGTGATGCGCTCGACTTCGCCCGTGACGATGGCGTCATAGTCCACCGCCACCCCCGGCGTGCTATCCGCCCACCCGCCACCCCCCGCCGTGACCCGCCGTAGGGAAACGGTGATCCCCTGACCCGCGACGGCGGCGTCCACGGCGCGGCGAATCGTTGCCGCCGTGGATGCGCCGATCAGTGGCTTCGGCACCCGCTACCTCCTTGTGTACGCGTCGTCATACTGCACTCTCGCCCGACGCAGGGGGGGCATCGTCACGGGCGGGCCGGTGTCGGTCGCCGTTGCCGCCAGTCGCGCCCGGTACGCGAGGAAGTCTTGGCGCAACTTGTCCCACGCCCTGACCCGCCCCGCCAGCCCCACGTTCACGGCCCCGGCGATGCCTACGGAATCCACCTCTTGTGCGAACAGGCCGTAGAGGTGGCTAGCGAGCGCGGATACGCCCATCTCGTAGCCGTAGCGGGCAACTTCGGCGGCGATTTCGATGTCGCTGAGGATCGCCGTGTCCGCGTCCGTCACGTCGGCGATTGCGAGATCGAACCGGGCGCGGGAGGTGTTGTCCCCCGCGCCCGCAACGTAGCTGTACCCTGCAGGCATCCTGTGCCTCCGTTACACCGTACCGGGCGGGGCCGGTTCTTCGGTGCCGTCTCGACCTATTTTTCTCCCATTCGGGCCGACGCGGACGCCACCGACAATGTAGGACGCCTTGCCGGGCTCCACCGTGTCGAGGCGGGCGGGTTCGGGTTCGGGGGCGGCAGCGGCCCGCGCCATCGCCAGTTCCTCGGCGGCTTGCATCGCCGCGTCGTCCGCCACCACGTCGGCAGTCTTCGGGGTTGTCATCGTGCGTGTCCTTTCTGCGCTACCCACTCACTTAGGAAATAACAGGAGAGACATAAACCCCGCCCGCACCGACGAAAAGCACCGCCGCCGCCACGCGATCCACGACGCCGATGCCGAACTCGCGCCCGTAGCCGCGTGCGTGCAGGGGGAACTGGTCGAACTCGAACGCCAATTCGAGGTTGCCCGTGCCGAGATCGTTGCGGCGATAGGCGAGCGGGGACGGCACCCCACCCATCCACCCGACCACGTAGTTCGCGGGTACCCACGGCTTCACCCAGACCTCCGCCGCCCCATAGAGGCCAATCGCCCGGTTGTTGACGTTGAGCGTGTCGAGTGCGCGGCCCGTGGCATAGGTCGCCGTTTGCGGCTGGGTGATGCGCACGTCCACGTAGGCGGTGAACCCCACGAGCGCACGCACCGCCGCTTCCTGCCCCGAATTGATGTACAGGAGCGGCGTACCCGCGCCGAAGTGCTCGATGATCGTGGCGATCTGCGCATCGAGGGCGGCGGCGGTGAGGGTCGCGGCATTGAGATAGTGCGTATGCATCGCGGCGTTGAACGTCTCGCCGTTCGGCCCCGACGGAATGCTCGCGCTGTCCGCGTTGGCCAGTGCCTTCACCGCCAGCGAGACGTGATCCACGCGGCGATCCTCGAAGGCGTAGTTCGTGGGGCGGAACAATGCCCGCTTGATCTCGCGCTGGATCGCCTTGACGTCCGCGATCATCATCGTCTCTACCGTCTTGGCGATCTGATTCCCCGTGGTGCGCTGGAAGAACACCCGCGTCCACTGCAATGCCCCGCCGTAGAAACGCAACGGCAGACCGAGCGTCGCCCCCGTGGTCATCTTCTGCGCGTCGGGCAGGCCGAATTCGTCCAGTTCCTCCATCACCATCGTGTCCACGCCGCCGTAGACGCGCTGGCGATCCGTGGTGATCTCCACGAGATCGCCCATCATCTCGCGGGTCGCGGCGTTGTGGACCGCCAGTTGCCCCGCAATCGCGTTGTAGACCGCCGCCTCGCCGAGGGCGGCAACCGTCGCACCCTGCGCGGCGAGGGTGTCGAAGGAAGAAAGGGTACCGAATGCCATTTATATACTCTCCTTCTAGGGAGTAGTGCCGCGAGGCCGTCTAATAGACGCTCTGGCGAATGTGAACACGGGTGGCGTCCACCACGTAGCCTATCGGCGAAACGCCGCCCGTGCTGGCAACGTCCGCAAGCCCGCCCGGTACGGTGGCGGAGAGGTACAGCTTCGTGCCGGGGATGAGGCCGCTGCCATAGCGAAGATTCACGTCCCACAGGAGCGTGACCGCCTCGCCCACGGGGGCGGAGATCGCCGCGAAGCCGATCACGGCGGCGGCGGCGGCGACTGCGGCCCCGCTGCTGCGCATCACGAGGCCGTCGTTGCGCAGGTAGCACAGGTCGCCCGCCGCGATTGCCTCGCCCGCGAGCATCCCGCTCAGTTTTTGGTTGTTCGCCGGGATCACGCTCGAAAGCGACGGCAGCCCGGTCTTCGTCAGCTCGGCCACTGTTGTTACTCCTTAGACTAGAATCGTTTGTAGAGGCCGGTACCCGCGAGTTCGGCGGCGGCGCGTTGGATGTCCTGCTCCGGTGTGACCGTTGCGGTGTTCCCCCGCCCCGTCGCGGGTGGGCCGCCGTTGCCGCCCTCGGCGCGTTTGAAGTGCGGCTTCTTGTCGAGGATCGCCTTGACGATCCCGTGCAAGCCCTTCGGTTCGCCCGCGTCGTCGCGCTCAATTGCCGCAAGGTCGCCGAGGAAGGGCAGCACGTCTTCGGGGTCAATCGCGCCCTGCTTCGCGGCCTCGGCGCGGGCATTGGCCCGCACCACCAGCGACCACGACGCGGCACTGGTTGCGTCGCGTTCGCGCTCCGCGTTGGCGGCGCGTTCCGTGGCGAGACTGATCTGCTTTTGCAGGTCGCCGTCCGCCTTCGCCTTGTCCTCTGCGGCGCGACCGTCGGCGGCTTCGCGGTCGGTTCGCCACTTGGCGTTGTCGCGGGACTGCTTCTCGGCGAGATTGGCCCGTTCTCGCTCCTTCGCCAGTGCGCCCTCCAGTCGCGCCACGCTGCCCGTCGCGTCGGCGTCGCGCCCCGCGTCGGTCTCGGTTGTGGTCGTGGTCGTGGTCGGGGTCGTAATCGTCTCTTCCGGCATCGCGCCAGACTCCTCTCAGGGCATCGCGCCCCGGTAGTTAAAGATAGGGATCGGCACGAAGCGTCGCGCTCGTGCAGGGGAGGGGTTTTCCTTGCTACAACAAGGGAAACGCGGTACAATCAGGGCAGCGAAATGCCCCTCCACTACGCGAATAGTGAGGGGCGCGACACCCGAACCGCTAGGAGGTTCCGATGCATCCCGATGGTATCACGCTACCCTTTGAAGATGCCCGTTTTTGGGCAAAGGTTGACTTCAACGGCCCCGTTCCCGAACGCTACCCCGAATTAGGCCCGTGCTGGCTGTGGACAGCGGGAACATCCACGCAAGGGTACGGGCGGTTCAACTGGAAGGGCCGAATGCAACGCTCCCATCGCGTCGTCTTCATGCGCACTTACCCCCAAACTCCTGAGCCAGAATGTGTTTGCCATCACTGTGACACTCCCGCCTGCCAGAACCCCGCGCACCTCTTCGCTGGCACGAGAGACGACAATAACAAAGACAAGGCGCACAAGGGTCGCGTCGTGACCCTATCTGGCGATGCGCATCACTCCCGTGCTCACCCCGAGAGACTAGTGCGGGGCGATGCGCATCATTCTCGTACTCACCCTGAGACACTAGCGCGAGGAGGGCGACACGGCAACGCCAAACTCACAGAGTCGCAAGTTTACGAGATTCGCCTTCGCTACTCGCTTTCCTTGTTGTCGCTGGCGATGATGGCGAAAGAATACGGTGTGAGCAAGGCTACAATTCAACGCATTGTGAGCCGAGCAGGGTGGCAACACGTCCCATAAGCAATGTCGTGACAGTCGCGCCGCCGGTGGCCCCGGTGTCCTGCTCGTGCAGGCGGAAGTGACGGTGCAAGGCACGGTGAAACAAGGGCATCGCGCCCTCCTTTGCGTGGGGCGTCGCGCCCCGCTATGGGTGTGGATATATGCAGCGGGGCGGCGTCGCGCCTACCCGCAGAGCAGTTGAAACCCGCTATTAAGCAGGATGTGTGTAACTGAATGACGTAATCGCCACCGTCCCACCGAGTGCTATACTTACGCTATTTAACTGCATATCACCGCCGCCGCCTGTGGCGGTGATCGTGCCTTCAAGGCGGCGTAGAGTAGTGGACACGCCGGTCGCGTCACCGGAGAGGCGCACGCGGAAGTACGCCGCCGTTCCCGTGGCGTCCGCGCTCGTGTCGGAGGCGATGGCCCCCGCCGTTGCGACCGCGCCGCTGACGGTGAACGAGGTCGCCGCGAGGGTGAGCGTGCCGAGCAGCGTTCCCGTTTGCGCAGCGTCGGGGCCGGGTGCGGTACCCGTGAAAATCTCGATTACCCCCGTCGTGTTGAACGCGGTGGAGAAGCCGCTGCTGAGGTTAAACGCCTTCAACGCCGTGCTGTGCGCAATCGTCATGACTTACGCCTCCGTTTCTAGCGTCGGGTCGCCATGCGCCGCCATCTGTTCGGCGCGTAGAATTGCAATCTCCCCAGTGAGAGCGAGGACTTCCGGTGTGTTCTCCGCCCGCAACGCCGCCATACGCCCCGCGTCGGGGGGTAGGGTGTCCACGTCATCGGGGAGTGCCTTGCGCCACGCCACGCCACGCTTCGCCTTCAAGGAGGCGATTTCGTCGGTGTACTGATCGAACGTCTTTTTCTTCGGTTCCGGCTTTGCCACCACGCCCCTCCTTTACACGAACGGTGCCGCAATGACACGAAAACTGCCATACGTCGCGTCCGGTTTCGTGATATCCGGATCAACCCACCCCCACTGCCAGGAGCCCACCACATCGCACCTGATCGTCAGCTCGTAGTACCCCACCGTAGTCACCCCGTTGATGACGTGGGCGACCTGCGGGCTGGCGGGAAACGTGTACGGGGTGGAGGCGGTCTCCTTCGGCGGCAGGATGCGCACGGTAGGAACTGCGGGGTCGTACTCCACGTACGACCCCGCAGCGGCGTTTACCAAACGACGATAGGTGTAGCCGATGACCACGGTGCCGCCCTCGGTGATATCCATAGATTCTCCTTAGTCGTCGCCGCGTATCGTCGCCGTGCCCGCGTGCGCATTGCGCACGATTGCGATGCCCGCGTGCGCAATGCGCACCATTGCGATGCCCGCGTGCGCAATGCGCACGATTGCGATGCCGTTCGTGTGGACGTACAGCGGTACGAGGCCCGTGGCGGTGCCAGTCGCCGCGATTACTCGCAACCCCGGCAGCGCGGCGATGCCCCCCGTCGTGTAGCCCGTGTACGTGCCACCGAGTTGGACGATCATCGGGGCGCGGCGTACCCCCACGCTCCCCGTGACAGTGTTCGGCGGCGTGCGCGTACCGACAATACTGGCGAGGTACGCCGTTGCCTGCGCGGTAACGGTTCCCGTCACCGGGGGCGGGGTGTAGACGCCGCTCGCCGCCACCGCCGCCGATGCGCGTTGCGCCGCGACCGTCCCGGTTTCGTTCTGCGGGGTGTACGCCCCCGTCATGGAGGCGACACGAGCGGCAGGCGTCGCGGCGACCGCGCCCGTCACCCCCGGCGCGGCGACCGCCCCCGTGAGGCCCGCGACCGGGGCGGCAGGGGTGACGGCAATCGTGCCGCCCGCGTTCGCGGGTGCCGCGAACGTGCCGCCGCTTGCGGCTGTGCGCACCCCCGGTGTCGCCGCGACGGTGCCGCTCGTGGTTCCCGCCGCCGCGACGGTGCCGGATGCGGCAACGACCATCGCCGCCGGTGCCGCGCCCATCGTGCCGGAAGCAGCAGCGGGGGCCGTATGTGTCCCCGTGAGGCCCGCCACCCGCACCGCAGGCGTCGCCGTGATCGTGCCGCTCGTCGTGACCACCGCCGCCTGCGTCGCCGCGCCGGTCGCCGCCGAGGCCGAGGCCGGGGAACTCGCGAGCAACCGAGCGGGTGCCGCACCCTGCGTTGCCGACGCCGACGCCGCAGAGACGGACGCGGGGGTAGTCGCGAGGGACTGCGCGTTCGTCGCGGTCGCGGTGGGATTCGCCGCCCCCCCCGTGCCGATGCTGACCGCCCCCGTGCCTTGCAGGGCGGTGGAGAGCGACCCTGACGCGGCGGTGGTAGACGCCGCCGCGCCCGTGAGGGATTGATCGCTCGCCGCCGCAACCTGCGCAAGGCTTGCCGCCGCAACCGATGCCGACGCCACAGCAGCCGCGAGGGGCTGCGCGTTCGTCGTGGTGGTGGGATTCGCCGCCCCCCCCGTGCCGATGCTGATCGGTGCCGTGCCTTGCAGGGCGATGGCGAGGCTTGCGGACGCCGCCGATGCCGAGGAAGCCGCGCCCGTGAGCGGCTGCGCCGATACCCCGACCCGCGACAGGGACCCCGCCGCTATCGAAGCCGAGGTCGCAGCACCCGCGAGAGATTGCGCGGTCGTGGTCGCGGTGGGGGTTGCGGTACCCCCGGTGCCGATGCCGACCGCGCCCGCGCCTTGCAGGGCGGCGGTGAGGGAACCGACGGCGGCACTGGCGGAGGCCGCCGCACCCGCCAGCGATTGCTGGCCGATGGTCGCCTGTACGAGGCCCGCGACCACGGCGGTCGCGGATGCCGCCGCCGAAGCGAGCGACTGCTGCCCCGCCGCGCCCCGGCTGAGGGCGGCAACGGACGCCGACGCCGACGCCGACGCACCCGCGATGCTCTGCGCGTTACCGACCGTCTGCGTCAGGGTCGCGCCGATGCCGGAGAAGGAATCCCCCGCCCCCGTGAGCAATCGGGGCGGGGCGGCGTCCCGCGTCGCCGTTCCCGCCGCCGCCGAGAGGGATGCCGCACTGCCCGCGAGGAGTCGAGGCGTTGCCGCCGCCTGCGCGATGCTTGCCGTCGCTGCGGAGGCCGATGCAGCCGCGCCCGCCAGCAACCGAGCGGTCGCGGCATTCTGCGTCGCCGTCGCCGTTGCCGCCGACACGCTGCCGCTCGTACTCGCGACCGATTGCCCCGCCACACCCTGCGTGAGCGTGCCCGTGGATGCGGTCGTCGTGCTACCGGCACCGGTCAGCGCGCCCGCGCCCGCGTCCCCGGCGGCCACATCGTCGGGCAACCCCTCCAAGAACCGCGTCGTGTAAGGCTGGAACGCCGCGCCCCGCCCGCCGATACGCTGCGCCAGCATACCGGGGAGTCGCCTCGTGAATGGCACGACGCCCCCCTCACACGCGCAACAACGGTAGCCGGATGCCTTACACTATCGTCTGTGGCAACTATTCATCGTATACACAGTAAACGTCTGCAGGGGAGACGGCCGAGAGGTTCCACAGCACGAGGCTACCCCCGGCGGGGATCACGATACCGATTGGCCCGAACTCCCACCCGATGCCGCTGCCGATGCTGGCGGGAAAGCCGACCCGTCGCAGAAAGGCGGCGGGGGTCGTCGGCCCCGTCCCCCATGTGGTCGCGGCAACGCCCGTGCCCGCCACGTCGCCCACGTCTTCGGGGAGGCCCGTCGCGGTGCCGCCGGGGGTGACGCCGATGGCGGCGGGACGACCGAGGCCGAACGTCGAGGCGGTCGCGGCGGCAATCGTGATGCCGATTTCCAACAGGCGCACCCGGTCGGAGGCGGCGGCCCGTAACTCCCAACACGCCGCCCCCGTGGTTGCGACGCTCGTTCGTACCGCGACGGCATAGCGAGACATGCGTTGCTCCTTGCCCTAATAGCCATCCGTGACCGCTTGGGCCAGTTCGTTGGCGTACGTGTTCGGGTACTGTCCGGCGTTGTTATTGACTTGTTTTCCCTTGCCACAGCAAGGAAAATCGGCTATAATAGATGCACCCGCGCTGCTACTAACAGCCGGGTGCGTGTCACTCCCCGAACCTAGAAGGAGGTTCAGTTCATGCCCCTCAATGGTACGAAAAACTGCCAAGCCTGTCGCCTCCCCTTTCCCCGTGAGGACTACGCCCAAAAGTGGCGAAACGAGAAGCCGAACGGACGCGAAGCCTACTGCCCATCGTGCATGGAAGAACTGCGAGAGCGGCGACCGATCAAGCGTGCCGCACCAACCCTTCCCTTTGAGGAACGGTTCTGGCGTCGCGTCGCACGTCCGTCCGATGCGCCCAACGTGTGTTGGGAGTGGCAGGGCGGGTCTACTATCGGCGGCTACGGCAATTTCGGCACAGGCGAGTGCATCTACCTCGCGCATCGCGTCGCATACGAACTCGCGGTTGGGCCAATCCCGCCCGGCCTTCTCGTGATGCATTCCTGCGACAACCCGCGCTGCTGCCGTCCGTCGCATCTTTCCGTCGGCACCTATGCCGACAACACTGCGGACATGATGGCCAAGGGACGCGGTAGCAAGGGGCCGCAAAAAGTCAGTCGGTGAACGCCGCTGCCCCTTGCTAATAACCATCGGTCACGGCCTGCGCCAGTTCGGTTGCATATGAAGCGGTGTAAACCCCATCGTTTCCGGAAGTAGCATTCCAGTAATGATGCGCCTCGTAGACAATGTTCGTTGCGCTCACGAACGGCACCGGGTGGTTCGTGGCGAAGGTTTTGATATCGCCGTAGCGATACCCGCTCACCATGATCGGACGCGCATCGTCGACGCGAATCGCGTTCGCCGTGGTGTTGGCGATGCCCTCCCACACCTGCGATGCCGTCTTCCCGCCGCTGATGCTCCCTTGCTGTACGGTCCCCATCAGCGCGGTCACGCTCGTGCCGTTGCCGCCCCCCGCGTAAATCGTCGGCACGAGGTCCTGCACCGCCGCCAATTGCGCGGCGGTGAACGTCCCCTGCACGTCCGTCCACTGCCCCGCGACGAGCGGCACGCCCCCCTGTGTGGGGTTCTGATCCGCGAAGGCGGCGTTGTAGAACGCCCAATTGAAAGCGAAGTTCCCCACGGTGCCTGCGGGAAGGTAAACGGAAGCGCGGAGCGTCAAGCCGTTGGCCGACCAGTTGCGGGCGGTGTTCGCGCCCTCGCGCAGGCGATACCCGGTGTAATTTCCCGTGTACGTCCCGGTGACCGCCAGCGTCGGTTTGCCGTCCGGTGCGAGCGTCGCGCTCGCGACCATCGCCGCGCCGCTGCCCTCGTAGTTCCACCCGGCGCGACCATTCGTGAAATCGTAGCGGGTTGTGTTGTTGGCGAACGTTCCCGGCTCCGGGTTGAGGTCGTGCGGCTCGTTCATGATGCCGTAGCCGAGCACAAAATCGCCCGCCGCGTGCCCGCGCACGAACGTGCCCATGCGCGTCCAGAAGTCCGCGAGGTTCGACGCGGTGGCACTCGTGAGCGGCACCCCGCCGCTGGTCTCGCTCGTATTGCCGACGGGCGAGTAGCGACCGTAGTTGTGCAGATCGAGGATGATCTTGATGCCCTTCGCCTTCGCGTCGGCGAGCATCTGCCCCAACTCGGTCAGGCGCGTGGTGTCGAGGGCCGCGTTGAGCGTCGGCTGCACCCGCTCCCACATCATCGCCAGCCGGGCAAGTTGCACATTATTCGCGCTCAGGTAGTTCCACGAAGCGAGCTGCGTGGTCGTGAAGTACCGCGCCGGGTCGCGGTTCGCCCCGAACGCCGCCGCCCCGAACTCCCAGCCCGCGACGCCGACGCCGATGCGAGCACTCATGTACTGGGCCGCCAACGTCGCCTCGGACGCGGAGACGGCGCGGTTGATCGGGTCGCCGCTGTTCAGGTTCGAGTGCAGCGCGAGGATATACGTACCCCACCCCTCGCCGCTGCTCCATTGCGTGCCGTAGTGGTTGGCGTTTCTGAGGGCGAGATAGTAGTTGTCGAGCAGGTTGTTCCAACTCGCCTGCTCGCTCCCCGCGTTGTTCGGGACGCCGAACTCGCCGACGTACCCCGTCGCACCGTACAGGGCGCAGTAGTCCGTGAACGCCGCCAACTCCGCGAGGGTGCGGCGCACCAGGGCGTCGGTGGGCTTCGGGGGGGGGATCGGCCTGGGTGATACCGATTTGCGGCGTCGGGTCGGCATGTCTCATCCCTCCCTGTCCCGTGGGTGCTACCGTTTGCGCGGCGGCGACGGTGGCGATATTTGCCACCACAAATATTTGTTACTATGCGAGAGAGAGCGTCATGGCACCCACGGCGAAATACACGTCCTGGCCATTGGTAACTGCGGTGCCGGTGATGGGGCCGGAGGCGATGACATTCGCGGCCGCACCGAGCGTGGCACTGTCGAGCACGACGAAGCCCGTGGGGGTCGGCCCGGTGCCGGTGATCGCCGCGTTGCCCGCCGCGAAGCGGATGATCGCGCCGTTCGCCTTCGTCACCGTGCTGGTCGCGGTGTTCGTGGTCGCGGCGGGCCAGTTGGCGGCGTTGTTCGTGACGGCGACGCGCCCGTAGTTCGTCCAGTTGGTGGTCGTCACCTCCGTGAAGGTGCCGTTCGCCCGCTGGATATCGGTGTTCGCGTCGGTGACGAGGGCGACGTAGACGGTCGCGGGGGTGCCGTTGCCGAGGGCGGCGTCGAGCGAGGATGCCTTGCGCGAGTTCGACATGCCGATGGCCACGGGTCATCTCCTTTCAGGGGGGTGCGGGGAGGCAGATGTCCCCCACGGTGCGACTAGAAGCCGTTCGCCACGGCATCGGACAATTCTTCGGCATAGGTGGCACAAAAGTTACCAGATAACCCGCCCTCGCCGCCGCGACCGGCCCCCGGCGCGTTGAACGGCGAGTAGTTCGGGTAGAAGTGCAGGCCGTAGTAGTCGCAGTTCGGCGCGAAGTCGGTGGTGTGACTCTGCATGAACGATTCGAGACCGCAGTAGAACCACGCCGGGGCGATCACGGGCGGGCCGGTGGGATGCGCGGTCTTCACGGCATTGACCACGGTGTTGCAGATGCTCTCCCAGTCGGCGGCACTCCCCGCCTTGACGGGCTCGTTCATCAGGTCAAGCGCGAAGATCGTGCCCTTGCGGAGTGCGTCGAGCGCAAGCCACGTGTTCATCCGCACCCAGAAATCGCTCAGGTACCCGGCGGTGCCGGGCGTCAGGGCCACAATCGCGTTGTTCACGGTGTAGCGACCGTAGTTGTGGTTGTCGAGGATCACCTTGATCCCGTGGTTGCGGGCGTAGGTGAGGATCGTGTCGAGTTGCGCGAGGCGGGCGGTGTCCAGCGGGCCGTTGATCGTCGGCTGCATCCGTTTCCACATCATCGGCAGGCGGATCAGTTTGACGCCCTTCCCCTCCAGATAGGCCATGTCCGCGTCGGTGGCGAACCACCCTTCCGCGCCATACGACGGGGAAGGTTCCTCTGGGGAATCCTGATCCATGATGTACTCGAACCCGGCGAGGTTGACGCCGATCCGGGTGGACATGCGCGGCGTCAGCACGGGGCCGGGGGGGTACTCGGTGTTGATGCCCGTCCCGGCAGCGTTGTTGCCCCACGCCACCACGGGGTCAAGTTTGGGGCTAGGGGTAGCGTAGTAGTCGCTCGATGCGCGACCCGCCTGCCAATAGGTCGCCGTCGCCGTGGGGATGGCGGCGAGTTTGTCGAGATAGCGGTCGAGCGCGTTGTTCCAGAGCGGCTGCTCGGAGGCGACGTGGTTCGGCCCGCGATGGGGGATACCCAACTCGCCGATGAACATCTTCTTGCCCCACCCCGTGATCCGGGTGTTCGCGGCGTCGAGGCGCGACCGTATCCGCCGCGTGTAGGCGTCGTCGGTTGCGGCGGCGGGCGCGACCGGAGCGGCAGCGGTACCCGCCGCCCCGATGATGAGGCTCGCCGCGCCCACCGCGAAGGAGACGGTGATACCCTGTCCCACGTCGAGGGCGGGGGCGAAATCCACGTAGGCGAGGATGTTCCCGCCCGTCGCGGCATCGGCGTAGAAGAGGCCGCGTACCGTACCCCACGCGGCGGCGGCGGCACCGAACGAGAACACCGTGCCGTTCGCTTTGATCGCCCCGCTGTTCGCAGGCGTCGCTGCGGCACTGGCGGCGGCGGCGGGCCAGTTACCCGGCGTGTTCGGCACGGCGATGCGGGCATAGCCGCTGCCGCTCAACTCCGTGAACGTCCCCGCCGCCTTCGCCGCCGTCACGCCCGAAGCGTCGGTGTAGAGGCCGACGTAGAGGGTAGCCGGGGGCGCGATGTTCACGCCACCCCACCAGAAATCGAGGGATTTCGTCGCCGCATAGAGCGTGAGTTGCGATCCCATGTCGGCCCCTCCCTCGTGTCAAGTCCGTTTCTTGGGCACAAAAAAGGCACAGCCGCGTGACCGTGCCGTACGAGGGAACGGAATGTTGTTAGGCGGGCGGCGCGGACAGGATCGTGAGCGCACCGTTCACGCCGCCACCCCTTGCCGTCCCTGCGCCCCCGGTGGCAGCACCGTGCCGGGGGGCATCGGCTGCACCGCCAACGCGGGCGGCGTGTCGCGCTTCCGCTGCGCTTCCTTTTCCGCCATGATGCGAGAAATGTCGTCTATACTATAGTCCAAGCGTCGCAAAATTTCCTCCTCGCTGAGGAAATCCGCGACCAGTACCACGCCCTGCGCAACCTCGAACTCGTCAACCGGCAGGACGGGCCGTGCCGCGAAGGTGAAGTCGAGCAGGCCCGCCTCGTACGCGCCCGGCGTCGGAAACCCCGGCAGGCCCGCCGCGCCGCCGATGGACAACGCCATCTGCAACCCGCGAATCATCCCGGTCTCGCCGTTGCCGCGTGTCTCGAGGATGCGCCCGATGCCGGGGGCGAGGAGCAGTTTCGCGGCCCGTGCCGACAGTTGCCCGCCCATCTCGTGCAGGCGCAGCAACGCCAGTTCGGGGAGGTCGGCCTCCAACTCGCGCATCATCGCGTCGAGGATGGCGAGGGCGGCGGCGTAGTTCAGGTTCGGCACGAGCGATTCCAGTTTGCTCATGCCGGGGAGGTAGAAGATGTCGGCGTCCGCTTGGCTCACCGTGCCGATGGGCGTGGTGCCGTCGTCGGCGAGTTCGGGGGCGGGCATCGGGCGACCGGCGCCGTCGATCTGGTTCGCCGTCACCGCCCACGTCGGCTTGTTGAAGCGGAACAGTTGGCGGTGCAGGTTCGTCGCCATGCGGTCGGCTTCGGTGATCTTCGTCAGCGCGTGCGTGAATGCCCCGGCACCGCGCGTCTCGCCGATGTCGCGGTGCGGGATGTGGACGATGGGGACGAAATCTATCCCCCACTGCGACAGGGGCGTCTCCACGTCCGGCGTGCCGAGGTCTTCGAGGCGCGTCCCCGCATTCCCCCGGTGCCGCCACTGGCGCAATGCGGCCTTGTCCCATACCTCGGTGTCCGTCCATTGCTCGTCCACACCACCCACGCGCACCGTCACCGCCACGTCTATGCGGCAGGTGGTCACATAGCCGCGTTCGTCGGTGGCGAAATCCGTCACCGTCTGGGGGCGCAGGACCTCCATGAAGACGCGCTTGACCACCCCCGCATCGTCGGTGCGCGTCGCCGCTTTCAGGAAGGCGTCGCCGTACGTGGGCAGGTCGCGGGCGAGGACTTGCTTGCTACTGCTCCAATTCGACCACGTGAATATTTGCGCAATCGCATCAACCAAACCGGGAAACGCCGTCTCACCCGCCTCGATGGGCAGGGCGTCGGGGAGGGTCCCGGGCCACAGGAACGTACAGTAGGATTCGGTCACGCGGTTCGCTACGGTGCGTAACGGTAAGGTCGTGTCGCTACCCAGCTGGTCGTAGCCGCCCGCGAGCAGCCGTTCGTACACCGAATTGCCATCGCGATACGCGGCGAGGGCGTCGTACAGTTCGGTGGCGGGCGACGGCCCCGGCCCCGCGACGAACACGGGCGTGCCGAGGGTGCGGGGGAAGAGGCGGCGCAGGAAGTCGAGGACACCCACCTATGCCGCCTTTCGCGCCCGCCACCCCTGCCGTAGCAGGTTCTCGGTAAAGATGATGACCTGCGCGAACGCATCCGCCTGATCGTCGTGCTCAGCATCGGGAAAGGATGCGAGTTCGTCCGCGAAGGGCATGAGCCACGGCACGGCGCGGTCGGGGTGGGGCAGCAGCACACAGCCGCGCTCGCACCACAGCGACGCTTGCCGCGCCCGCTCGGTCTTGCTTCCCGTGGGCATGAACGCTTTGATCGGCACACCGACGCCTTCGCCCATACTTTGGGTGACGCTCGTTCCCGAACCGCGATCTTCGACAACAACGGCTTGCAGCAGGCCGTCGCGGTTCCACTCCCGCGCCATCCGTGCGACCTGTGCCACGAGCGCGGGAAATTGCAGACGGTCGCGCCAGACGTGCTTCACGAGCAGGCGATAGTCGGCGGTCAATTCCGCGACCACGCACGCCGAGTAGTCGCTGGCGGCCTTGTCTTTGAGTGCAGTATCAAATGACAACCAACGCGCCACGACGGGCGGCGGCGTGGCGACGTGGTAGCGCGTGGTCGCCGCGTCCCACCAGCGCAGGTCGTAGGGGTGCAGCGTCGTGTCCGTGACCCACAAGCCGTCGAGGAGTTGCGCCCGCGTGATCGGGTCGAGTTCCGCGAGCGATTCGCGGTAGGCGGCGGCGTCGAGGTAGGGGTTGTCTTCCAATCGCGCCGGGATGAACCGCCGCCCTTCCGCCTGTTCCACGAAGAACCGTCTGTACACCCACCCGTGACCGACGCCGCCGGGGTTCGACGCCGCACGCATCCGCAACGGCACTTCGCTCGTGGCGAGACGACGCAGGCGGGAGAACATGTACTGATATTGCGTCTCGCTGAATTGCGTCAACTCATCGAAACATATGTAAGTCAATTCACTGCCCTGATACCTATACTTGTCGTTCTCGTGTTCGAGATAACCGAACGTGAGGGTCGCACCGGACGGGAAGTGATAGGTCTTGTCGCGGTCATTCCACCGGGCATCGGTGCCGCGCAACCAATCGTGCGCCCGATCCATGATGGCACCGGGCAGCGACAGATCGGCGTAGGTGCGGCGAAGGATCAGCGCGGCGTACCCCGGCACGTCCACGTACTGCAACGCCGCCATGAGTGCCGCCTGAGACTTCCCGCCGCCCGCCGCGCCCCCGAACAACACCTCGCGGTCATTCGTCCAGAGGAATTGCGCCTGCTTGGGCGTCATCGTCTCCGGCATGTACTCCGTGTGACGCGGATTGAGCAGGCGCAGCACCCGCTCCTGCTGTAGCACCGGCAACGATGGTAGCAGCGAGAGCCAATCGTCCGGCATCGTCGGTAGGCTCATCTTTCACCCCTACCGCGCCGCTGTGCTTGACGTTCACGTCGCTGACGCCCTTGCGCCCGCCGGTTTCCTTGGCCGCGTCATCGAGCGCGCCGCGCAACTGCTGCACTTCCGGCGTCTTGAATTGCGGGATGCCACCGAAACCGACGGCGTAGAAGCCATCGGTTTTCAGGAGATGCACAATCTCCGACGCCAACCACACCGACACGTCGGTACGCCCATCCGCCTCCCGCAAGCCCGCGAGAATCGGTGCCTCGGTGCGCCGCTGCCGTTCGGCGTCTCGTTCGGCGCGTTCCGCCGCGAGTTGGGGGGCGAAGGCTTCGCGCACGCGCTCGATGATCGGCTTCTTGGTGCGGGCGTAGTATTTCACGTTATCGAGCGTGCAGCCCACATCGGCGGCGATGGCGGGATACGGATCGTTCGCCGCGATGCGCCGCTGGATGTCGGCGATTTGCCGCTCGGTCAGTTGGTTGCGTGGCATGGTAGACCCCGGTGAGTTCGGTGAGTGGCGCGACGCGGCGGTGAGTTGTCCGGTGAGTTCCGCCCTACCCCATCCCCGTCCACCGCCACAACCGCACGGCCCACGCCAGCGTGCCATCCGGGTGCGCCGCCGGATTCGCCCGCACCTCATCAAGGCACATCGCCAACGCTTCGGCAATGGCACCGTGCGCGACGGGGCGGGGGTGATCGTCGGCGTTGCGCAGGGCGGCGGTGGCGGTGGGGTCAATCAACGCAGGCGGGAGACTGTTGCGCCGTTGCATCGCTGTCTCCTTCGGGCAGGTTTTGCCATGCGCTCATGCGTCACCCCCTATGCGGCAAGCCCCACGCGCTTTGCGGCACGCCAGTTGTCGAGCGATCCGTAGTCCTTGCGGATTTCCATGAGCCGTTGCTTGAGGTGTCGCTCCGGCACGTCCAGTTCGACGCACAACCTACGCACGATCTCGGACACGGGCAGATACCAGTTCGGATGAATGTCCATGCCAGACCTCCTTTAGGGCACACGAAGAACCCCGCGCAGAGGCGGGCAGAACTCAATCGGGGATGGCTGTGGTAAGTATGGTCAATACTACAGTAAAAAACAGCACACGTCAACCTTCCGGTTCCCCATCCCTTCGCCGCTCCCGATAGCCCCGCGTCGCCACCCACTCGATAAGCACGGCCTTCCATGCTTCCGAGAGGCGGGAATTCACGGTGCCTGCCGCCATGCCGTAGTGCCGCATCACCTCGCCCTCGGTCATCACCGCCTCGGTCATGGGATGGGCGAGGACAAACAGCGGCGTGCCGCGACGGTCGAGGATGCGCTTATAGCCGACCTCACAGCCGAACCAGACGACCACATGCCCCGCGTGGGTGTTGTGCGGGTTCGGCTGCATCAGGAGGCCCGCATAGACGGCACGCACGGCGGCGGCGGCTTCCGCGCCCGTGAGGATGCGCCCGCTCACGGTGCGCACGCCACGGGCGGCATAGGTCGCTTGCGGGTCGAGGCGGGTGTCGCTGCGCCACGCACTGTTCTCTTCGAGGTACGCCTTCACCGCCTCAATCGGGAAGTCCCGTTCGGGCGGCAGATCGCGCTTGCGCACGGATTGCACGGGTTGCATCGCTGTGGCCCCCTTCGTGATCGTGGCTACCATGTTCCCCCGCTCCCCTCGCGCTACTCGCCCGCAGGGCGGAGGGTGAATCCCGCATCCGCTGCTTTCAATTCGGGCGGGCGTGTGTCGTATCGCCCCCGCATTTCCGCCCCCGCCTGTTGGCCCCACTCGCGGTTCACCGCCACAAGGTCAAGTGCGTAGATTTCCGCCGTGCGCTTGCTGTTCCACCCCTGCGCCCGCCCGGAACGCACCGCGTCGGGTACGCTCATGGGCGAAGGGGCGGGTGCTTCCGTCTCCTGCGTGGCCTGCCGCTCCTCGCGTTCCGTGCGCATCCTCAGCTTCTGCTCGCCGTAGGTGATCTGTGCGTAGGTGAGCCCGGTGCGCTCTCCGATGTCTCCCCGACCGAGGCCATCGGCGTAGTACGCTCGCAACCACCCTAGCCGCTCGTCGTCCCACGTCATGCCACCATCGGCGTTTTTCCACCGCCGCCCGTCCGGTGCGCCCACGGTTGACGCCGTCGGTTCCGGGAGGGCGGGCAACAGTTCGGGGGCCATCGCCGTTCCCGTATCGCCAAGCACGCCCCTAAGCGCGACGATCAACTCTCGGCATTCGCCCTCGGTGAACGTCGCGGCATAGCCGTTCGGGAGCGTGACGCGGTAACTCACCACCCGTTGCGCCGTGATCGCCATGCCGCCTCCCCCGTGTGCTAGTGGCCCGGTAGCAGGCCATCGCCCGCCCCTAATTCGCGCCGCAACCGCTCCCGCACCTGCCACGTCCCCCATGCGCTCGTCTCCCGCCCGTACAGCAGCGTGAGAGCGGCATCTACGCACCGCCCGTGTACCAGCCTGCCACCGATGGGATGGGCGCGGGCATCGGCGTAGATGATGCCGCCGCAGATTAAACAGAATGGGGGTTCAAGGTGTGTCGCCATGCCCTGCCCCCTCCCCGTCATCCCGCTCCCCGCACGCCGCGAAATCCGCCGCGATCTTGTCGGCGTCGAACGGGAACCGGAGCCGTCGCCCCGTCTCCCACGCTTGCAGGGTGAAGACGACGAAGCGGGCAAGGTCGGGAAGTTCGAGCGGGGCAACGTCGGCGAGGCGGGCGTCCACGATGCGCCGCACGTCGGTTGCGTTGAGCCACAGCGGCAGCGGGTCGTAGGTGAGTTCGTCGGCTGCCTCCGGTGCCGCGTGGCCCATCGCCTGCATCGCGGGGAGGCCGAAGGTGTCGGGTTCGTCATCAGCGGATGCGGGAGGCGGCAGCACGTCGAGAGAAATGAGTACCGGGCCAAGCACGCACATCGCCTCGTGCAGCGCGGATTCCGCCCGCCCTACCTGTGCAGTCGCGCCCTCGTGGTCGTGGTCACTACGGGCCTTGTTGAGCCAATAGATCGCGTTCTCGCGGGCATCCCACGCATCCCGCATCTTGCCCGCGCACCGCTTCAAGGCCGCAAACTGCTCAGCGGTGTCGTCAGAGTACTCGTCGTCGGATTCGTCCACCGTCTGCGTGTCGCCATCGAGCGCGGTGCTGGCGGCGGCCTCGCGGATGGCGGGGTAGGGGGCCGTGCTGTCCGACGTGAAGAAGCGTACCGAGGAAGGGTCAAGGAAACCCCGGTACATGTACGAGATGAACGGAGCGGGTGTCGGAGGTGGTACATCGCCAACGCCCACAAGTTTCAACGCCGCACCCCCCCCCTGAGCCTCTGTGGTGCGAGGGGGCATCGCCGCCTCCCCCGCCCCTTCCGTCGCTCCTGTGCCATCGGGGACGGCGTGCGGGGCATCCTTGCGGGCGGCGTGGTGGGCGGCAAGGGCATCGTGCAAGCGACGGAGGCGAAATGCTTCCACCGTCGCCACCTGATCGCGTTCGTACGGGCTGGCGACCGTGAACGTCACGCGCCCGTCCAACAGTTTCCGCGCCGCCGCCACCACCGCCGCCGCATCGGGCGCAACCGTGGGCGTCGCGGGCCACGAGACCACCCGCACCGTGCCGTCGGCCTGTGTGCGCATCGTGGTGCCGGGGTAGTCGGGGAACTCGCCGGAAGCAGCGGGCGCGGGTGCCGGAGCATCGCCCGTGTCGAGGGAGGCGATCAGGGACAGCACGGCGTCGCACTCGTTGATCCGCGCCCGGATATCCACCGCATCCTCGTAATTCCGCATCCACAGTGCCCGCCGCTCGGTGATCTGCGCCGCGAGGGTGCGCAGGGCATCAGGGGCGATGCGGTACGCGAGATCGTCGCAGTCCGCCAGCGCGTTGTTGAGGACTTCCTCTGCCCTGCTGCCCTGCTTTGCGTCACAGTACGGTTGCCAGAGGCGGCGGTGCATCTCCTGTAACGCCTGTGCCGCGCTCGTGATCGGTGTGTCGTCGGTCATCGCCCCGCCTCCCCTTCCTGCCTTGCCCGCCGCGCCATCGTCCACGCCACCGTCGCCAGCGCGAGGTTGACGGCGGCGAGGATCACTGTGCGCCGCGCCGCCCGTTCGTCGCGCCGTCGCCGCTTGCCCTCGGCCTGCTGTGCCGCCCACTCCGAGACGCGCCAGTCAGCCGTGCGTGTGTTCCTCATTGCGCTTCCTCCTTTTCCCGGACAAAGCCGAGCAGCATATTCCAACTCCCCACGGCGACTTCCACCTGTTCGCGCTTACCGAGCCGCCGCGTCTGGGCCTGTATGCACTGCACCTGTCGGTCGTCCGCGTAGGCCACGCCGTTGAGTGAGTCGAGGATTGCTTTGACGTAGTTATCCAAATCGCCGCGCCCCGCCGTGACGACCACGACCGCGACGATCACCGGGCCGTCAATCGGGCGAATGCCCGCCTCCCGCGCCCGGAGCGTCACCGCGCCGCAATAGGCGAGATACCGCTGTGCGCGTGCCGTCCACTTGGAGCGCGTCGTCATGCGTACGTATGGCACCGGGCGACCCTCGACCACGAAGGTGCGTAACGGCACCATCGCGAGCGTGGGCGTCGCGCCCCCCTCACCCGCCATCCCGCACCGCTCCCGCGACGTGGGCCGCGATTGCCGCCGCGACGTCCTCCCCCGCGCCTGACTGCACACAGAGCGCGAGGAGGGCGCGGTACTCGCTATCGATCCGCACGATGTCTGCGATGCACCCGCGCAGATAGACGGCGAGCGTAGGTTTGTCCATCTTGGCGAGTTGGGCATCGCTCGCCATCGTGGGGGAAGGGCCGAGGGTGGTGCTATCGCACGATGGACGCGGGGGCATGTAGTACCTCCTCGATAGACCTGCCATCAATGCCGTCCCCAACTGACGACCATCCCAACCGCGTTTGTCGCGCAAACAACTCAAGGCGAGGTGCGGGGCTGATAGATTCGATCAGGTCGTAGAACCCCTCCGGTTTGGCACTATGACGTTTCGGTGCGGCATGGAAATGTGTGGGAGCATAGCGTCGCAGCGGGAACCGACACGCCCCGTAATAGCCCATGAGACAATGCTGCGTGGTGCTGGCAAACCACGCGCCGCAACCGCTCGGTTTCACCCACGTCACCGTGGTGAGGTAGCGCACGCCCCACGCCTCGAGAACATCGAATGCGGCACGCAGGAACTGGTTCGTCGTCCACAACCAGACGTGGGCACCACGAACCAGAAGCGGGGCGATGGGAAGGGCGGTAATCTCGCGCACACTCAGCGTGGGGTAGGGCAAACGGGTTGAAGTCATCGGGCGCGTTGCGCGTCGCCCGATGACGTGCTGCTCCCACGGGGGATCGCAAAGCACCGTGCCAAATTGTGCGCTCACGTCCCCACCCTCCCCACTCGTTCCCCTGCCGCCCGCTCCGTCGCCCTCGCCACCGCGAGCAAAGTCGCGTAGGGGATGTACACCGCCCGCGTCTCCGTGCGCGTCTCGCCCTCGCCCGCGACGATGGTCGCCTCGCCCGTGAGCAGGTCGCAGACGATGTGTTCTATTGAAGGCGTCCCGCCCGATACTGGGGCGGGGGGTGGGAGTGTCATGCGTACCCCCGCTGCTTCGCGGCCTTTTGCGCTCGCCGCTGCTTCACGAGATCGCAGTATGGGCATTCCTCGATCTGTCCGAACTTGGGGTGTCCCGGCAGCACATCCCATCGTCGCCAGCCCCCGTCGTGGCATTTCGTGCAAGCGAACGTCGGTTCAATCGCAGAACGACGCACCGCCTGTTCTTCGATGTGTCGCCGCCCGCGCTCTGCCGCCGTGTCGGGCGACGCGAGGGGGGCCGGGGCTTCCGGCGTGATCGTCGCGCTCATGCCGCCCCGCCCCGGAGTTGCCGCACGTTACCGGGTGCGAGGGCGGGAAGATCGTCGCCACTGCTCACGCCGATGTGTCCATCCGTGACGGCGCGGGCAGCAACGGCGTACTCCGCCGCGAACTCCTTGCGCAACCACGGCACCTGCTTGGCGTCTGAATGGGCAACCGTACCCACGCCCCCGATGGCCCGCAGTGCGCGTGCTGCCGCCACGTCTTCCGGTTCCCACGGCCCCCGGATCGGGGTGTACGACCGCGCCGCGCGCAGCACCGCCTGCCACTCGCGTTCACACGCCTCGCCATCCCCGGCGTGGGTGCGAGCATAGCGAATGATCGTTGCTGGCACGGGGAAAAACTGCTCCTCGATCATGCAGGCACGGCACGCCGCCGCGAACACATCGTCGGGCATGTCGCCCAACAGTTCCCAGTAGGCCTCGATGCGCGGCAGCCTGAGTTCTACCCCGAACGTATTCGCCAACTTATCGAGCAGTGGCACGAAGTGCTTTTTGTCCATCGGTCGTTTCCTCGTCTTGCGCGTAGAACTCCATCAGGGCCGCACGGGTCGCGTCGGTTTTCTGCTCCGGTGAAGCCCGCCCGAACCCGCCCGGTCGTTCCGGTTCCACCGCCAATTCACCCCAGTGGTTCGCCAGCGCGGGCGGGGTGAGTGATGCATTCGGAAACTTCTTCCGATACCGCACCGCACGCACGGCGATCTCCGGTACCGTTCCCCCCGCGTTGCCGATCTCTGTAGTCGCTGCGCCGATCTTGCCGCCTTCGCCCGTTGTCAGCGGTGCCGTGAGGTCATACCCGCACGCCGTCATCACGGCATCGAACAGCGGACTGCGGGGACGTGGTTGTCTCTGCTCTGGCGGCGTTGCCTTGCTCTTTCGCGGCGGCGAAGCCGTTGCCGGTGCTTGCGGCAGTTCCGCTGCGGGGGGTAAGGGGGGTGTTTCTCTACTCTCCTCTTCTCTCTTCTCTTCTTCTCTAATCTTCTCTTGTGCGTTACGAGGCGTTACATCGGCGTTACGCTTCGTCTCACGGTGCCGTTTTACCCGCTGTGCAACGGCTTCTGGCTTGTCGCTCGGCTTGTCGTATTGCCGCTTATCCCAACCGAGGAAGCGCACCGACACGACTTCCTCCCCATCCTCTGACGTTTCCCAGCGAACATCGGCGATACGTAACAATGCGAGGTCGTTACAGGTGCGTTTCAGTAGCGTTGCATCGGCGTTACACGTTTCCACCGCGAGGAGGAAGGCGTTGCATTCGATCACTTCGCCCCGGTCATCCTGTTCCGAGGCGACGCAGAGCAGGTTGAACCAAACGCGAAATTGACTGTCATCGAGGCGGCGCAACTTGGCGTCGTTGCGTGCCTCCGAGAACATGCGGAACCACGGCATTCTGCTCATTGCTGCCACTCCTCAACCGTCTTGTTGTACTTGGCACGGTTGCAGGCGATGCAAGCAGTCACGAGGTTCGTGAGCGCGTTTGTACCGCCGCGACTGATCGGGTGGATGTGGTCGCACTCAAACGGCCCGGCGCGCGTGCCGCAGTATTGGCACGTCCATTCGTCGCGCCTAAATACGATCAGCCGAATCACGGCCCAATCAGCCCACGGCAACCGTCCCTCACGGGGCTTCCTTACAAGCCCGCCCCAATCGTGGACGATCAGCCGTCCCTCTGGTGTGCGCTCCAGAAACCCTGCCCTGTCCCCAACGCGAGCGTCAACGAGGGCGGCTATAAGGATGTCGGGGTCGCCCTCCCATTGCATCGCCTCGGCTATGTCCGATGCGTCGAAATCGGTGATGTCGCCGTCCTCTGCATAACCGAGGCACCACTGCCACAGCAGGGTGAGATGCCCGATCACCGTCACCCGCGAGACGCCAAGCAAACGAGCGGCTTTCTTCGTCTTCGGATGTTCCGGCAGTTCTTGGTGAACTTCGATGTATGCCACCCGCGCACCCCACACAGACACGAAGGGGCAGCCCGTACGAGCCGCCCCGCGCCACTTAATCCGCCGCCGCCCGACTCCTGCGCACCCGCCACGCCTCGATGCCCTCGCGTATCGCGTCGTGCTTGCGCTTGCGGAGCGTGACCGGGATCATGCCGAGGGCGTCGCACACCTGCCCCTCGGTCAGTTCGCGTTCCGCAAGGGCGAGGTACAGTGCCATTTCCTTTATTCGTGCGGTGCGCTCCGCGTCGAAGCGACTGATCTGCATTGCCGCCATGTCGCGGGACTCCTGCCGCAAATTCGCCCGTGCCGCGAGCGTTGCAAGTTCCGCCTCGCCGAGCTTCGCCCGCAATGCCTCGTTCTCCCGCTCCTGCTTGCGAAAGGCAACTTTGTAGCCATGTACGCTCTCCGTCTTCGGCGCGGGCGTCGGGGCCGTCTCTAGCAGCGATGGGTTCGCACGCGGGGTCGGTGCCTTCTTCGTCTCCTGCCCCGACTCCTTACCCGTCACCTGCCTATACGCCGTGTTCATGGCGATCTCTCCCCGCTCCACCGCGCCGAATAGATCGGGCTCGCGGTTCAACACCGCCTTGCCCTGCTGCACGACGCTCTTGCCGACGCCAGCCATTTCTGCCGCCCTTTCGGTCGCTCGCGGGTTGCGCCTCGTACCGTTCGTCGCTTTCCCAAACCCTTGGGTCGAATTCGACCCAAGGGTTTTCGTCTTCCCACGACCGCCCTGCATCCCGTGTTCGCCCGCCGCAATCTGCCGCTCATGTGCTTCCCGCTCAAACACCGCGAGCATCCGTGCGCCTATCGCTCCCCTCTGTGAGGTGGTGAGGTGGCGGCGGGCGAGGTTCGTTCCTACGACGAAAGCCAGCGGGGCGTTTCCGCCATAGGTCTCGTACTGTGGCGAGACACCTACCTCTGCGCACGCACGCAGACGGTGCCGCCCGTCTAGCACCATGCCCTCGTAGAGCGTGATCGCGCGCATCAACCCGTTCGCACGGATGCTCTCGCGCAACTCGACATACTCCGCGACGGTCATCGGCGGGATGAGATCGGCGTAGGGGTGGATGGGATAGCCCATCAGGCAACCTCGCCCTGATCGCCGGTGCGTCGCTTCGGCTTCACCACGAGCCTGGACGAACTGCGAATCACCTCCGGCGTCCGTCCCTCCACAAAGGCGTTGAAGGCATAGATCACCCGGTTATAGTCTTCCAGCGTTCCCGCCTTGCGCCCCTGATTGATGATCTGCCGCAGCTTGTAGGCGGGTTCGTCGCGCAAGATCAGTTCGCCGTTCGTCACGTCCGCGAAAAACGACGCGGCACTCGCGGCGTCCTCGCGGTAGCACGCGAGCATCCCTGCGAGGAATGCCGGGGAGACGATGACCTTGTTGACGTGCCGGTACTCCCGCCGCAGCCGCGCCACCGTCGCTGTCGCTTCCGGGAACCGCTCGATCAGCGAGGATTCAAGCAGACGCGTGCGCCTCCGATAGGCGTCGGGGCCGATACCCACGTAGAGATCAAGGATCGCAAGCGCACGCACCACGGGGGCGATGTCCTCCGGCCCTAGGCCGTCGAACAACGACAAGTCGTCGCCCCGGATGAGGTCAGCCACCGTACGCTGTTGCGCAAGGTCATACACCCCCTCGGCGTCGTCGCGTTCGAGCACCACGAACCACTGCGGGATACCGGACTCGATCACCCCGTTCAAGCGGTGCTGCCCATCCACGAGCCGCCCGCCCGCGAAGACCAACATGGAACTGAAAGGCCGCCAGCGTCCCGCGAGCATGTCCGCAACGTACCCCTTCACCCGCGCCTGCCGGAGGTGCCGGTTCGACCCGTTCTGTTCCAGCCATCGTGCGGCAATGTCGGGCGATACCCGCACGAGGCGGACGCGCACCTTGCCGTCGAGCGTCTCGGCCGCGCCCCCCGCCGCATTGACCAACGCCGCCGTTGCCTGTACCATGTCCATGTCAGATACCCTTTCCTATGTGCGAAACCCGGCTGCCCTTACAGCCGGGTTTTCCTCACCTACCGCGTCGCCTGCTCCGGCTCGGTCGTGATACCCGCGTGGTCGCGGAAGGCCCGGAACACACGCTGTGCCGATACCCGCCCGTCCTCACGCAGACCAACATCGGCGTCGGGCGCGTCCATCGCCAGCACGTCGAGCCAACCCTGCCATTTCATCGGGGCGGGGCCGACGAACTTCTTGGCTTGCCACAGCACGTTTAGCGGCGTGAACTGCTGCTGGTCGAGCGGGTCATCCGGGTGTACCCACGCCTCCCGCTGAATCGGGATGGGGGCCGGGGGGGGCGGCACGGGCGCGATGCCTTGCCGTTGCGCTTCCCGATGCACTGGGGCCATGCGCCGTTCCCGCTCTTGCGGCGTTGGCGGGACATCTTCGGCGTAGTCGTCGCGCTCGTAGTCGCTGCCGTACAGGTACAACCCGACGCCGAACAGCGTTGCCGCCTTTTTCAGGGCGTCGGTGATGACGCCCTTCACGATGTCCTCGCCTGCTTTCGGGTCAACCTTCTGCACGCCGATATGTTCGCGCTCACCGAGGCCGGGAATGCTGAGTTTCACCTGCGCGAGCATCAGGTCGCCCACATCCCAGATTTTCAGCACCTGCAAATCCCACCGCCCACCCGTGACGGCGTTCAGGCGGTTGATGACCGCGTGGCCCTCGATGTAGGTGAAAGAGCGGTTCCCGGCCCCCTTACGGGTCTTGAGTGCTTCGGGTGGGAACGGCTCTTTCAGCCGTTGCAGCATCTCTGCTTGTGTTGCGGCGTCTATGTCCGTCATGCCGCCCCGCCTTGCGCCACGCGCTCGCCGTCCCTCGTGACGTACGCCAGCACCGGCTCGTTGCCCCCGACCATCCACTTCGCATCTTCCGCCTCGCACTGCTCCCGCATCGCCAGCATCGCCTCCATCGTCGGGCGCATTTCGTAGTAGTCGTAGTCGAGGTCGAGTCTCTTGCTGCTCATTGCGCTGCTCCGTTCTCGGTAAGCACCCGCGCCTCGTGCGCCGCCTGCTCGCGCAACGCTTCGAGGAAGCGCCGCGCATCCACCATCTGCTCGTACTCGAGCGCATCCACCACCGCGAATTGCGGGCGTCCCCAACTCGTGACGACGAGATGCTCGCCGCCGAAATGCACCCGATGCAAGGAGGCCCCAATGTCGCGCTGGAAAAGGGTGCTGACGACCGTGCGCACTTTCGGTTCGCTCATCTTGCCACCCGCCCCGCGACAACCGCCGACACTACCAGCAGCAGCGTCATCGCCCCGTGCGGGTCGCAGATGCCCCGCCACAGTCGTGCCGCGCACCACGCGCCCGCACAGGCCGCGTAGACGCATCCGTAGATCGCGAGCAAGAGCAGGTCGCGTGCGGCGGGGCGTGAGGGATGCAGGGCGTCTTCCTCGCCCCAGTTGCGGATGCTCATACCGCCCCCCATTCGCCCGCCGCGTTCGGGGCCATGCGGATTGCGCCGGGGTAGTGTTCGCCCATCAGCATGAGGACGTGTGCGGCGTTCGCGCCTTCCACCAGCATCGTGTCCGCGTGAAACTCGCGTGCCGCCTTGCACACCAATCGCTCGGTGCCGCACACGATCACATCCGCAAGGTAGTAGCGGAGCGGCGTCTGCGTGGGCCGGGGCGCGAAGGCGATGCGCGGCTCCGTGAGGGCGGCGGCTTCGGTAGTGACCTTGTAGTAGCCCCGGCCCGCGATCAACTCGTCCAGCGTGTTGCGATAGAGGCTTCGCGCCACCCGTTCGCCCGTGAAGGCGTCGTAGGCGAACCACTCCGGCCACGACGATTGCCCGGTGGTATCCCACGGGTCGGCGCATTCCTGCTGTCGTACCGTGCAGGGGCGGAGCGGCAGGGTGCCGCTCGCCGTAATGCCCGTTCTTCTCTTGTGTCCGTTCAGTGCGTGTGCGATACTCATGTTGCTTGGTTCCTTTCACGGCCCCGTCGCTGGCAGGCGATTGGGGTCGTTGTCATGCAGCCGGGGGCCACTGCCCCGCCGCTTCCTCGTGTCCCGCCGCGACCAGTTCGCGTGCGTACCGCAGCACCGCCACCGAGGGCGTCCTGCTCTCGGCTATTCCCGCGATTGCCTGCATCGCCAGCGAATCCTCCTGCGTGGTGTGCAGCATCGCTTTCGCCAATGCCCGCACCGTACGCATCTCCACCACGGGCTTCGCACATTCGTCCACCAGTGCCTCCGCCATCTCCAACCGTTCCTGATAGGTCACTTTGCGCTGCACCCTCATTCCCCCCTCGTGTCATGCATGAATCCGGCGTCGCGTCCGGTATGTTGGTGTCAGCACCGAACGTCTCGGTGCCGGGAGCGTCCACCGCTCCGAGCAGGCAGGTACTTCGGGATGGCGGTGGGTTCGTGTGGCCCCAGAATGCCAACTCTCCTTCGTGCCCTGTCTGCTCGGAAAGGCCGATGCCCGTGTTCATGCCGTTACCTGCTTCCGCTTCGTCGTGCGCTTCGGCGTGCCGGGTGATGTCAGGGCCACCAGTTGCGCCGTCGGCACGAGCAGCCGCGACCCGACGCGCTTGCACTCCAACTGCCCCCCGGCAATCCAGCCCTCGATGCGCTCCCGGCTCACCCCGAACCACCTGCTCGCCGCCGCCACGTTCAGCATCCGGGGGAGGGTGCTGCGCTGGCCTTCCGCGAATCCCGCCGCGAACATCTCGGCAAGCAGCGGGCGCATCGCCTCGCGCAGTTCGTCGGCGGTGGTGAGCAGCAGGCCGGGGATGGTCGTGGTCATGCCGCGACCTTCCCTTCTGGGGTGGAATCAGAACCGTTCTCGTGCTCGACATTCACCACCAGAATATTCATGAGCAGCATAGGATTGCGCATGAAGAAGCCGATCATCCTCTCGACAAGCAGGCTTCGGGACACGCCATTGTTTTTCGCGGTATCGCGGACGAAACGCGCAAAGTCTGCGTTGATCGAGTAGTTCACTGTGGGTCGCGTCCGCTCTTGGTTGGTCGTCATCTCCGCCTCCTTATGATGGAGCATACTATGACGGTGGTGAATTGTCAATGCTTGTCATTACGGACGATAATACGGGCATGGGACGAGAGAAGTTGGGTAGGGCTATCGCAGCGGGGCGCAAGAAGGAGACGCAGGAGGAACTGGCGTCGCGGGCGGGCGTGTCTCAATCGTGGTGGTCCAAATTAGAAGACGGAGCCTTGCCGAATCCTACGCCCGCCCTCGTTATCCGTGCCGCAGAAGCGGCGGGGGTCAACCCCCGCTATGCGTTGGCCCTGCTGTTTGACATTACGCCCGCTGATCTTCAGTCCGTGTCGCCCGCCCCACAAAGCCGTTCTGTTGTCGAGCAGATCAAACTACCGCCCGACATTAGCCGGGAAGAACAAGCGGGAATTGCTGAAAAGGTTCGTCGTCATGTTGATGCAGTGGTTCCGGTGTTTGTGCAAGAGGCGCGAGAGGCACGAACAGGCGACCCAACGAACGTTGCTGTGTTGCCTGCAAGTGACCCACCGAAGGTTCCACGTCCGCAACGAACTCAAGGGTGATCGTGAGCGATTCGCCGCGTTCGGGAAAGGGTATCGGTTCGCGCATCAATGCCCCCAAGAAGTAGCACATCTGTTCGGTAAGGTTTGCAGAGTAACAGGGCGCGGTTGTGGGTGTCAAGCGTAAGGGGGTAGGCGATGCAACCACCGATGATTCCGCAATCTGTCACGCGCCACTACGCCAACGAGCAGGAATACCACCGCGACGCCAAGCGGCTGACGGCAGCGGGCTTCACGGTGGCGAATCACGGGCCGGGGCGGAAGCGTGGGAGTACGGTCGTGACGTGGGGACGGATGGTGCCTGTGGGTGCGCCGCCGAAGGTGCCGGGGCAAAGCACGCGTAGCCCCCTCGTGTGGTTCATCGCGGCGGTGTTCGCGCTCATTGCCGTTGCCGCCTACCGTTCGCCGTCCGGCAACGCTTCTACGCCCTACCCTACCGCCACGATCAATAGTCTCGCCACGGCAAATGTAGTGGCCCTTGCAGCGAATCCCACGCTCGGTGCAGCGGCAACGAGCAACGCCGGGGAGTTCGCCACGGGAACGGCGGCGGCACGACCCGCGACGCCCCCGGTACCGAGCGCGACAACAGCACCGACGCCGGACGCCACGAGTGCGGCGGCGGCAACCCGTGTCGCCGGGAGTTACGCGACAGGGACGGCCCGCCCCTCACCGACACCCGCCTTGCCCACTCCGATTGCTGACTATGAGGCGGCGTACCCAGTGATAGATGCCGCCGACATGACGAAACGCCCCGATGCGTACAAGGGCAAGCGGTTGTCCGTGGTGGGCAAGGTGTTTAATGTCCGGGAATCACGGGGCGTGACGACCTTTCAGGTTTGGACGGAACCCTACGATTCGCGCTACCCGGTGGTCGTCACCTTCAGTGGCACGAGCAGCATCCGCGATGAAAACGTCGTGCGTGTTTACGGTGTGGGGCTTGGTGATACGGGTGTCACCAATGCCTTCGGGGCGCGGTTGTCGCAACCCGCGATGAGTGCCGTGCAGATCGGGCCACCGACATGGGCGGACAATGCAGCGACCGCCACCGCGTTCGGGCACGGGTATAACGCGACCAGCACCGCCGTGTTCGCGCCGCAGCCCGTTTTCGCGCCGCAGCCCGTTATTACCCGCGCCCCGACCTATCCGGGCCGTTGACCCGCCCCGGCACCGGAGCGGCGGTGAGGGCGCGGGCAGTGTGGGGGCGGGGGAGTCCGTAATGTTCGCACCCACATTCCTGCGTACGGACACTGGTAGGGAGATCAGGACGGTGTACACTCTAGTGTGTACAAAACGGTACACACGAAGGGGAGGAACACGATGCCCGAGCGACAGACCATTCAGGTGCCACCGGACACGCACTCGCGGTTGCGGGATATCGCCGATCAGCGGCACGAGACGATGGCAGATACCATCGCTCGCCTCATCGCGCTCTACGATCAGGAGCGGTTCTGGAACGAGTTCGCAGAGCAGTCGAATGCCCTACGGAATGACCCGGTGGGGTGGGCGGAATACCAGTCGGAGCAGCGATTGTGGGACACGGCGCTAAAGGACGGATTGGAAGATGAGTAGCAATCCGGTCGCGCCCACGGTGCGGCGTGGCGAGATTTGGATGGCTGAACTCGAACCCGTCACCGGTCACGAGCAGGGCGGGCGACGGCCCTGCCTCGTGATCTCCAACAACCTTTTCAATGGCCTCTCGATGGACATGGTGATCGTGCTTCCGCTCACCGGGACACAGCGCACGCTCAACTCCCACGTCGGCCTTTCGCCACCCGAAGGCGGACTAACGATAGCCAGTGACGTGCTGTGCGAGCAGATACGTTCCGTGAGCAAGACGCGCCTCGTGCGTCGGATGGGCGATGTGTCGGCAGCGAGCATGAATCGGGTGCAATTCGCGCTAAAGATGATACTCTCCCTCGACGCCCGGATGTGATCCCTATGACCGACACCAACACACCCGACAAGCCACGTCGCCAGAAATCTACGGGATCACAGCGGCTGCTCCCTTCCGGTCGCTACGAGGTGCGCGAGACGCGGGGCGGCAAGACCCTCTCGCGCACCGGGGCGAGCGTCACCGAGGCGCGGGGGCGGCTGCGCGATGCATGGCGCGACGTGGATCGGGGGGCGCGGAATCTCGGCAGTGCCACGTTCGGCCCCTACGCGACGGCGTGGCTGGAGACGGCGACGGCGAGCGTCAAGCCCTACACCGCGCACGGGTACGACGCCGCCGTGCGCATCCACCTCATCCCCGCGTTCGGGGACGCGAAACTGACGGCGATCACGCACAGCGATGTCGTGCGCTGGCTCGTGCGCATGGGCCGCACGCACCGGGCCAACAGCCTGCGCGTCTACCGCTCGGTGCTGGCGATGATCTGCGAAGCGGCGGTGCGGGACGGCCTGATCGTCGCCAACCCCGCCCGTGGCGCACCGATCCCCCGCGCCGCCAAGGCCGCCAAGGCCGCGCACCGCCTCACCACCGACGAGGCCCGCCGCCTGCTCGTTGCCGCCCAGTCGCACCCGTTCTGCGGCCTCTGGACGCTCGCTGCCGCGTCGGGGATGCGCCACGCCGAACTGCTCGGCCTGCGGTGGGAGGACGTGGACTTCGCCGCCGCCCGCATCCACGTCCGCGTGCAGTTGCAGCGCATCGGCGGGCGGTACGTCCTCTCGCCGCCGAAGTCCGAGCGCGGCACCCGCACCATCGCCATGACCGCCCTCGTGCGCGACGCCCTGCTCGCCCATCGTGCGGCACAGGAGCGCGAGCGCGTCGCGGCGGGGACGTTCTGGGACGGCTCGCTCGGCTTGTGCTTCACGACCAGTTTCGGCACGCCCGTTAACCAATCCTACGGGCGCGAACAGTTGCGCCTGCTGTGCGCGAAGGCCGACGTGCCGTTGGTCGGCCCCCACGCGCTGCGCCACTACGTCGCCACCGCCCTTGCCGACGAGGGCGTGCCGATGCACGACGCGATGGCCCTCTTGGGTCACTCATCCCCGGTGATGACGAGCCGCTACACGCACGCCGGGGAAGCGGGAGGCGTCAAGGCGGCGGCGGTGTTAGAATCCGCGTTAGCACCCGCGCCGCCGCGCCCGAAAACGGGCCGCTACCGCCGCGAACGGCAGCGATAGCGGGATGAGTCGTGAGATGGGGCGCGACAATCGCCCGTTTCCCCCGCCGTGGCAAGGGAACGGGGAAGGTTGCCCGATATACCGCTACTATGGGGTTCGCAGCGAGCGGCAGGCACCGAATTGAGTTTGCTCGCCGCTCGTCGCCCGTTGCCCGCTGCCCGCTGCCCGCCACTACAAAGGAGCCTGCCATGATCGTCGAGTGGAACGTGCATATGTTCAGTGCCGACACGGCGCGGTACCCCTTCCACCCACGGGCGAAGTACACGCCGAAGGGTCTGGAACCCGACCCGCTGGCGGGCTACTTCGAGCGGATGCGCACCGAGGGGATTGACGCCGCCGTGCTCGTCCACCCCGAACCGTACGGCGACGATCACCGCCTCGTGCGCGACTGCCTCGCCCGCGACCGCGAACGGTTGCGCATCACCTCGCTGTTCTACCCGGACGACGCCGACGCCCCCGCGAAGCTCGCCGCCCTCGCCGCCGAGGAGCCGCTGATGATCTCCACCCGCTTCCACGCGGTGCGCGGGGCGCGGTCGTACTTCGAAAGCTTTTCCGACGCGGGCGTGCGGGCGATCTGGGCGCAAGCCGCCGCACTGGGGCTGATCGTCGAATTGCACATCGGCCCGAACTTCGCGGCGGACGCGGCCTCGCTCATCCGCGAGTACCCGGAAACGTACGTGCTGATAGACCACCTTGCGGAGCCGGGGCGCGGCGACGACGCGGAGTATCAGGACGTGCTCGCCCTCGCGGAGTACCCGAATGTGCTGATGAAGCTCTCCGGCTTGCAGCACTTCGCCAAGGAGCCGCCGCTCTACCCGGATGCCCTGCCGCTCACCAAGCGCGTCATCGCCGCCTTCGGGCCGGACAAACTGGTCTGGGGCGACGGCACCCCCGCCATCGTGGACGCGCACATGCAGGGCTACAGCGACGCCGACCGCGCCAAGGTAAAGGGCGACAACTTGGCGAAACTGCTCAAGTTCACGAGGTAGCAAGTGAAGGCGAATGCCTCTCCACTCGACTGGCGGCTCTCAGTGCGCACGCTCCTCGCTGCAGCTCTCCTCGCCGTGGTCGTCTCGGCGTGCGGAAGTGACCCAAGCAAGGCACCCCCTACGGTGCCGACGAAACGGGCTTTCGCCTGTCCTCCAACGGTAAGCATGGATGGTCAGACGACAATTCCTACGCCCTCTCGTGCTGACGGCATTGCGTTTTCGTCGTCTCCTGATCCTGCGAACAATGATGCTCGATATACTGGTTCCGTCGTTTTCACGGCAACAGAAACCGGGCTAATCGAGACATACTATGCAATCTATGTCTTCAACATGGGGACAACTGCAATCCCGATAAAGTCTACGGACTTCGCAGTCCCAACAGGGAGTAGAGTCCGCAATCGTTACAAATTACCAGATATTGCACCTGTTGGTTTGTATTGATTATATGAGTTTCAGTTATCCAACTTTACGTCCCCCTTGCAAGTGGTACGGAGCATCAACGGCGGGTTCGAGCAGTTGATCGTTCCGTACACGAGCCGGACGCACATCATCACTCCACAACCAGCCCCGACGCCGCTCCCCGATTGCTGAGGCGATACGGTACACTAACGCCGTTGATGTCACGTCGCGTGCGATCACGAGGGAGGAACCATGCCGTACTGGCAGGCGGGCGTCACGGTGATGCTCAAGCCGGTGGTGAACGACCCGCAAGGGCTGGCGGTAGAGAACGGGCTGCGGCAGATGGGTCACGGCGGCGTGCGCGGCGTGCGCGTCGGCAAGTACATCGAGATGACGCTCTCCGCCGCTACCGAGGGCGAGGCGCGGGCGGCAGTCGAGCGCATGTGCGACACGCTGCTCGTCAACCCCGTGATCGAGGACTACGCCTACATCGTGGACGAGGCCGACCCCGCTGTCGTGCGTGGTTTCAACGATGAAACCGACGACGACGGGGAAGGCGGCGCGGCATGAGGTGCGCGGTACTCTCGTTTCCCGGCTCGAACGGCGACATGGACGCGGTGTATGCCCTCTCGGACGCCCTCGGCACGCCTGCCGAACGGGTGATGCGCACCGAAACCGACTTGTCGCGCTTCGACGCGGCGGTGCTCCCCGGCGGCTTCTCGTACGGCGACTACCTGCGGGCCGGGGCCATCGCCCGCTTCGCCCCCGTGATGACGGCACTCCACGCATTCGCGGCGTCGGGCCGACCCGTGCTCGGCATCTGCAACGGCTTTCAGGTGCTCTGCGAGGCGGGGCTGCTCCCCGGTGCCTTGCTGCGCAACGCCGAACTGACGTTCCGTTCGCGCTGGTTGCACGTCCGCGTCGAGCAGACGGCGACGCCGTGGACGGCGGGGATGGCGGTCGGGCAAGTCCTGCACCTGCCCATCGCGCACGGCGAGGGCCGCTACTACGCCGACGCGGAGACGCTGCTCGCGTTGGAAGAAAGCCGCCGCATCGTCTTCCGCTACTGCGCCCCGGACGGCACGCTCTCCGCCAGCGCGAACCCGAACGCGAGCATCGCGCATATCGCGGGCGTGTGCAACGACGCGGGCAACGTCGTCGGCCTGATGCCCCACCCGGAACGCGGCGCGGAAGCCTTGCTTGGCGGCGACGACGGGCTGCATGTCCTGCGGAGCGTCCTCGTTGCGGGGGGCGTTGCCCGCTAGAGGAGGGCGAAAGACGATGGCGACGCGGGAAACGCGCACGGCGGAGGCCGTGGTGATCGGGGCGGGGGTGATGGGCGCGAGCGTGGCGTGGCACCTGACGCGGCGCGGCGTGCGCGACGTGCTGCTGCTCGAACGCGATCATGTCGCGGCAGGGGCGAGCGGCAAGACGGGTGCGCTCTTGCGCCAGCACTACACGAACGCGACGGAAGCGACGCTCGTGCATCGCTCGGTACAGACCTTTCGCCATTGGGGTGAGGTCGTGGGCGGCGACTGCGGCTACGACGCCTCCGGCCTGATCGCCACGGTGTACCAGAGCGGGCCGGACGACCCGAACGTCGCCCGCATGGTGGCGAACGTCGCCATGCAGCGCGGCGTCGGCATCGAGACCGAACTGCTCGACGCCGCGCAACTGCGCGAATTGCAGCCGCACGGCGACTTCTCCGACCTCGTCTGCGCGGCGTACGAGCGCGAGAGCGGTGCCGTGGACGCGACCGCGACGACGCGGAGCCTCGTCGCGGCGGCGGAACGCGGCGGGGCGCGGCTTCGAGAGGGCGTAACCGTGACGGCGATCCGCGTGCGTTCCGGGCGCGTCGCGGGCGTGGAGACGAGCGACGGCCCTATCGCCACGCCGCTCGTGGTCTGCTGCGCCAATGCGTGGGCGGGGCCGCTCCTTGCGACAGCGGGCGTGGACGCGCCGCTGCGGGCGATGCGCGTCCCCGTCGCGGTGCTGGAACGCCCCCCCGCGATGGCGGCGGACGACGCGCTCATGGCTTATGTGGACACCGCCGCCGGGATGTTCTGCCGCCGTTTCGGGCCGGGGCGCACGCTGATCGGCGTCGCCACCGACGCGCACCACGCATGGGTGGAGCCGGACGGCTACGACGCGACCGTGCCGCCCGCGTACGGCGACGCCGCGATTGCGCAGATCAGCCGCCGCTTCCCCGCGATGCGCGACGCCCGCTACGTGACCGGGTGGGCGGGCCTCTACGATATGACGCCCGACACGCACCCGATCCTCGACGAGGCACCGGGTGCTTCGGGCCTGTGGCTGATGGTCGGCTTCAGCGGGGCCGGGTTCAAGAAAGCCCCCGCCATCGGGGAGTGCGTGGCGGCGGCGATGACCGGGGCAGCACCGCCCGTGGACGTGCACCCCTTTCGCCTCTCGCGCTTCGCGGACGATTCGTGGCGAGAGCCTTGGAGCGACACCGAGTACGTCTTCGCGCACGATTTCGGCCACACGTTCTGACATGTACGTTGCGAAGCCGGATTGCTTTTCTGGTACAATTGGGTCAGGAGGATAGAACAGATGAGCGAAACCATACAAGAAGCAATACCCAACGTCGGAATCGGCCTCTATTCGATGCCGGAAGTGTCTCGTATCATCGGCGTCGAATCGCGCAAGTTGCGACGTTGGGCAAAAGAGTACGCACATCACGCGGATGGAACGACTCGTTACCATGTCCCTGTGATTGCGCGTCACTTTGGTGCAGGTGATGACACGCTTACTTTCCTTGAACTTATCGAACTGCTCTTTGTGAAGCTTTTCCGAGAAGCAGGCGTCACAATGCCGACGATTCGTGCGGCGTCGCAACGATTCTCCGAGCTATTCGACGCCAGATACCCGTTCACGGTGAAGCGGTTTGACACCGACGGGCAGCACATTTTCGTCACGCTTCGGCAAGAAACGAACGACCAAGAGCTTCTCCAAGACATAGCAAAGGGACAGTTAGCGTTCGAGGAAGTGGTACGCCCTTACTTCCACAACCTCGACTACGATGATGATGCCTTTGTGCGACGATTCTGGCCTCTAGGACACGAGGGACGAATTGTACTTGACCCTCGCCGTCGCTTCGGCGCACCGATTGACGCCGAAACGGGTATACCAACAGCGGTATTGTATGACGCAGTCCATGCAGGCAAAACAGGCCAGAGCATCGAGGCGGTCGCATGGTGGTTTGAGGTACCAAGGGCGGCAGTCGAAGTGGCAGTGCGGTATGAAACTTTTCTTCGCGCCGCATGACATACTTTTTCGACAACAACATCTCGCCGCGCATCGTTCGTGCGTTACGAGAACTCGGTATAGATGTCATCCATCTCAGAGCCTGTGTGGGAAGGAGTTGGGTCGAGGCAGCCAAGGCTTTTGCCCGGAGAAATGACGGGGTTCGGACGGGTTCCCGCCGTTCCACCGGCATCGTTTGCGCTTCTCCCGCGCTGCTTCCTGCCTTCCCACACAGGCTCT
>JAABUN010001563.1_pt1 | contig 49284 bp, 53 predicted proteins | sample 5559311 | NCBI WGS metagenome assembly JAABUN01 (sample SAMN10711877, study PRJNA513370) | rock metagenome | isolation source: Antarctica rocks | place: Antarctica: Victoria Land, Siegfried Peak sud
ACGGTCCTTTCGTTGGGTGTCAGCCTCCCAACGTGGTGCGCGCGGTGCCCGGCACAAGGATGTGGGCGTCTGGATTCATGCGATCGACCGACCAGTTCAGCACACCCGCGAACACCAGCCAGGCGAGATAAGGCACCATCAGCCAGCCGGCGAGCGGGCGGATGCGGCCGAAGGCGACCGTGGTCGCGGTGGCGAACACCACCATCGCGACCACCACCCAGACCGCCGCCCCCACCTGATGCCAGCCGAAGAAGATCGGCGACCAGGCGAGGTTGAGGGTCAGCTGAACGGAGAAGAGCGCCAGCGGCAGCTCCCGGTTGTCCGCCCCGCTCGCGTTCAGCACGAGCGCGAGAGCGACACCCTGCAATATGTAGAACAGCGTCCAGGCGATCGGGAAGACCCAGCCCGGTGGCGTGATGGCCGGCTTGTCGAGCATGGCGTACCAGGCACCGCCGTTGCCCGCGACCTGTCCCGACAGGAAACCCAGCAACAGCACGAGTGGAACGCACACCACGATCCAGCGGAGGAGCGACGCACGAAGCTGAGCGGGAGACGCCAAACGGTTCATTGGCATCATGCCTTACGAAGCGGGGCCGCGCGCCGCAACGAGGAACTCGCGGTTGCCCTTGGGGCCGGTGATCGGGCTTTCCGTGACGCCCGCCACGCTCCAGCCGACCGAGGTGAGCCAGCAGGTCACGCCGTCCACCGCCGCCGTGTGAGCGGCCGGGTCGCGGACCACGCCGCCCTTGCCGACCGCGCCGGGCGACAGCTCGAACTGCGGCTTGATCAGCGCGACCAGCGTGGCGGCGGACCGGGCAAAGGTCAGCGGCACCGGCAACACCTTGTGGAGCGCGATAAAGCTCGCGTCGCACACGATCAGGTCGATCGGCTCCGGAACATCGTCGGCCATCAGCAGGCGGGCGGACAGCTGCTCCAACACCACCACCCGCTCATCCTGCCGCAGCCGCCAGGCGAGTTGGTTGGTGCCGCTGTCGACGGCATAGACCCGCGATGCACCGCCGGTCAGCAGCACGTCCGTGAAGCCGCCGGTCGACGAGCCCACGTCCAACGCCACCGCGCCCGTCGGATCGATGGCGAAGTGCGCCAGCCCGTGGGCGAGCTTCACCCCGCCGCGAGACACCCATGGATGGTCACGCCCGCGCACGTCGAGCGCGGCGTCGGCGGCCAGCGCCTGGCCCGCCTTCACCACCTTCCCCTCGCCCACGAACACCACGCCCGCCATGATCAGCGCCTGAGCCCGCGCCCGGCTCTCCGCCAGCCCGCGCTCTACGAGCAGCTGGTCGGCGCGTCGCTTAGGCAAGCGCGCGGGCACCCGCACGATCAATCCTCCCGCCCCTCCTCCACGATTTCGCGTGAGCGCTCCAGCGCGTCCTCGCTGACCGACGGCGTGGCCGCGCCGGGCCGCTCCAGACACAGCTCGACCCGGTAGGGGAAGTGGTCGGACCCGGTCCTGCCGAGCCGGCTGAGGCCAAGCAACGTGAAGTCCCCCGTGGCGAACACATCGTCCAGCGGCCAGCGCAGGCCGGCGGGCCAGTGCGCGTTGAACGTCGGCACCGGCGAGCGCCCGATGCGCGGGTCGAGGGTGCCACTCACATCCTTCAGCAGCGTCGTGGTGCGCGACCAGGCGACATCGTTCAGGTCGCCCGCGATGATCGCCGGGCCAGGCTGCGCGCGCACCTGGCGCGCGGTCATCACCAATTCGGCGTCCCGGTCGGCGGTGTCCTGCGTCAGGCGCGGCGGACGCGGGTGGATCGCCCACAGCCGCACGCCCTGGCCGTCGGGCGTCCACAGCACTCCCGTTATGAGCGGCGTGTCGTCTCCGAAGGTGGACAGCGTGCGGGTGTCGGACAGCGGCAGCCGGGAGAACACGGCCATGCCGTAGGTATTGTCGCGCGGCTCCAGCACCCGGTGGGAGTAGCGATCGGTGAGCGGCCGCAGCGCCGCCAGCCAAGCCTTGTCCACCTCCAGCAGGACCATAACATCGGCCGACGCGGCGCTCAGCACGCGCAACGCTTGCTCGTGCTGATCGTTGGATTGCAACAGATTGGCCACGAGCACCGACACCCGCGCGTCGGCCGGGCACTGGCCCGCGTTGGCGATGTCGGACGGCCAGGCGGGCTGATAGGGTGCCAGCCGCCAGGCGGAATAGAGGACGCTGGCCGCAAGCAGCGCGATCACGGCCGAGGCCGCCCATCCCCACGCCCACGCCCTGAAGAGCAGTAGAATCACGACGAGCACCGCCCCGAGGACGGCGAACTGCATCCGAGGAAAGTCCCAGATCCGCGCCCAGCCCTCGTTCGTCGGCACGGCGGAGAGCACGGTGACTATGATGAGGGCGGTGGCGAGCGCGAGCAGCGGCCAGCCGATCACGCCGGGGCGTCGGCTTTCGGTCATCGCATGTCCCCTATTCGACGGCACCCGCCGCCGGAATTACCCGCCCCCGCAAGAGCAGGAGCCCGGCGCGGTTGCAACATCGTGCGCCGTACGGAACGGCGGGCATTCAAGTGGGCCATGGCGCTCGCAGGAGCAAACAGAGCGGCTGAGCTTGTCGGCTCGCTTGCGCTCGCACCCACCCCAAGCTCCTCCCTGAAAGGGAGGGGAGTCTTAGTGCTCAGGCCCGCGCCTCTTCGACGCCCGTGTCATTGTGCCTCAACGCCTTCAGCACCGTCTCGACCATGTGCTCGGCGTCCAGACCGGCGTCGGCATATTGCTTCTCCGGCTTGTCCTGATCCTGAAACCGATCGGGCAGGCGCAGCGTGCGGAGCTTGAGACCGGAGTCGATCAGCCCCTCGTCACTGGCAAAGGTGAGAACGTGCGCGCCGAGCCCACCGACGGCCGCCTCCTCCACCGTCACACAGACCTCGTGCGTGGTCAGCAGGCGCCGGATCAGCGCCTCGTCCAGCGGCTTGGCGAAGCGCAGGTCGGCGACCGTGGTGCTGAGCCCCTTGGCGTCCAGCGTGTCGGCGGCCTTCAGCGCCTCCTCAAGCCGGGTACCGAGCGATAGGATGGCGACGGTCTTGCCCTCGCGCACCACCCGGCCCTTGCCGATCTCCAGCCGCTGCGGTGCTGCCGGCATCGCCACGCCGGTGCCGTCGCCGCGCGGATAACGGACCGCGATCGGACCGTCGTCGTGCATCGCGGCGGTGTGGACCATGTGGGTCAGCTCCGCCTCGTCGGCCGCCGCCATGACGACGAAATTGGGGAGCGTGGCGAGGTAGGTGACGTCGAACGACCCGGCGTGGGTCGCCCCGTCCGCGCCGACCAGCCCGGCTCGGTCAATGCCGAAGCGCACCGGCAGGTTCTGGATCGCCACGTCGTGGACGACCTGGTCGTAGGCGCGCTGAAGGAAGGTCGAGTAGATCGCGCAGAACGGCCGCATCCCTTGCGCCGCCAAGCCGGCCGCAAAGGTGACCGCGTGCTGCTCCGCGATTCCAACGTCGAAGGTGCGCTCCGGGAACCGCTCCTGGAAAATGTCCAGTCCGGTGCCCGAAGGCATCGCCGCCGTGATGGCGCAGATCGTATCGTCTCGCTCGGCCTCGGCGAGGAGGGCCTGAGCGAACACCTTGGTGTAGGAGGGCGGGCCAGCGGGCGATTTGGCCTGCGCGCCGGTCACCACGTCGAACTTCTGCACGCCGTGGTACTTGTCGGCCGAGTCCTCGGCAAACGAATAGCCCTTGCCCTTTTTCGTCACGACATGGACCAGGATCGGGCCTTCGTCCGCGTCGCGGACATTCTCCAGCACCGGGATCAGATGGTCGAGATTGTGGCCGTCGATCGGACCGACATAGTAAAAGCCCAGCTCCTCGAACAACGTCCCGCCGGTCGCCATGCCGCGCGCATATTCCTCCAACTTCTCGGCCGCCCGGTGCATCCGGCGCGGCATCCGTTTGGCGACCTTCTTGGCGAGGCTGCGCAGCCCCAGATATTCGGACGAGGAGACCAGGCGGGCGAGGTAGGCGGACAGCCCGCCTACGGGCGGTGCGATGCTCATATCGTTGTCGTTCAGGATGACGACCAGTCGGTTGCCGGCGGCCTCCGCGTTGTTCATCGCTTCATACGCCATGCCGGCCGACATCGCCCCGTCGCCGATCACCGCGATCGCCTTGCCCGGCCGGTTCGACAGCTTGTTGGCGGTGGCGAAGCCGAGCGCAGCCGAGATCGAGGTCGACGAGTGCGCCGCCCCAAACGGGTCGTACTCGCTCTCCGAACGCCGGGTGAAGCCCGACAACCCGCCGGCCATGCGCAACGTCCGAATGCGGTCGCGCCGGCCGGTCAGGATCTTGTGCGGATAGCACTGGTGGCCGACATCCCACACCAGTCGGTCGCGCGGCGTGTCGAAGACGTAGTGGATCGCGGTCGTCAGCTCGACCACCCCAAGTCCCGAGCCGAGATGGCCGCCGGTGACGCCCACCGCCGAGATCACCTCGGCGCGCAACTCGTCGGCGAGCTGACGCAGCTGCTTGGGCTGAAGCGCACGCAGGTCGGCGGGCTCGCGAACCGTGTCGAGGAGGGGGGTGTCGGGTTGGGTCATCGCGGAGCTGTCCATCTGTCCGGAACGATCTAGCCCGCCACGGGGGTCCTGTCGAATGGCGGCGACCGACGAGGGACCGGCAATCACCGTCGCCGTGCTGGAGCTGTCGGTGCCGGAGGGCATGTCGCTCGGCCGGCGCTTCCGAACGGACCTCCTGGTCTTCGGTGCCTGCGCCTTTTCCTACGATCAGTCCCCAATTGTACAACCGTCACTACTTTTACCGCTCGACGAAGGCGACCGACGCAGCGTGCGATCGAGCCGAACGGACGCCGCCGTGCTGCCCGTCGCTGATCCCCTTCGTGGTGCGCTGGATCGCAGGGTCTGGGCTGGAGCGGGAGCGGGAGCGGGAGCCGTGGTTGCTCACCGACCGTGTCGCTGATCCCGCCTCGGCGGATTGCCCGAGTGGCTGGACGGCCGCGACGGGAGCGAAGGACCCTTGCCAGCCGCACGCCGCTCCGCCACGGACGGCCGCGCATGACCGCCACCGTGACTCCGCTGATCCGCACCCAGCGCCGGGGGAGTCCGCCCACGCTGGGGCCGCTGCTGTCGCTTACCGCCGACGACATGAACGCGGTCAACGCGGTGATCCTGGCGCGCATGCAGTCGCGCATCCCGCTGATCCCGGAGCTGGCGGGTCACCTGATCGCCGGCGGGGGCAAGCGCCTGCGCCCGATGCTGACGCTGGCTTGTGCGCGCCTGCTCGACTATCCGGGCACGCGCCAGCACAAGCTGGCCGCCGCGGTCGAGTTCATCCACACGGCGACCCTGCTCCACGACGACGTGGTCGACGGCTCCGACCTGCGGCGCGGCCGGCGCACCGCCAACCACATCTGGGGCAATCCGGCGAGCGTCTTGGTCGGCGACTTCCTGTTCTCCCGCTCCTTCGAGCTGATGGTGGAGGACGGCAGCCTGAAGGTGCTCAAGATCCTGTCGAACGCCAGCGCCGTCATCGCTGAGGGCGAGGTCGACCAGCTGACCGCCCAGCGCCAGATCGGCACGGACGAGGACACCTACCTCCAGATCATCGGAGCCAAGACGGCCGCGCTCTTTGCGGCCGCCGCGCGGATCGCCGCCGTGGTGGCCGAACGGCCGGAGGCGGAGGAGGCTGCGCTCGACGGCTTCGGTCGCAATCTGGGCGTCGCCTTTCAGTTGGTGGACGACGCGATCGACTACGCCTCGGACTCGGGTACGATGGGCAAGGCCGTGGGTGACGACTTTCGGGATGGCAAGGTCACCCTGCCCGTCATCCTGGCGCACGCGCGCGGGTCGGACGAGGACCGGACCTTTTGGCGCGCCGCCATGTTGGGCCAGCGGTCCGGCGACGATGACCTCGCTCACGCCCAGTCGCTGCTCGCTGCGACAAATGCCATCCCCGACACCCTGGCGCGCGCGCGGCACTATGCGGAGCGGGCCAAGGACGTGCTGTCGCGCTTCCCCGACGGAGAGGCGCGCCGGGCGTTGCGCGAAGCGGCGGACTTCGCCGTGGAGCGGGGGTACTGAGAGGGTAGCGCGGCACCGCTTGCCCCCTGCCGCTCCGCCGACTACCTTTGTTTCATGCCAGCCCGCATCTTCTACAAGCCGAAGTCCACCATGCAGTCCGGTTCGCGCGGGCTGGCCGCCTGGGTGCTGGAGTTCGAGAGGTCGGAGGCGCGGCGACCGGACCCGTTGATGGGGTGGTCGGGCTCCGGCGACACGCAGAGCCAGGTGCGGCTGACCTTCCCCACGTCCGATGCGGCGGTCGCCTATGCGGAGCAGCATGGGATTGCGTATCACGTCATTCCCACGCCGCCCAAGACACTGAAAATCCAGGCCTACGCCGACAACTTCAAGTGAGGTGAGCGGGGTCAGTCGGCAGGCCTACGCGGCCGATCGAGCGGCCAAACACCCGTCACATCGCGCCGAGCACCGACAGCGCGAGCAACCGCGCGTCGATCACCACACCAGCCTCCCGTCGCTCCGCGATAAAGCCTGCGAGGCCGTCGAGCGGCACCCGATGGACCGCGATATCCTCGCCCGCCACCCCACCGCCCGCGCCGACCCGCACCAGTTCCGTCGCGCGCCAGAGGGTAAAGGTCTCGCTGGCCAGTCCCGGTGCGGAGGCAAAGCGGCCGAGCGGCTCGAGACGCCCGGCGCGCCAGCCCGTCTCCTCCTCCAGCTCGCGCGCCGCCGCCGCTTCGTCCGCCTCGCCTGCCTCCTCGTCACCCACGAGCCCGGCGGGCAGCTCCAAACAACGCGCGTCGAGCGGCGGGCGATGCTGTTCCACGAGCAGGACATGACCGTCGTTCAGCGCCAGCACGACGGCTGCCATGCGATCACCGACACGCGCGGCGTACTCCCAACCGTCGCGGTCCCGCACCTCCACATGCCGGCCCGACCAGACGACGAGCTCGCTCACAGCTCGATCAAGCGGTCGGAGAGTTCGTTCGCGTTGCCCATCGACTTGGGCGAGGCGGCGGCGAGCAGCGGCCCGATCGCCTCCACGGCGGCGACCATACCGTCGGCCACCAACCCGCCGCGCGCGTGCACGACGAGCGCCGCCATAGCATGGGCCCAATCGTCGGGATCGGTGCGCGAATGGATAGCCTCATCCGCGATCAACTCCGCCATCCGCTCAGCGTCCGACAAATAGAGGAGCACGCCCGTTCGTCCGACGGTGCGCCGCTCCGCCCCGATCCGGAACGCGGCGAGAGCGCGGGCGCGCACCCGCCGACGCTGGGTGGATTGGGGCGTCAGCGCCAGGCGGAGCGGCCGCCAGCGAAGAAGCGCCAGCGCCAGGAGGAAGGCAAGGAGCCAGAGCCCGAGTGCGAGCAGGATGACGGTGCCGTGTCCGGTCTCGCTCCATCCGCCGGACAGTAGATCGATCGGCCACAGCGCCAAGACGGGCCAGACGGTTGCGGCGAACAGCGCGCTGACCGCCATCAGGATTGCCCAGTGCAGCGCCGCGTCGTGGTACTTGTCGGAGAAGGGCGCCACGACCGTCACGATCTCGGCGTCCGTGCTGGATTCGGCTGCCGCCACGGCCGCGCTCACTCGCCGGTGGTCCTCTTCGGTAAAGCTCACCATCCGCCGGAGGCTCCCCCGCCGCCGAACGACCCGCCGCCGCCGCCGGTAAAGCCGCCACCACCCCAGCCGCCGCTTCCACCGCTCGATCCTCCGCCAAAGCCGCCGCCGCGGCGACCGGACGAGCGCGCGACACCCGACAGGATGTCCGCCGCGATCCACGGCCAGACGGAGCTGCCCGACCGCGCTTGCCGACCCCAGGGGCCGCGCCGACGCCGACCACGCGACAGGCCGCGCAGCAGGAAGAAGCCCAGGATCAACATCCACACGACAGCAAAGCCGCCGCCGCTGTTGCTGTTGCTGCGCGCGCCACGATGTGTCCTGTCGAACTCGCGCACCGCCTCATCCACCCTGGCCTGCGCCTCCTCCGGCGAGGCGCGCAGTTGGGCGATGACTGCGTCGGTGCCCGCCTCCATCGCCTGTGCCACCTGCCCTTGGCGCAGCATTGGCGTCATCAGCCCCATGGTGACCTGACTGGCGAAGGCGTCCGTCAGGGTCGGCTCCAGCCCATAACCCACCTCAAGCCGCGGCCCGCGCTGGCCGGCGGGGTTGCCCGGCGCAATGAACAGCACCGCCCCGGTGTCGGCTCCCTTCAGCCCCACGCCCCAGGCGCTCGCCAGCCGGTAGCCGTAGTTCGCGAGATCGTCACCGCCGGTGTCGGGCACGGTGGCCACGATCAGCTGGCGCTTCGTGTCCCGCTGCAGCGCGTCGAGCTTGGCGGTCAGGCTCACCTCGAGCTGAGGCGGCAGCATGTCGGCGGCGTCCACGACGAAGCCGGTGAGCTTCGGCACGTCCTGCGCGGCGGCGGGTGTCGAGGCGGATACCGCGAGGAGCAACAACGCCAACCACCAGTCCGATCTCTTTCCCGGAAAGGAGCGAAAGGTGTACATAGACCGGGGACAAGGCATCCGGTCGGCCGTCCGTGCCCCGCCCTCAACCGTCGCCCCTGAAGGGGACACGGCGTCTGACGCCACTCGCCCCACCTACGCGCCGAAGTTCACGGTCGGCGCCTTTTCGGCCCCGGCGTCCGCCTGGAACGCCACCTTGGGCTTGGCACCATAGATCACCTTGGCCCCGATCGCGTCGGGAAAAGTGCGGATGCGCGTGTTGTAGGCCTGCACCGCCTCGTTGTACTTCTGGCGCTCCACGTTGATCCGGTTCTCCGTCCCTTCGATCTGTGCCTGAAAGGTCTGGAAGGTCTGCTGGCTCTGCAGCGTGGGGTAGCGCTCCACATTGACGAGCAGGCGGCCGAGCGACTGGCTCAGCTTGCCCTGCGCCGCCTGGAACTGCGCCACCTTGGCCGGATCGGACAGGTCGCCGGGCGTCAGCTGCACGCTGGTCGCCTTTGCGCGCGCATCGATCACGTCGACCAGGATGCCGCGCTCCGACGCCGCCGCGCCCTTCACCACCGCCTCCAGATTGGGGATCAGGTCGGCGCGGCGCTGATAGGAGGACTGAAGGTTCGCGTACTGCGCGTTCACCGCCTCCTCGGCCGTGGGAATGGAGTTCACCCCGCATCCCGCCAGCGCCACGCAGGCGACGGGCGCCATCCAGATCGGTTTCGAGTTCATCTGTCCCACCCCTTCCTTGACTTGGAACGACGGCGCAAGGCACCGCCGCGCGGCAACCTAGGCGGGAGCGGCACCGTGTTCAACGAGTTCAAGGCGTTCATTAATCGCGGCAACGTCATCGACCTGGCGGTCGCCGTCATCATCGGCGCGGCGTTCGGTAAGATCACGACCTCGGTCACCGAAGACGTGATCATGCCGGTCATCGGCTGGCTGGCGGGCGACCTCGACTTCTCCTCCTACTTCGTGCGGCTGGGCGACATTCCGGCCGGCTACGGCGGATCGACGACCAACTACGCCGCCCTGAAGGAGGCAGGCGTCGCCATGATCGGCTATGGCGAGCTCATCACCGTGGCGATCAACTTTCTGCTGATCGCGCTCATCGTCTTCCTGCTCGTCCGGACCGTGAACCGCGCGCTGGAGGGCTTCGCGGCCGAGCAGGCGGCGAAAGAGGCCAAGGCACCCGACAGCACGGAGATCCTGCTGCTGCGCGAGATCCGGGACGAACTGAGGGCGGAGCGGCGCGCCTCGCTCGGTGGATCGCCCCCGGCCTGACTTTGGCGCGCCTGACCTTGGCAAAGCAGGCGCACTCGCCTACATACCTCAGGCCGGTTCGCCGGCTATGACGATAAACGGTTGCGTGCGATAGACACAGCGGACCCGGGGGCAGTACCCGGCGGCTCCACCATCCATCGCCCGACCGGGCGGCGGTTGACGGGGCCGAACCAGGATCGACGTGTGTTCAAAGGCGTTGACGTCGTTCGGGCTGAGTAACCCGCTAAAGGCTCAAAACCCACAAGTGCCAACGACAACGAGGTACTCGCAATCGCCGCCTAACCCAAGACCTCACGGTTTAAGTTAGACGTTGAAAGCGCGGTCGGACCCACCGGGCAACAGAAGGGTTACAGCGGTCCGGGGGGCACCGGGCAACAGAAGCCCCCCACTCCACTCGTCGCGTTTTCCACTTGCATCGCCGCAAACCGCTGGCAGAAGGTGTGTGGCCTGCGCGGACCGCAGGAACAGTTACAGGGATACTCCACATGAAGATCATCAGCACCGTGGCCATCGCGGCCGTCACTTTGGCGCTCGGCGCGTGCAACCAGTCGCCGGCCGACGAGAAGGGCGACCTGGCTCAGCAGAAGCTGGAATCGCAAGAGGACATCATTGAGAAGCAGGCCGACGTGGCCGCCGCCAACGGCATGGAAGCCCAGTCGGAGGCTCTCGATGCCAAGGCCGACGCGGTCGGCGACCGGGCCGAAGCGGTCGGCGACACGGTTGAGGACGGCGCTGAGGGCAACAACGTCGCCCGCTGACGCCCGGCGCGAACTCGTCTGATGGGGGCTGCGCCGGCGACGGCGTGGCCCCTTATTTTATGAAGAGGTGGGCTCAGGGCGCCCCATCCGAAACGAGAAAGTGGGCCTGAAACGAAAAAGGGACGGACCTCTCGGCCCACCCCCTCCGCATCAGACGTCGATCGCCTCAGTCGTCGCTGGTGATGAAGTCGGGCAGCGCGCCGCCCTCCTCCTTCTGACCACCGCCGCCTTCGCGTGACCGGTTCCCGTCGCGGCCGGAGCCGTCCCGGCGCGGGCCACGCTCGCGTCCGCCGCCACCACGCTCACCACCGCGTCCGCCGCCACCGTCGCCGCGCCCGGCACCATCACCACGCGGGCCACGACTGCGCGCCTCGCCACCACCGCCGTCACGGCGGGGCCCACGATCGCCCCGGTCGCTCCGCTCCTCGCGCGGCGGCCGGGTGTCCTCGAGCTCCGCGCCCGTCTCCTGATCGACCACGCGCATGGACAGCCGAACCTTGCCGCGCCCGTCGATCTCCAGCACCTTGACCTTGACCTCCTGGCCCTCCGACAACTCGTCGGCCACCTTCTCGACCCGCTCGTTCTTGATCTCGGAGACGTGGACGAGGCCGTCCTTGCCGCCCATGAAGTTCACGAACGCGCCGAAGTCGACCAGATTGACGACCTTGCCGTTGTAGATCTTGCCGATCTCCGCCTCTTCGACGATGCCCCGGATCCACTCCATCGCGGCCTCGATCTGCTTGGGATCGGAAGACGAGACCTTGATCGTGCCCTCGTCGTCGATGTCGACCTTCGCACCCGTCTCGGCGACGATCTCGCGGATCACCTTGCCGCCGGTGCCGATCACGTCGCGGATCTTGGCCTTGTCGATCGACATCGTCTCGATGCGCGGCGCGTGCGCCGACAGCTCACCCGTGACCTCGCCGAGCGTCTTCTGCATCTCGGCCAGAATGTGCGCACGGCCCTCGTTCGCCTGGGTGAGTGCTGCACGCATGATGTCCTCGGTGATCCCGGCGACCTTTATGTCCATCTGCAGGGACGTGATGCCCTCCGACGTGCCGGCAACCTTGAAGTCCATGTCGCCCAGATGATCCTCGTCGCCCAGGATGTCGGAGAGCACGGTGTATTTGTCGCCCTCCAGGATCAGGCCCATTGCGATGCCCGACACCGGCCGCTTGAGCGGCACGCCCGCGTCCAGCATCGCCAGCGTGCCGCCGCACACCGTCGCCATCGACGAGGAGCCATTCGACTCCGTGATGTCGGACAGCACCCGGATGGTGTAGGGGAACTCGGCGTGGCTCGGCAGCACCGGGTGCAGCGCGCGCCAGGCGAGCTTGCCGTGGCCGACTTCACGCCGGCCCGGCGCGCCGAAGCGGCCCACTTCACCGACCGAATAGGGCGGGAAGTTGTAGTGCAGCAGGAAGCGCTCGTAGGACAGGCCGGTCAGCCCGTCGATCATCTGCTCGGACTCCTTGGTGCCCAAGGTGGTCGTGCAGATCGCCTGCGTCTCGCCGCGCGTGAACAGCGCGGAGCCATGCGCGCGGGGCAGGAAGTGCACCATGCTCTCGATCGGGCGGACCTGCGTGGTGGTGCGCCCGTCGATGCGGGTGCCGTCCTTCAGGATGGCGGAGCGCACGATGTCGGCCTCCAGCTTCTTGACCTGCTTGAGCGCGAGCAGCCGCTCGGCCGGCTCCATGTCGCCGGTCATCTCGCGCGCCTTGGCGCGGGCCGCGTTGACGGCCTCCTGCCGCTCCTGCTTGTCGGTCAGCTTGTAGGCGGCGGCCAGATCGTCGCCGATCAGCGACTTCAGCTTGTCCTTGGCGGCGGCGTCGCGCGCCGACGTGTCCTCCAGCTGCCACGGCTCCTTGGCCGCCTGTTCGGCGAGCTGGATGATCAGGTCGATGACCTTGCGGCTCTCCTCGTGCGCGAACAGCACGGCGTCGAGCATGTCGTCCTCGGTCAGCTCCTTGGCCTCCGACTCGACCATCATCACCGCGTCCTGCGTGGCCGCGACGACCAGGTCGAGCTCGCCCTCACGCATCTGCTCGAGCGTCGGGTTGAGCACGAACTCGTCGTCGACCAGGCCGACGCGTGCCGCACCGATCGGGCCCATGAAGGGCACGCCCGACAGCGTGAGTGCGGCCGACGCGGCGATCAGCGCCAGTATGTCGGGCTCGGCGTCGCCGTCGTAGCTCATGACCTGGCAAATCACGTTGATCTCATTCAGGAAACCGGCCGGGAACAGCGGGCGGATCGGGCGGTCGATCAGGCGGCTGGTCAGCGTCTCCTTCTCGGTCGCCCCGCGCTCACGCTTGAAGAAGCCGCCCGGGATGCGGCCGGCGGACGAGAACTTCTCCTGATAGTGGACGGTCAGCGGGAAGAAGTCCTGCCCCTCCTTGACCTTTTTAGCGGCGGTGACGGCGCAGAGCACGACGGTGTCGCCATAGGTTGCCATCACGGCGCCGTCGGCCTGGCGCGCGACGCGGCCGGTCTCGAGTGTCAGCGTGCGTCCGCCCCACTGGGTGGAGACTGATTTGGTATCGAACATTGTGATTTCCTTTCGACCCGCCGCCATATCGCGCGCGGGCGTCCTCTGGGTTGCGAGCAAAGCCGGCTCGCGGCGGGGCGGGGCTGTGGCACCCCTCGGGCGGCCGCCCCATGCGACCCGCCCCGAAACGAAACCCCGCGCGTCGGCGGGGCCTTCAGGTGATTACTTGCGAAGGCCGAGCTTGCCGATCAGGTCGGTGTAGCGCGTCTCGTCCTGGCCGCGCAGATAGGCGAGCAGGCTGCGGCGCTGGTTGACCATCATCAGCAAGCCGCGGCGCGAGTGGTTGTCCTTGTGGTGGTCCTTAAAGTGACCGGTCAGGTTGTTGATGCGCTCCGTCAGGATCGCGACCTGGACCTCGGTGGAGCCGGTGTCGTTCTCGGTCCGGCCATATTCGCTCGACAGTTCGGCCTTGCGTTCGGTGGTGATGGTCATGGCAAAGTCCTCGATCATCTGGGAAGATTGAAGCCGCGCACGATCCTCAGCTCGCCCGCGTCGAACTCGACCAACGCAACGGGCGTGTCGCCGTCGAGCGCCAGATGGAGGCCGGTGCGGGCGGGGTCGGACCAGACCTGGCCCTTGGAGAGCCGGTCGGCCTGGTCGCGCGAGACCCTCCACGCCGGGATGTCGGCCAGCGCGGAGGCCACGGGCCGCAACAGCGGTCCGAGCCCGCCCGCCCTAGCACGCTCCTCCACCTCGTCAAGGGTGAGCGCGTCGGCGAGCGTGAACGGCCCCGCCTTGGTGCGCCGCAGCGCGGTCAGGTGCCCGACGGTGCCGAGCGCCTCGGCGATGTCCGCGCCGAGCGTGCGGATGTAGGTGCCCTTGGATACGGTGGCGGAGAGATGGGCGTCCTCCAAAGCCCTCGCATTGGTCTGCGACACCACGAGCTCATGCACGACAACCGATCGGCTTGCCAAGGCGACCGCCTCCCCCGCCCGCGCCAGGTCATAGGCCCGCCGCCCGTCGACCTTCAGCGCGGAAAAGGCCGGCGGGACCTGTTCGATCGGGCCGGTGAAGCGGGGCAGCACCGCCTCCAGCTCGGCCCGCGTCGGCCGCTCGGCGGAGGTCGCCACGACCGCTCCCTCCGCGTCCAGCGTGCTCGTCGCCTCGCCGAAGCCCAGCGTGAAGTCGTAGGTCTTGGTGGCGTCGAGCAGCCGCCCCGCCAGCTTCGTCGCCTCGCCCAGCGCGATCGGCAGCACGCCGGTCGCCAGCGGGTCGAGCGTGCCGCCGTGGCCCACCTTCACCTTGCCCGCCCCGGTCTGCCGCGCGATCCGCTTGATCGCCGCCACCGCCTGCGTCGAACCGAGCCCGAGCGGCTTGTCGAGGATGACGAAGCCGTGCAGGCTCAACTCGCCAGTGCCTCCGCGAAGTGCCGGCGGCAGAGCGCCAGGTAGCGGTCGTCGCCGCCGACCACGGTCTGCTCGCCCTCGCGCACCGCCCGGCCGTCGGCGTCCACCCGCAGGTTCATCGTCGCCTTGCGCCCGCACCGGCACACCGCCTTCAACTCCACGAGCGCGTCGGCCAGCCCGAGCAGCGCGCCCGCCCCCGGGAACAGCGCGCCGCGAAAGTCCGTGCGCAGGCCGTAGCAGAGCACCGGCACGCCGAGTTCGTCCGCCACGCGCGCGAGTTGCCACACCTGATCGGCCGACAGCCACTGCGCCTCATCCACCAGCGCACAGGCCAGCGGTGAACTCGCATGATCGGCGGCGATCGCCGCTTCGAGATCGGTGTCGCCGGCGAACACGTGCGCCTCGGCCTCCAGCCCGATGCGGCTCACGATCCGGCCACCGCCCGAGCGCGTGTCGACCGCGCTGGTCCACAGCGAGGTTCTCAGGCCGCGTTCGCGATAGGTGAAGTCGGCGCGCAGCAGGTCGGTCGACTTGCCGGCGTTCATCGAGGAATAATAGAAATAGAGCTTGGCCATTCAGACGCCCTCGTCGCCCGCCGCTCCCTCCAAGTCGCGCGCGACCTTTGGCTCGCGCAAGAGGGCGTCGATCCGGCTGCCCTCGTCGAAGCTCTCGTCGGCGACGAACTTGAGCTGGGCGGCGAACTTCGTCCGGACCCGCTTGGCGACCGCGGCGCGCAGCGGCTTCGTGTTCTGGCGCAAGGCCTTGAGCACCGCCTCCTCGTCCTCGCCCAGCAGCGGCTTCACGAAGGCGGTGGCGTGGCGCAGGTCGGGGCTCATCCGCACCTCGGTGACGGAGATGATGTGTTTGGAGAGCACCGGATCGTGCAGCTCGCCGCGCTGCAGCACCTCGGCCAGCGCGTGACGAACCTGCTCGCCCACGCGCAACAGCCGAACGGAAATGTCGGGGGTGGTGCGGTCGCTCATCGCCGCTCACAGGCCCCCCGCGCAGCCACCGATCAGGCCGCGCGCCGGAAGATGCAGTCCACCTCGACGGCGGAGGCGGGGATTGCGTCGCTGGTGCACACTGTCCGGAATTGCGCGGGCACGAAACCCAGCGCCTTTGCGTGACCAATCGCCTCGTCAAAGTCCCAGACGCCGTCGTAGAGATGCGCGATCGGCAGCTCCAGTTGAAGACCGACACAGCGCGTAATCAGACGTGACGCGCCGTCGAGCACCTCACGTTCAAAGCCTTGGGTGTCGATCTTGAGGAAGACCTTATTCGACCCTGCTAATTCGACTGCTTCATCCAGCATCACAACCGGAACGACTTCCGTTGCGACCGCCGTCATGCCCGCGTCTCGATCTTCGCCAAAGCGGGTCGGTGCGCGAATGGAGCTGTACACGCTCGCGGCGGACACGTGGATCGTCACCTCACCCGCCGCGCTGCCGACGGCGGCCCGCGTGGTCATCCACTTCGGGTCACCGGCGGCGGCCGCGCTCAAGGCCACGTAAACGGATGAGACGGGTTCGAAGGAGTGAATGGACCCCGCATAGCCGCCCTTCCGGAGGCCGCTGGCTAACTGGCCGACATTGGCACCCACGTCGATCACCAGATCGACCGAGCGCGCGTGCAGGAACGACTGAGCGGACGGCTCGCGCCGCATTTCATAGCCCCAGCGCTTCGCCACGCGTTCCATCGCTCCTCGAACCAGCCCCTTCATCTCGCCTCCCCCGATCACCATTGCTAAAGCGTGCGCGCGCGTTCCTCGACCTCGAAGACCTCGAGCTGGTCACCCGGCTTGATGTCGTTGGTGCCTTCGAACAGCACGCCGCACTCCAGCCCGGCGCGCACCTCGGCGATGTCGTCCTTGAAGCGGCGGAGCGACTGGATGACCGTCTGGCTGACGATAACATCCTGCCGGGTGAGCCGCGCGCCGATGCCCTTGCGGATGATGCCCTCGACCACCAGCAGACCCGCCGCCTTGTCGCGCTTGCCGGCCGGGAAGACTTCCTTGACCTCGGCGCGGCCGACGACCGTCTCGATCCGCTCCGGACCCAGCTGGCCCGCCATCTCGGCCGCGACCTCTTCGGTCAGCTTGTAGATGACGTCGAAGTACTTCATCTCGACGCGGTCGCGCGCCACCAGCTTGCGGGCATTCGGGTTGGGCCGCACGTTGAAGCCGATGATCGGTGCCTTGGACGCGGCCGCCAGCAGCACGTCGCCCTCGGTGATCGCGCCGACGCCCGATTGCAGCACCTGCACCCGGATGTCGCCGGTCGACAGGTTGTTGAGCGCGGTCACGATCGCCTCCGCCGAGCCCTGCACGTCCGCCTTTACGACGACCGGGTAGATCTCCAGCTTCTGGCGGTCCTGCAACGCGGAGAACAGGTTCTCCAGATCCGCCGGTGCCTGGACGGTCCGCGCGGCGGTCGCCTGCTCCTCGCGGTAGGTGGCGACCTCGCGCGCGCGGGCCTCGTTCTCGACCACCGTCAGCGTGTCGCCGGACGACGGCACGCCGCTGAGGCCAAGCACCTCCACCGGAGTGGACGGCCCGGCGGACTTCACCCGCTCGCCCTTGTCGTTGACCAGCGCGCGGACCTTGCCCGACTGCGAGCCGACGACGAAGATGTCGCCGACCTTGAGCGTGCCGCGATTGACCAGCACGGTCGCGACGGCACCCCGGCCCTTGTCCAGCTGCGCCTCAATCACGGTGCCCTCCGCCTCGCGGTCGGGGTTGGCGCGCAGCTCCATCAGCTCGGCCTGGCTCGCGATCTTGTCGATCAGCCCGTCGAGGTTGATCCGCTTGAGCGCGGAGACCTCGACGTCCTGGACCTCGCCGCCCATGTCCTCGACCACGATCTCGTGCTCCAGCAGGCGCTCGCGCACGCGCTGGGGCTTGGCACCCTCCTTGTCGATTTTGTTGATCGCCACAATCATCGGCACGCCGGCGGCCTTGGTGTGCCGGATCGCTTCGATCGTCTGGGGCATCAGGCCGTCGTCGGCGGCCACCACCAGCACCACGATGTCGGTGACGTTGGCACCGCGCATCCGCATCTGGGTGAACGCCTCATGGCCCGGCGTGTCGAGCACGGTGATGTCGTGCCCGCCCGAGTTGATCTGATAGGCCCCGATGTGCTGGGTGATGCCGCCGGCTTCGCCCGCGACGACATCGGTCCCGCGCAGAGCGTCGAGGAGCGATGTCTTGCCGTGGTCGACATGGCCCATGATGGTGACGACCGGCGCGCGGGGGCGCAGCGTCTCCTCGGCATCCGCCTCGGTCGTCACGACGCCAATGCCGGCGTCGGACACGCGCTTCATCCGGTGGCCGAACTCCTCGACCAGGATCTCGGCGATGTCCGCGTCGATGACCTCGTCGAGCGTGACGACGACGTCCATGGCCAACAGCGCCTTGACGAGGTCCCGGCCCTTCTCCGCCATGCGATTCGCGAGCTCCGCCACCGTGATCGTGTCGGGGACCAGCACCTCGCGCGTCGTCTTCTCGCGCGGCGTTGATGGGCGCGAGCGGCCGGAGCGCTTCTCCTTGTCCCGCGCTCGCTTGAGTGCGGCGAGCGAGCGGGCGCGCAGCACGCTGTCGCCGGCCAGCGCCTGGTTGACGGTCAGCTTGCCGGCCTGCCTGCGGTCGGCCTTGGACGGCTTCTCCGCCTTCTTCTCGGCCCGATCCTCGTCGTCCTTGGGTGCCTCGGCGGCGACCGTCGGCGCTTCGGCGGCGACCGGAGCCGCTTTTGGACTCGGCGGCGGGGGGGCCTGGACGGGCGTGAACTTGCGCGGCGGCGGCATGACCGAGCGGCTGGTGAGCGACGACAGGCTGGCCGCCGCCTCGCGCGCGGCCGCGGCGCTTGCCGTCTCCTCGGTGGAGGCGGGCACGTCGGCCGGTCGGATGGTCTCGACCTCGGCCTCGGCCTCGCGGACCTCGGCGGCCTCGGCCTTCTCCTCGACGCGGCGAGCTTCGGCACGAGCGGCCTCCACGCGCTCGGCCTCCTCGCGGAACCGCGCGCCTTCGGCGAGCGTCAGGCGCGCCTCCTCGGCCTCGCGCAGCAACTTGGCCTGAAGCTCCTGACGGCTCAGCAATTGCTCGGACTCGCTGCGGCCCCCCGGACCCACGGCGGGCGGACGCGGGGTCACGACAGGCGCCGGCGGTGGTGGCGGCGGTGGTGCCGCGACCGGAGCCTCGACCTTGGGCGCCAGCTTGCGCCGCTTGACCTCGACGACGACCTTGTTGGTGCGGCCGTGGGAAAAGGTCTGCTTGACCTCGCCCGTCTCCACCTGCCGCTTGAGGCCGAGTGGCTTGCGGGTCTGGGTGGTGGTGTTGTCGGCGTCGCTCATAGCTGTCCCATCGTCTCGTCGTCGGCCGGCCGCGCCGCGTGCGCGCCGGCGGTCTGTGTCATGCTGCCCAGATAGTGGCGCCAGCGGTCGAGCAGCTGCCCGACGCGCGCCGACGCCCCGTCCTCGATCACGGCGACGTGCACCGTGTTCTCGCGTCCCAATGCCACAGATAGGCGGTCGCGGTCCACCGGCAAGACGGTGCCCTGCTCGCCCGATCCCTCCGCGTCGCGCCCGACGCGCCACGCCTGGTCGAGCGAGCGGCGGCCATCGGGGCGCGCGTCGGCGGCGTGGAGCAGGAGCACGACGGCACCGGCCCGCGCCGCCTCCTCGATCCGCGCCGAGCCGGTGAGCAGGGTCGACGCACGCGCCTCCATGCCCAGCCGGTCGAGGGTGGCGCGTTGGAGCGCCGATTCGATGCGCGCCGGCAGGTCGTCGGGCAGCGCGAACTCGGCGGTCTTGAAGGCACGGGTGAGCACGCCCTTCAGCTTGCCCTTCGCCTGAGCGACCGCGAGCTCGCCGCGAGTCACGCCGATCCACGCACCGCGCCCGCCGGCGCGCGCCAGCACGTCGGGATGGACGAGCCCGTCGGGGCCGAGCGCCAGACGGATCAGGGTGGCGGCCGGCGCAGTGGTGCGCGTCAGCACGCAGGTGCGCTCCGGACCGTCTCCCGTCCCCTCCCTGGACGGGAGGGGAGTCCCGGACGCCGCTAGGTCAGCACCGGTCTCATTGCTCGGAGTCCGCATGAGCGTCCTCCTGTGCTTCGGCCGGGGCCGGGCTGGCGCTCATCTTGGCGCTCGTGTCCGCAGCCTCGTCGTCGAACCAGTGGGCGCGCGCGGCCATGATGATCTCGTTGCCCTGCACCTCGGTCAGGTTGTAGCGGCCCAGCACGCCGCCGCGCTCGCCCGCCTTGACCTCGTTCGACCGCTGACCGTCGCGCCGCCGCGGCTCCGTCTTGCGCTTGGCGACGAGCTCGTCGGTGGCGAGGTCGGCCAGATCGTCCAGCGTCAGGATGCCGGACTTGCCCAGCGTGACCAGCATCGCCTCGTTCAGATGCGGCATCCCGGTCAGCGCCTCCTCGACGCCAAGCGAGATCCGCTCCTCCTTCGCGGCCTCCTCGCGACGCTCGAGCGCCTCCTGCGCGCGGCTCTGCAGCTCTTCACCCAGCTCCTCGTCGAAGCCTTCGATGGACGCCACCTCGCCGAGCTCGACGTAAGCCACCTCCTCCAGCTCGGTGAAGCCCTCGGCCACCAGCAGCTGGGCCAGCGTCTCGTCCACGTCCAGTTCGCGCTGGAACATCTCGGAGCGCTCGACGAACTCGCGCGACCGCTTCTCGCCCGCTTCGGTGTCGGTCATGATGTCGATCGAGCGGCCGGTCAGCTGGCTGGCGAGACGCACATTCTGCCCGCGCCGGCCGATGGCAAGCGACAGCTGGTCGTCGGGCACCACCACTTCGATCCGCTCCTCGTCCTCGTCGAGCACGACGCGGCTGACGCTGGCGGGCTGAAGCGCGTTGACGACGAAGGTCGCCGTGTCTTCGGACCAGGGGATGATATCGATCTTCTCGCCCTGCATCTCCTGCACGACGGCCTGCACTCGGCTGCCCTTCATGCCGACGCACGCGCCGACCGGGTCGATCGAGCTGTCGTGGCTGATGACCCCGATCTTGGCGCGGCTGCCCGGGTCGCGGGCCGCCGCCTTGATCTCGATAATGCCGTCGTAGATCTCGGGCACCTCCTGCGCGAACAGTCGCCGCATGAAGTCGGGGTGCGCGCGCGACAGGAAGATCTGCTGGCCACGCGCCTCGCGGTCGATGCGCAGGATGAGCGAGCGGATGCGGTCGTTGGGGCGCACCATCTCGCGCGGAATCTGCTGGTCGCGGCGGATGACGCCTTCGGCGCGGCCCAGGTCGACCACGATGTGGCCGAACTCCACGCGCTTGACGACACCGGTGATCAGCTCGCCGGCGCGATCCTTGAACTCCTCGTACTGACGGTCGCGCTCGGCGTCGCGGACCTTCTGGAAGATGATCTGCTTGGCACCTTGAGCGGCGATGCGGCCGAACTCGATCGGGGGCAGCGGATCGACAATGAAGTCGCCGATCTCCGCGCCCTCCTGCAGCTTCGCCGCCTGGATGGGATCGACCTGGGTGAAGTGGTTTTCCACCTCGTCCACGACCTCGACCACCCGCCAGAGCCGCAGGTCGCCGGTGTCCACGTCCAGCTTGGCGCGGATGTCGTTCTCCGCACCGTAGCGCAGGCGGGCGGCGCGCTGGATGGCGTCCTCCATCGCCTCGACCACGATGGCGCGGTCGATCATCTTCTCGGTGGCGACGGAGTTCGCGATCGCGATCAGCTCGGCACGGTTGGCGGACACGGCGGTGGCCATGGTGTCAGTCCTCTTGTTCGATGTCGTCGGCCCCGGCGGACGAGAGCGGTTGGGTGGCGGCGATCAGCCGGTCGGTCAAGACGAGCTTGGCGGAGTGGAGGTCGGCAAAGGCGAGGCGCTGCTCGCGCTCCTGCCGGTCCGTCAACAGAATGGCATCGCCGTCGACGCCGTCCAGCGTGCCGGTGAACTGCTTGCGTCCCTCCTGGCCCTCCACGAGCGACAGCTTTACGTCATGCCCCGCCCAGTCGGCGAAGTCCTTCAGCCGGGTGAGCGGCCGGTCGATGCCGGGTGAGGACACCTCCAGCCGGTACGCGTGATCGAACGGATCGCGGCCCTCGGCCTCCAGCGCGTCGAAGCGGTCGGACAGCCGGCGCGACAGCTCGGCGCAGTCGTCGATGGTGAGCTGGCCGGTGTCCGGCCGCTCCGCCATCACCTGCAGCGTCGGCTCGTCCGCGCCGCCGATCATCTGCACGCGCACGAGCTCGAACCCGAGCGCGCGCGCTTCAACGGCGACCGTGTCGCGAAGGGTCGTGTCGAGGGCGGGCGCGTCGGCCAAGGGTGTCTCCAATGCGAAGCGGGCCGGACCGCGAGCGGCCCAGCCTGACGACGTCTTCGCATGTGTCAGGTGTGCGACTGGGTATATGCAAGCGGGCTGCCCTGCGCAAGGCCCGCCGCTCAGCGCACCCCTTCGGGCCAGATCACGACGCGCACGGTCTGGAGCAGGATCAGGAGGTCCAGGAACAGCGAGTAGTTCTTGGCGTAGTAGAGGTCGTATTCGAGCTTGTTGCGCGAGTCCTCCAGGCTGGCCCCATAGGGATAGTTGACCTGCGCCCAGCCGGTGATGCCCGGTTTCACCATGTGCCGCTCGCCGTACCAGCGCAGCTTCTCAGCCAGCCCGTCCACGAACTCCGGTCGCTCGGGGCGTGGGCCGACGAAGGACATCTCACCCCTCAGCACGCTCCAGGTTTGGGGCAACTCGTCGATGCGCGTGGCGCGGATGAAGCGGCCGACTCGGGTGACGCGCGGATCGTTCACGCTCGCCCACACCGCCCCGTCCTTCTCCGCGTCCTGCGCCATCGAGCGCAGCTTGACGACGGTGAACGTCTCCCCATTCAGGCCGACGCGGGTCTGGCGGAAGAACGCGGAGCCACGGCTCTCCAGTCGGATGATCAAGGCGAAGAGGGCGATGATCGGAGCGGTCAGCGCCAGGAGCGCAAGGCTCACCAGCAGGTCGAACACGCGCTTGCCGGCCGACGAGAGCGTGCGCCCGGAGGAAAAGCCGTCGGAGAAGATAAGCCAGGACGGATTGAGGCTGTCGAGATCGACCCGCCCCGTCTCGCGCTCGAGAAAGCTCGACATATCGCTGACGTGCAGGCCCGTCGTGCGGATGCGGACGAGGTCGCTCAAGGGAAGAGCGTTGCGCCGCTCTTCCAAAGCCAGCACGACCTCGGTCGCGTTGAGCAGCACCATGTGGTCCGACAGGCTGTGGATGGCGGTGCGGTTGATCGCCTCCTCGATCACGCCCGGCCCGTCATTCATCGCGATGAAGCTGACCGGCACGAAGCCCGCGCCCTCCTGCTTCGCCAGCTCCCGGATGCGCGCGGCGCTGGCGCCCGCGCCGAGCACGACGATGCGCCGCTTGAACGCCTCGCCACCGAGCGACTTGCCGAGCAGCACACGCGCGGCGACCAGCGCGGGCACGGACACGGCCATCGCGTAGAGCAGGTTCGACCGCCAGAAGCTCAGGCCCGGCACCAGGAAGAACAGCGCCGACAGCCCGACCACGCCGAGCAGCACGCCGACGATCAGCCGGGCGGTCGCGAAGCGCAGCGAGGAGAGCGCCTTCGGACCATAGACACCGACTGCGATGTGCGCGAGCTCGATGCCGAGCGCATAGACGCCCAGTTCGGGCAATCGCGTCGAGATCGGCTCCGGGCGGCTGCCGATCTGGTCCAGCCGCCAGATCCAGGCGGCTTCGCCCGAACCGAACAGGATGATGACGTCGATCAGGCCGAGCAGCAGGACCGGCCACGGCACATAATGCTTGAAAATGCGGATCATCGGCCGGTCGTCTCCATGAATCCGGCGCTAACGTGGAACCGTGAAGAAACAGGTGATCCGGTCGCCCGCCGCGGCCACCCCCCGGCGGCGGCCGGAGGCACCCGCGCGATTACTTCACGGCGTCCTTGACCGCCTCGCCGGCCTTGTCGGCCGCGTCGCCAACCGACTTGGCAGCGTCGGTCACCGCGCTCGCCTGAGCGGCGTCGCGACTGTTCGCTTGAAAAAGGAAATAACCGCCGACAGCCAACGCCGCGAGCAGCAGGATCACAAGAATCGCCGTGCCTCCGCCGCCGCTCCGCTCAACCACCACCCGGTCGCCCGTGTCGCGCTCCACTGTGCGCTCCGTCGTGACTCCATCCGTTCGTTCCGTGATGCGCTCGTCCATGATTGTCTCACCCCTTTTATTATCGATCCCGCAGGCTAAAGCGCAGGAACGGTTAAGCAAGTCCGAACGGCGACATCGGCTCGAACGGCACCGCCGGCGAGGGCAGCGCGCGCGCCGGGCAGCCGGTGCGCTCGCACGCCGCGCAGCCCGGGCCGATCGGCTGCACCGGAGCTGCGAGCGCCGCCGAATGGCTGACACCGAGACCCTCGGCAAAGCGCAGGTCGAGACCGAGCACCACCGTGAACCGCGCGGACTGGCCGTCCGCGCCATGCGCCGGCGCCCACACCGTGCGTGCGATCGTCAGCCACCCGCCTCCGTCCGGCCACTCCACCACTTGCGACACCAGCTCGCCCGCGCGCTCGCCCGCCGCCAGCGCCGCCCAGAGCGGGCAACCGGCGGCCGCGTCGACCACCGGCCAGCCGCTCGCGCCCGCGACCCGCTGCGACAGCTGACCCGCGCGGTCCAGCCGCACCAGCCCCCAGGGCAGACCGCGCGAGCCCACCCGGCCGAGCGACGTCAGCCGGTGCGCCAGCGTCGCGTGGCCAACGCCGAACCGACGCGCGAGCCGTTGCAGGTCGTAACCCGTGCCCTCGCAAGCGCGCACGAAGCGACCATAGGGCAACAGGATCGCCGCCGCTGCCCAGCCGAGCAGGTCGCGCCGCAGGTGCCGGGCCGCCAAGCGATCCAGCTCCGCGCCCGCGACGACCGCCTCGACCTCGTCGCCGCACTCGAACCGCGCGAGCTGGCGCGCCGTGGCCAGGGTGCGGCTGGCGGGGTCCAACAGCTCGGACAGCTGAAGCTGGCGGGCGTGGAGGTCGAGCCGCTGGAGCTCGCCCGGCAGCACGTCGGCCGGCAGCACGCGGACCCCGATCCGATGGCGGGTCCGCAGCCGCTCGGCGAGGGCCTGGCCCGGATCGCCGCTCGTCAGCCGCAGCTCGTCGGCCAGCGCCTCGGCGCGCGCATCGAGGTCGGGAAAGTGGTTCCGCCAGCGCGCGGCCGCCGCGCGCGCCTGAGCCAGCGGATCGTCGGCGACACTCTGCCCGCTCGCCGCGCGATCATGAAGCCGCGCAAAGGCCTGGGCGGTCGAAGGCGCGGCGGCGAGCCAGTCCTCGACCTCCGTCCGGTCGAGCGCCAGGTCGGCGTGCGCCGGCTCACGCAGGCGGCGCATCATCGCGTCCAGCCCGCCACCGGGCTCGTCGGCCGCGAAATGCCGGGGATCGACATCGAACCGTTCCGACAGGCGCAGGAGCACGGGCGCGGAGATCGGCCGCTGGTTGCGCTCCAACAGGTTCAGGTAGGAGGGCGACAGACCCACCGCGTCGGCCATCGCCGTCTGGGTCAGTCCCTCTCGCCGTCGCAAGCGGCGCAGGGCGAAACCGCCGAACAGTTTGGACGATGCCATTGACACGATGTGTAACAATCGTGACAGGCTGACAAGCCTCAATGCTTGTTCCTGTCACCCTGTGACTGCGTCAGCCCTCCGGACAGCCGCAATCTCCGCCTCGTCCATGCTAGTGGCTTGCCCACACCAGACCAGCAGGACCCCCGCCCCATGACCAACTTCGCCACCCTCGTTCCAGCCAACGCCGATCGCTTCGCCGGCATCGAGCGGCCCTATTCTGCCGCCGATGTCGAGACCTTGCGCGGCTCCGTGCAAATCGAGCACACGCTCGCCCGACGTGGTGCCGAGCGACTTTGGGAGCTGTTGAAGTCGGAGGACTACATCAACGCGCTGGGCGCGCTGTCCGGCAACCAGGCCATGCAGATGGTCCGCGCCGGGTTGAAGGCGATCTACCTCTCCGGCTGGCAGGTCGCCGCCGACGCCAACACGGCGGGCGCGATGTACCCCGACCAGTCGCTCTACCCCGCCAACGCCGGGCCGGAGCTGTGTCGCAAGATCAACCGCACGCTGCAGCGCGCGGACCAGATCGAGCACTCCGAGGGCGGGGCCGAGCGCGACTGGTTCGCGCCGATCGTGGCGGATGCCGAAGCGGGCTTCGGCGGCCCCCTCAACTGCTTCGAGATCATGAAGGCGTATATCGAGGCGGGCGCGGCCGGGGTCCATTTCGAGGACCAACTCGCGTCCGAGAAGAAGTGTGGCCATCTGGGCGGCAAGGTGCTGATCCCGACCCAGGCGCACATCCGCAACCTCGACTCCGCGCGCCTGGCGGCCGACGTAATGGGGGTGCCCACCGTCATCTGCGCGCGCACCGATGCGGAGTCCGCCAAGCTCATCACATCGGACGTGGACGAGCGCGACCGCGAGTTCCTGACCGGCGAGCGCACGCCGGAGGGCTTCTTTCGGCTGAAGGACGGCACCGGCGTCGACCAATGCATCAAGCGCGGGCTCGCCTTTGCGCCCCACGCCGACCTGCTGTGGTGGGAGACGTCCAAGCCGAACCTGGATGACGCTCGCCGCTTCGCCGAGGCGATCAAGGCCGAGTATCCGGACAAGATGCTCGCCTACAACTGCTCGCCGTCGTTCAACTGGGAGGCGAACCTGGATCAGGACACCATCGCCAAGTACCAACGCGCGCTTGGCGCGATGGGATACAAGTTCCAGTTCGTGACGCTGGCGGGCTTCCATCAGCTGAACTACGGCATGTTTGAGCTCGCGCGCGGGTACAAGGACCGTGGAATGGCCGCCTATTCCGACCTGCAGCAGGCCGAGTTCGCGGCGGAGAAGGATGGCTACACCGCCACTCGCCACCAGCGCGAGGTCGGGACCGGCTATTTCGACCTCGTCAGCCAGATGGTGTCGGGCGGCACGTCGTCGACCACCGCACTCGCCGAGTCGACCGAAGCCGATCAGTTCAAGGCCACGCAGATGGCCCAGGCGGCGGAGTGAGGATGCCCCCGGATCGTTCCGGGGCTGAAGCGCTGGCGGCGGGCGGGTCAGCCCGCCGCCAGATGCTCCCGAAACCACAGGGCGAGCTCCTCCTCGGAGAGCTCGCCGGCGGCAAGGGCGAGAAACGTCACGGCAACCTCCGCTTCCGTGATCTCAACCGGATGATCGTTCATGAACAGGAAGGCACCGGCGACCACCGCCGCCGTCCGCTTGTTTCCGTCCACGTACGGATGATTACGCGCGATACCGAACGCGTAAGCCGCGGCCAGAGCCGCCGCGTCCGGCTCTTCGTAGGCCGCGAGGTTCTGCGGACGCGCCATGGCGCTCTCGAACATCGATCGATCGCGAATCCCGTCAGCGCCACCATGTTCGGCCAATTGCTCCGAATGAGCCGCCAGAGCGACCTCATGGCTCACCCAGGTCCAAGCCATGAGCCTACTTCGCAAGCTCGCGCAGAGCGCCGCGCCAACGCACCATTACGTCTCGCGCGACCGTCATCTGAGCTTCGAATTCGTCATCCGCCTTCGTCAGCGACAGTCCGGCGGGCGTGCGGGACAAGTTGAACTCGTCGCCAGCCGACAGGCCGAGGCGGACAAGCTCCTCCTTCGGCAGGATGACGCCGGTGGAGTTGCCGATCGGGATGAGCTTCACGTGCTTGGTCATACCAGCGTTATACGCCATGTTAGAACAGCGTTCAACCGCCCTTCTTCAGCACCTCCAGCGCCGCTGCCGTCATCGCCTCGGTCGCGGTCGCCACGACCGCGGCCGCATCCGGTGCCCAGAAGGGCGAGTGGAGGGACGGCAGCGCCGCCCCGCCCGCCTTCGCCGCGTCCCACTGCGCCTGCGGCACCCCGCCGACCCAGAAGATCAGGCTCTTGATCGACTTGTCCTGGCGCGCGAAGCGGCTGAAGTCCTCGCCGCCCATCACGGCGGGTGCCTTGATCACCCGCACCTCGCCGAACCGCTTGCGGAAGACCCCCGCCATCTCCTGCGTCAGCGCCGGATCGTTGAAGGTCGCCGGCGTGAACTCGTCTTCGCGCACGCTGACGGTGGGCAGCTTGTCGTCGGGCAGGCCGGCCGCGATGCCTTCGCCACGGGCGATCCGCCGGATGCCGTCGAGCAGCAGCTTGCGGGTTTCGTCCGAGTAGGAGCGCACGGTCAGCTGCAGCTTGGCCTGGTCGGAAATGATGTTGTGCTTCGTGCCCGCGTGGAACGAGCCGACCGTCACCACGGCGGCGTCCTGCGGGTCCACCTCCCGGCTGACGAGCTGTTGCAGCGAGCCCACGATGCGGCTGGCGAGCAGGATCGGATCCCTGGTGGTATGCGGATAAGCCCCGTGCCCGCCCACCCCGTGCACCGTGATGTCAACGCTGTCGACATTCGCCAGCGCATACCCCGGCGTGTAGGCGATCGTGCCCGCCGGGGCGGCCGCCGTGTCATGAAAGGCGAGCGCCACGTCGGGCTTGGGAAAGCGCGTGTAGAGCCCGTCGGCCAGCATCGCGGCGGCCCCCGCCCCGGTCTCCTCCGCCGGCTGCAGGATCATCACGAGCGTGCCCGACCACTCGCCCTTGCGCTCCACCATCTGGCGCGCGGTGCCCAGCCATGTCGTCATGTGCGTGTCGTGGCCACAAGCGTGCATGACCGGGCTGACGAGGCCGGTCGGCGTCGTCGCCGTGGCGACCGATGCAAAGGACAACCCCGTGTCCTCCTTCACCGGCAAGCCGTCCATGTCAGCGCGGACCAGCAGCGTCCGGCCCGGCCCGTTGCGCATCACCGCGACCACGCCGGTCTCGCCCACCTTTTCCGTCACCTCAAAGCCCAGCGCGCGCGCCTGCTTGGCGAGCAGCGCGGCGGAGCGGGTCTCCTGAAACGACAGCTCCGGATGCTCATGCAGGTCGCGATAGACCGGCATCAGCGTGTCCATGTCGGCGGCGACGGACTGGCGCAGATCGTCCTGGGCCACGGCCGGCGCGGCGAGCAGCGAGGTGGCGAGGAGCAGGGTGATGCGGGTCATGGGACGGCTCCTGTGATCGGATGCCATCCCGTGTGTCACATCGGAGCCGGCGAGGGAACGCTCCCCATTGACCGAGAAGGGGCGGCGCATCCGCGCCACCCCTCCCTCACCGACGCGCTTACTGTGCGCGCAGCTTAGCGATCTCGCTGTCGAGGGCGGCGAGCACACGCTCCCGACTCGCTTCCGCCAGCTCCGTCTTCGCGGCGATGGCGGCGCGCGAAGCCTCCAACCTCTTGAGACGTTTCGCCGGATCGGCGCCCCACTTACCGCAGGTCACAAGCCGCACGTTCGGAACGCCGTCGGCTTCACCGTTCCGCGGGCTTGGCTTCGCCGTCAGGGACTCCGCACCGGCGCAATCCGCGAACACCTGGGCGCTGACGACGCCATCGGCCGGTATATCCGGCCCCTCACCCTGCCGCTTTATCATGATGAAAGAGGAGGGGGCCGCCTCCACGGCCCCATCCTGCGACTGCGCCAGAACGGGCACGCCGAGGCCCAGCGCGGCCGCTCCCAAGGCAGTGACGATCGCGGTTCCGCCCAGCGTGCGGCCGCGCCCGGCTCCATGAACATTCAACATCTTCAGTCTCCTCTTCAGTTGGTCGGCGCGGGTCAGCGGGCAGGCTGCCAGCGCGCCGGGAAAGCTCGCGGATTTCAGGAGGGCGTGGGCATAGCTCCGACGCTCTGCGGGGCTCAGGCGGCCGACCACCGCGGCATCGCAGGCCAGCTCGGCGTCGATCCGAAAGGCGCGGTGGCCACACCAGGCCAGCGGGTTGAACCAGTTCGCGCCCAGGAACAGGAGCGCGGCCGCCGCCCACCACAGGTCGCCGCGCGCGTGGTGCAGCCGCTCATGCTCCAGCGCCAGCCGCTGTTCGGCGGGCGACCAGCGGGAGGTGAAGTCGGTCGGCACCACGATGCGCGGATCGAGGAGACCGACCGCGACCGGACCGTCCACCGCCGCGCTCTCCAAAACGGGTAGGCGGCCAGGCGTTCCGACTAAGCTCGCGCTCAAGCTGACCCGGCTTAGAAAGACGCGATAGTCGTACACGTGACGCACAACAAAGACGACCGCGCCCCCGGCCCACACCGCGAGCAGGATGGGCACCCACTGCTCGGGTCCGCCGACCGGCGGCAGGGGCGCGGCGCCCCCGGCCACGACCGCGAACGGCACGGGCAGGGAGAGGAGCGGCCGATCGAACAGCACGATCGGCGGCATGAGGAGACGCAGCGCCGGGATCAGCCACAGCGCGTAGGCCGAGCCCGCGCCGCACCAGCGCGCCATCGGACGCCTGACCACCAGCACCAGCCCGATAGCCAGGCTGGCGAGCGCCAGGTTGGTGGTGAACCAGGCGATCACCCCTTCAGCTCGCGCAACAGCGCTTCGATTTCGGCAATGTCGGCCTCGCTCAGCCGGTCGCGTTCGGCCAGGTGCGCCACGAGCGGCGTGACGCGTCCGCCGAACAGCCGGTCCACGAGCCGGACGGACGCCCGGCCGCGATACTCCTCGCGCGCCAGGGCGGGGCGATAGAGAAAGCGGCGGCCATCCTGCTCATGGGTCACGGCGCGCTTGGACAGCAGCCGGGCGAGCAACGTCTTGACGGTCCCCAGGCTCCAGTTGCGCTCGGCCGGCACCCGGTCGGCGACAGTGGCGGCGCTCAAGGGAGACTCCTCCCACAGCACGTCCATCACGACCAGTTCGGCTTCGCTGACTTCGCTCACCCAAGCGCCCTCCTCTTGCGAACACGTCTGTAGTCGTAGAGGTGAACGGCGGGTTAACGACTTAGAGCGGAACGAGGTCGATCACGTCCGTGATCGACTCGTAGGTCGGCGCCGGGAAGATCATCCGCCAGCGGGTCGGCCCGATCCGCTCCACACGCGCGACCAGGTCGCGGTCGGCGTCGCGGCCATAGGGCAGCACGGCGCGCTCGTCCGACAATTGCAGCGTGCCCAGGAACACGGCGTGGAGCGGGTCGGCGGGATAGAGCGTGCCGACCGGTCGCTGCGATCCGGTGCGCTTGGCGAACGCCGCCGTTCCGTCCGGATAGCCTGTGACGGAGCAGCGGAACGCCGGATAGGCGACGAAGTGCAGCAGGCCCGGATGACCGCTGCCGAGCTTCGTCACCGAGCAGGAATACTCGCCCGCCGGCGGCATCGGTCCATCGAGAGCCGCGTCGGGCTGGAACAGCACCCCGCCCGCGTCGATCGCGGCTCCGTCGGTTGTGCGCGCGTCGGCCACTGCACCCAGCAACGTCGAGCGCCAGTCCTTCAGGCGGGCGCGGTCCCGCTCCGTGATGACCGACAGGTGCGACGGGGCGGTGGCCGCCATCGGTTCCGCCGTGGTCGCGACCGGCACCCTGGCGCCGGCCGGCGGTCCGCCCGCGCAGCCGGCCGAGGCGACCGTCAAAACTAAGGCAAAGCCGCCAAAACTTGCCCAGCGTGCGTGCGCCCGCACGCGCCCGGGCACCAAACCGGGGGAAGCCTTCACCATCACCGCACCAACCCGTCTGGTGCAAGATCCGGCGACAATCGAGACCGCCTCACTGGGCCGTCCACCCGCCGTCCATCGACAGGTTCGCACCGGTGACGTTCGCCGCCTCCTCCCGGCACAGGAACAGGGCGAGCGCGGCGACCTGCTCCGGCGTCACGAACTGCTTGGTCGGTTGGGCGGCGAGCAGCACGTCATTCATCACCTGCTCGCGCGTGAGACCGCGCGCCGCCATCGTGTCGGGGATCTGGCCCTCGACCAGGGGTGTCCAAACATAGCCCGGGCTGATCGTGTTGGCCGTCACGCCCGTGGTCGCCAGCTCCAGCGCCAGCGACTTTGTGAGGCCGACGAGCCCGTGCTTGGTCGCCACATAGGGTGCTTTCGCTGGCGAGGCGACGATCGAGTGCGCCGAAGCGGTGCCGATGATCCGCCCCCAGCCCTTGGCCTTCATGCCGGGCACGGCCAGCCGGCAGGTGTGGAACGGCGCGGACAGGTTGAGCGCGATCAACAGGTCCCACTTGTCCGTCGGGAAGCTCTCCACCGGGCTGACGAACTGGGTGCCCGCGTTGTTGACCAGCACGTCGACGCCGCCGCGCTCCTCCAGTCGCCCGAACATCGCCTCGATCGCGGCCACATCGGTCAGGTCGCAGTTCTCGTGCCAGGCGTCGGCCGCGCCGGCGGCGCGCAGGTCGTCCAGCTGAGCGGCGATCGATTGCTCTTCGCCAAAGCCATTGATCGCCACCGCCGCGCCCTCGGCCGCCAATGCGGCGGCAATGGCGCGGCCGATGCCGGAGGTGGAGCCGGTGACGAGCGCCGCCTTGCCGTGAAGGATCATGTGCCACCCTTTGCTGTTGCGTCATCCGTATGCAGCACCGGCCCTCGTGCCGTCCAGCGGTTGCGAGCGCGTGCCCACGCGGGCATGACCGGCGACGATCTTCCGAACACCACCAGCGGAGCCCGCCCATGCGCCTCGACGACTTCGACCCCAACATCAACGTCAGCGACCAAGGGCGCGGGCGAGGTGGCGGCGGCTTTCGCGGAGGCGGCGTCGGCGGCGGAATGCTGGGCATGATCCTGCCGCTTGTCGGTCGACGCTTCGGATGTCTCGGCATTGGAGTGGTGCTGGTGCTGATGGTCGTGTTCGGCGGTGGCCTGAGCGGCCTTGGTGGTTTGCTCGGCGGCGGTGGGCAGCAGGTGGCGACATCCGCCTCGTCAACCCCGACCACCACGAACGAGATCTGTCGGCGGTCCGGTTATCTGGCGGCCTGCAACGCCTTCTCCTCGGCGAACAAGACCTGGACGGCCGTGTTCCGGCGTGAAGGAGCGGCCTATCAGTCGCCTGCCTTACGGTTCTACACGTCCGACGGTGAATCCGCGTGCGGCGCGGCGCAATCGTCGATGGGCCCGTTCTACTGTCCGCCCGACCAGGGCATCTATCTGGACACCAGCTTCTTCAACGAACTGGCGACGCGCTACGGAGCGCGCGGCGACTTCGCACAGTATTATGTGATCGCGCACGAGTTTGGTCATCATATTCAGACGCTCGAGGGAACGTCCGATCAGGTGCGCCAGGCGCAGGCGAGCGCGGCGCGCGCGGAATCGAACCAGCTTCAGGTGCGCATGGAGCTTCAGGCGGACTGCTACGCGGGCGTGTGGGCCGCTCAGAACCGCGACCGGCTGGAGCCCGGCGACATAGAGGAGGGCATGACCGCAGCCGCCGCGATCGGCGACGACACCCTCCAGCGCGAGGCCGGCGCGCGCGTCTCGCCGGAGAGCTTCACCCACGGGTCGAGCGAGCAGCGGATGCGCTGGCTGCGGCGCGGGTTGGAGAGTGGCGATCCGGGGGCGTGCGACACGTTCGGGGCGCGGGCGGGCTGACGGCTCCCGTTGGTGGCGACCAGCTACCCTTTTTCAGACCGTCGCCCCGGGCTCGACCCGGGGCCCAGCTCTCTTATTACCCTCGTCCGTACTCTGAATTAGAAGCTGGACCCCGGCTCAAGGCCGGGGTGACGGATGACGATAAAAGCCAGCTACTGCGTCGACCCCCAACCTTCGCCTCACCTCACACCTTCACCAGCATCTTCCCCGTGTTCCCTCCACTGAACAGCCCCCGGAACGCGTCCGGCATGGTGTCCAGCCCTTCGTGCACCGTCTCGCGGGACGTGACCGTGCCGCTCTGCACCCAGCCGCCCATCTCGGCCAGGAAGTCGCTCATGTGGGCGGCGTAGTCGGTGTAGATGAAGCCTTGGGTGCGGATGCGCGCCGAGATCGTGCGCATGAAGAAGCGCAGCTCCAGCGGATGACCGTCGTTGTAATGGTCGATCATCCCGCAGATCGCGAAACGCGCGTTGTTGCGAGCGATCGCGTAGGCCGCGTCCAGATGGTCGCCGCCGACATTGTCGAAATACACGTCGATGCCCTTGGGCGCTGCGGCGGACAGCGCCTTCAGCACCGGCCCCGCCTTGTAGTCGATGCACTCGTCGGCACCCAACTCCTTCACCCAGGCGCACTTGCCCGGTCCGCCGGCCGAGCCGATGACCGTCATGCCCTTCGCCTTGGCGATCTGGACCACCGCTGAGCCGACGGCACCCGCTGCGGCTGAGACGAAGACAATGTCGCCTTCCCTGGCCTCAGCCGTTTTCAGGAGGCCGAAATAGCCGGTGGCACCGGTTAGCCCCATAACGCTGAGGAACAGTTTGGGGTCGATGCCGTCCGGCAGCGGCTGGACACCGCCCTCCATGGCGGACTTGCTCGCGTCGACCACCGCCTCGTCGCGCCAGCCGTTCATGTGGAGAACGTGCGCGCCCGTCTTCACCTGGTCGTTGCGGCTCTCGACAACCTCGCCGACTGCGCCGCCCTGCATCGGCTCACCAACCTGGAAGGGGGGGACGTAGCTTTTCACGTCGTTCATGCGGCCGCGCATGTAGGGGTCGACGGAGAGCCAACGATTTGCGACCCGGATCTCGCCCTCCTTCAGTTCGCCCGTCGAGCGGTCCTCCAGACGGAAGTTCTCGTCCGTCGGCTCGCCCTGCGGCCGCGACGCCAGCACCCATGCCTTGGCCATGTCTCGTCTCCTGTTCGTGATCCAAGCAGTTGCTCAGTCGTCGGTCGGCGGCAGGCCGGCACGATAGCGCGCCTCCGCCTCGTTCGCCTCGCCGGTGAAGCCGTCGTGCGGCGCGTCCTCGATGTGCCCGTGAAGCACATCGTCCTCGATCTGGCGCAGGCGCTGGCCGACGACGCTCGCCGGCGGCTGCTCGACGCCATCGCGCCCGCCCGCCGGGATCGGCTCACCCGCGCCCGACGAGCGCACCCGCACCTCCTCGTCATGCCGCACGGCCGCCTCTCCGGCGGTAGTGAAGGGATCCTGGCCCGGGTTCGATCCGCCATAGGTGGCGCGCCCATCCTCGCTGCGCCCGCCCGCTCCCCCGGCATACGGTTCGCCCTCGGGCTGCGGCTGGCGGCGATCATCGGTCACAAGGCACGTCCTCTCTGCTGTTTGGCGTTGAACCCGTGGCCAGCTGGCCGTGTTCCACACGCCACACCGCCGCTTGCGCCACGCCCGAGCCCCCGCTAGACGGCCGAGGCCTGCTGGACCAAGGGGCTGTAGCTCAGATGGGAGAGCGCGTCGTTCGCAATGACGAGGTCAGGGGTTCGATCCCCCTCAGCTCCACCAGGCCCCTCCCGTGACATCATCGTCCACCACCGCCTCCGCCGGCATCCCTGCCGCCACGCTGATCCTGCTGCGCGAGCAGGCCGGCGGCCCTCCGCTCCTCCTGATGGCCGAGCGGTCATCCGCGCTTGCCTTTGCCGGTGGTGCCCTCGTGTTCCCCGGCGGCCGGACGGAGCCGGCTGACGAGGTGCTTGGCCGCGCACTCGCGCCCGAGTTGCCCGATGGCGGCGCGCGCATCGCGGCCATTCGCGAGACCTTGGAAGAGGTCGGCCTGCTGCCCACCGCCGATGGCCCGCCGCCGCCCGACGCACGCACACGGCTGGCGGCCGGTGAGGCGTTCGGCACGGTGCTGGCGGAGGCGGGGCTGACGATCCGGCCGGACCTCCTGATCCCCTGGTCGCGGTGGCACCCCGACCTGCCGCACGCGCGGGTGTTCGACACCCGCTTCTACGTCGCGCGCGCGCCGGAGGGCGAGCCGGTCGCCGACGGGACGGAAACGGCGGATGCCTTCTGGATGACGGCGGCCGACGTGCTCGACCGGGTCGCCACGGGAGCGGCCAGCGCGATCTTCCCGACCCGCCGCAATCTGGAGAGGCTCGCGCTGCACGACTCGGTGGACGCGGTGCTCGCGCATGCTCGCGCCACCCCGCCCGACCTGATCCGCCCCTGGGTGGAGAGCCGCGACGGCATCGACCATCTCTGCCTGCCCGAGGGGCTCGGCTATCCCATCACGGCCGAGCCGGTGGATTCCGCGCTGCGGGGATGAGCGTCGTCGCGCGGCTGAAGTCGGTCGCCACGCTCGCGATCGTCGGCGCGCTGGTGGCGCTTGGGGGACTAACGGTCTGGGCGTGGGCGCGCGGGCACCCCGGCGACGTACCCTGGACCGCGCTCGACATCACCCGACCACCGGGTGCCTTCACCCCGGGCAAGGTCGCACGGCTGCGCGACACGCCCGGTGCCTGCGAGGAGCAGCTGAGCCGGGCCGGGGTGCGCTTCACCACCGTGGCGCCGCGGACCGGAGAGCAGTGCGGCTATGCCGACGGCGTGCGGCTGAGGGCGGGCGGTCCGCTCGACCTGCGCTTCTCGCCCGCTGGCCTGGGCACCTCGTGTCCGGTCGCGGCGGGGCTGGCCTTGTGGAGCTGGAACGGGCTCCAGGCGGCCGCCCGCGAGACGTTGGGCAGCCGGGTCGCCAGCATCGAGCATTTCGGCAGCTTCTCCTGCCGCCGGCTGTACCGGCGCGACAGCGGACCATGGTCGGAGCACGCGACCGCCAACGCGCTCGACGTGGCCGGCTTCGTGCTGGCCGACGGTCGACGGATCAGCGTGGCGCGGGACTGGAGCGGCGGCGACGAGGCCCGCTTCCTCCACGCCGCGCGCGATACGGCGTGCAGCAGCTTCACGACCGTGCTGTCACCCGATCACAACGCCGCCCACCGCGACCACCTCCACCTAGACATGGCGAGCCGGGGTTTCGGGAGCGCGTGCCACTAGGCGTCGCTCTCCGCGTTGGGCGCGCCCTTCTCGATATATTCGGGCACGAAGGACGGCTCCCGGCCCGACCAGCCCGACGCGGTGGCCGCCGCCTCGCTGATCGACTGAAGCAGGCCGCGCCGCTTGTCCGGGTGGATCGAGGGCAGTGCCGCGGCCGCGCAAAACCCGGCGGGCAGCCACGGCCGCGCGCTCGCCCCGAGCAGCCGCTCGTAAAGAAAGCGGTAGGGCGCGAACCCGCCGATGCGGCCCTGCCCCAGGTCGAACGCCGTCATCGCGATCAGCGGCCCCATGAAGCATTCCAGCGGCTCGAGCCCGGTGTCCTCCGGGACGGAGGCGCGCAGATCGTCAAGTCGCTCATAGACGCGGATCTGCGCCCGGATCGCCGCCTCCTCGACCACGTCGCGCGCCCACTTGTCGACGACGTCACCGCGCCGGAACGCGACATCGAGCGAGCGCCGCAGGTAACGCTGCGTGCCCTTGTCGAACGCGGCGAACTCCTTGATCTCGCCGAACGCCCGCTCACCACCGTGCCCTGCCATCGCGCCCTCACTTTTTTGCGTCAGGACGAAGTCTTAGGAGCAAAGCGTTGCGAGGGCATTAACCATCTTGCGAGTTTGCGCGAGCATGCCAGTCCGTGCCGCGGTCGGCGACCGAGCGGTCGGCAGCCGCTCCGCGGAGGGGGTCCGCTACTCGGGAAAGCCGCTCGACGGCATCGGATCGCCGCTGTCGCCCGGCCGGGTCGCCGACACCGGGTCGGACCCGTCCATCGACTCCGCCAACCCCTCGTCGAGCTGCGCCTGCACGTCGGTCGGATCGGCCTGCAACCGCTCGGCGATGTGGTCGTCCTGCGCGATGACGGTGTCCTCGCTCTTCGGACCCTGCGGCGGATCGGCCGGGCCGCCCGCGGGCGCATCGCCGTTCGGATTGTCGGAGCCGCCGGGTGCGGCGCGCTCGCCATCCGGGTGGGGCGGTGCAACCGACATCTTGTCCATCGCGCTGTCGCTCACCGGCTGCTTCATCGTATCATCGGCCATCGCTTATCTCCCTGAGTTGAAGAGAGAACGAGGAGCGCGGGCCGGCGTTCCCGGCTCAGGCGGCGCGGAAGGTCATGGCGACGCCGTTCATGCAATAGCGCTTGCCGGTGGGCTTCGGGCCATCGTCGAAGACGTGGCCGAGATGCCCGCCGCAGCGCGCGCAATGCACCTCCGTCCGAGCCGTGCCAAGCGAACGATCCGTGTTCGTGCCGGTGCCTCCGGCAAGCGGGGCGTAGAAGGAAGGCCATCCCGTGCCGCTCTCGAATTTGGTCTTCGACGAGTACACCCGGTTGGCGCAACCCTTGCACACGTACACGCCCGCCCGATGCTCAGCGTTAAGCGGTGAGGAGTAGGGACGCTCCGTACCATCCTTGCGCAGAACGGTGAAAGCGGCGGTGCCCAACTGGGCGCGCCACTGGGCCTCGGTCTTGGTAACCGGGTAGCGCTCGGACGCCTTGGCTTCGCCGACGCCGGAGAAGCAGGCCGTGACGGTCAGCCCGCCGAGTACGGTGGCGGAGCGGGTGAGAAAGGTGCGGCGATCTGTGGTCATGGCTGACACATAGGGTCGTGCGGCTGAACCGCCAGTGAGCGGGGTGAGTGCGCTGTCGGACGGACCAACCAGGCAAGCACTATCGCGCGGCCCTCACCATCGACCACACGGGCGGGCTGTCGGCGACCCGCCACTCGCGTGTCACCTCAAAGCCGAAGCGGCGGTAGAGACCGATGTTCGACTCCTTCGCGGTCTCCAGACACACCGGCAGCTTATCCGCGTCGGCGCGCTCCAATCCGGCGCGGATCACCGCCCCGCCCTGGCCTGTGCCCTGCGCCGACGGATCGCAGCCGGCGACGCCCAGATACCAGTGCGGGCCAGGCAGCCGTGTGCGGTTGATCTGCCGCCCCAGAGCGGCAAAGCGCGACCGATGCGGACCGGCGACTCGCCACCATTGCCAGCGCGTCACCAGGCTAGTCCAGCGGCCGTTCCGCGTCGGTTCCTCTGGCCCGTGCCACAGCGTCACTGCCTCGCCGCCCTCCACCATCAGACGCAGACATCCCGTCTGACAGTCGGCGAACAGGCGGGCGAACTGCCGGGGGAGCCGCCGCCGGCGCTCACCCGCTTCCGGCACCAGCCACACCATCAGCGGGTCGTCGGCGAATGCGCGGGCCAGCAAGCCCGCTGCCACTTCCCAGTCGCCGTTCCTCGCCAGCCGGACCACCGGCGCTTCCATCAGTACCGCTCGATGCGCGCATCCATGTGGCGATAGCCGTGGACGAAGCAGGCCGGCACCCGCTCCGGCTCGCCGGTCGGCACCACCCGCATCCGCCGCGCCGCCAGCTCCTCCAGCAAAGTCTGCAACTGAAGCTCGGCCAGACGCGCGCCAACGCAGCGGTGAATGCCGTAGCCGAAGGCCAGATGGCGGCGCGCGTTCGGGCGGTCGACCACGATCGTGTCGGGGTCGTCGAACACCTCCGGCTCGCGGTTGGCGGCGATGTACCAGAGGATGACCTTGTCGCCCTTCGCGATCAGCTGCCCCTCGACCTCGTGATCCTCGACACAGGTGCGGCGCATGTGGGAGAGCGGCGTCTGCCAGCGGATGATCTCGTTGACCGCGTTGGGAATGAGCGCCGGGTCCGCTTCCAGCTTCGCGCGCTGCTCGGGGAACTTGTTGAGGCCGTAGGCGACCGCGCTCATCGAATTGCGAGTGGTGTCGTTGCCGCCGACGATCAGCAGCACCAGATTGCCCATGAACTCCTCGTTCGACATGTCGCTCATCGCGGCCGAATGAATCATGACGGAAATCAGGTCGGGCGTCGGCGGCCCCTCCATCTTGCTCTCCCACAAGGCGCGGAACTCGGTCGCCATCTGGTAGAGGTGGCCCAGGCGCTCCATGCGGGTGTCGGGGTTGCGCGCCATCTCGATGTCGCCGGCCCAGTCGGACCAGGTCGTCAGCTTGCGCCGCTCCTCCCACGGAAAGTCGAACAGCATCGCGAGCATGCCGGTGGTGAGCTCGATCGACACCCGGTCGACCCAGTCGAACGTGTCATCGGCCGGCAGCTCGTCCAGCACCTCGCCCGTGCGCCGCCGGATCTCGACCGCCATGCGCTTCATCTCGGCCGGCGTGAAGGCGGGCGCAACGGTCCGGCGCTGCTCCGTGTGCCTGGGCCGGTCCATGGCGATGAACATCGGCAGCATGGGCTCGGGCGAGTCCTCATCGCGGTCGGCCACCGTGATGCCGCCATATTCCCAGGAGGAGGAGAAGACGTCGGGCAGCGATTCCACATATTGGATCGCCTTGGTGGAGACCACGTTCCAGTGCGGACCGAAAGGCGACTCGGCGACCCAATTGACGGGACCGGTGGCGCGCAGCTTGGCAAAGGGTGCCCGCCAGCGGTCATCCGCGTAATGACCTGGGTCGGTCATGTCGAAGCCGGCGAGCGGCTGATGGGCGGCGAGCTGGGTGGCCATGGGCGGGGGTCTCCTCTTCCGGACGGGAGAAGACCGGCAACTGACATGCCTGTCAATAGTGCCCCCTTTAGCGCCCCTCCCTGCAAGGGAGGGGCTGGGGTGGGTGCCAGCCACAGGCGAGCTCCGGACGGTCGGGCACAGGCTCGGCTCCGCCGTCGCCACCCACCCCTTGATCCCCTCCCTTGCAGGGAGGGGAGATTAGGTCCTCGCCCGCTTCCCCCACCGCCTCGTCCGCGCCGGCCCCTTCGACTTCAGCACATGGCGTCGGAACAGCGCCGCGCCCAGCTTCAGCATCAGGAAGACGACCGCGACCTGCCCCGCGATCGCCAGCAGGTGTGGCCAGAGCCGCCCGTCTTGCGCCGCCATCGCCAGCATCGCCATCGGCGAGGAGAAGGGGACGACCACGGCCGCCCACCACAAGGGCTCGCCCATCTTGTCGACCGTGTAGCTCGCCAGCAGGAACACGAGCAGCTGGCCCATGGTGACCGGCATCGAGAGGGTCTGGATCTCGCGCACCGTCGCCGCCTGCGCGCCGATGCCGACGAAGATCGAGCCAAGCAGCAGGTAGGCGGTGGCGAAATAGACCAGCCCAAGCCCGACGAACAGCGGCCAGCCGACCGCCGGGGCCGGCAAGGGCGGCAGCGCGCCGCCCCAGACCTGCAACCCGATCGCGATGGCGACGCCCCACACGGCGAGCCCCGTCAGCGCCATCGCCAGCATCGCGAACAGCTTGCCGATGAAGATGGCGTCGACCGGCACGGCGGCGGCCAGCACCTCGATGATCTTGTTCGACTTTTCCTCCGCCAGGTTGGACAGCACCATGCCGGCCAGCAGCATCACGAGCAGGATCAGCAGAACTTGGCCCGTCTGGCCCGTGATCAGCTGCGCGCGCTGTTCAGCGCCCTGGCTGTCGGCGACCGGGCGCACGTCGAGCGGCGCGGGCGCGAGCGTACCGCCGGCGCGCGCCGCGCCGACCAGCAGCGCCAGCCGCTGTCCGCGATCGGCGATGTCGGCTTGAGTGCCCGTCAGCACCGGGCGTTCGAGCGAGCCCGACAGCACGAGCACGACCTTGCGCTCCTCATCCGCCAGCAGCGCGGCAGGCCGAGCCTCCGCCGAAGCCGCCACCATGTCGGGCAGGTTGACGCCGGTGAGCGGGCCTTTCGCCGCGCGGGTCAGCGCCGCCTGCTCGGCCGGGGCCATGGCCACCGCGATCCGGTCGCTGAGCGCGCTCTGCGCCATCGACCCGCCGACCGCCCCGCTGAGCAGGCCGACCGCCAGCGGGAAGAGCGGCCCGAGCAGGAAGAACAGGAAGGTCTTGGAGAACACGATGGCCGTGTAGTCGCGTCGAGCGATCACCCAGGCCGCTTGAAGCGTGGACATCATGAGGCGGTCTCTCCCATCTCGCGCGCGGCGTCCTCGCCCGCGATCGCGACGAAGGCGTCGTGCAGGCCGGGCCGTTCGATCGACAGCGTCTCGACTCCCGCCTCGCTGTCGACGAGCTGGCGCAGCAGCGGCTCGACCCCGCCGTGCGGCAGCGCGAACTGGACGAAGCGGCCCTCCGCCGTGGCTCCCGGCGGCAGCGACGGCAGCAGCGCGGTCGGATCGCCGCGCGTCTCGAGCCGCACCTGCGGCGGCAGCCGGTCGCGCGCCTCGGCCACCGGCCCGTCGAAGCGGATGCGGCCCTTGGCGAAGATCGCGACCCGCTCGCACAGGCGTTCGGCGTGGGCGATGACGTGGGTCGAGAACAGCACCGTGACGCCGGCCTCCGCCTGGGCACGGATCAGCCGCTCCAGCTTGCCTTGGTTGAGCGCGTCCAATCCGCTGAATGGCTCATCGAGCACGATCAGCCCGGGCCGGTGAACCAGCGTGCCCAGCAGCTGCACCGTCTGCGCCTGCCCCTTCGACAGCGTGCGGATCTGCCGGTCGGCGAGTTCGCCCAGCCCCTGCTCGTCCAGCATCGCGCGCGCACGGCGCCGCCCCTCCCCCAATTCAAGCCCGCGAAGGGCGCCCATGAAGGCGATGGCGTCGAAGGCCTTCATCGACGGATAGAGCCCACGCTCCTCCGGCAGATAGCCGACCTCGCTCGCCTTGGAGAGCGGCCGGGCGGAGCCCAGCAGGGTGCGCGAGCCCTCGTCGGGTTCGATGATGCCGAGCAGCATCCGGAGGGTCGTCGTCTTGCCCGCACCGTTGGGGCCGAGGACGCCGGTGATCGTACCGGCGGGCACGCTAAGCGACACGCCGTCCACGGCGCGGAACTGCCCGAATGTCTTGACGAGGTCGTGCGCTTCGAGGGCGGGGGTCGTCACGCTCTAGCTCCCCTCCCTTCCAGGGAGGGGTCGGGGGTGGGTGGCGACGGCAAAGCCGAGCCCGTGCCTGAGCTCCGGGAGCTCGCTGACGCTCGCACCCACCCCTGGCCCCTCCCTTGCAGGGAGGGGAACTGATCGCGCGCTCTCCACCAGCACCCCCATTGCCGCTTCGCTTCGCGCCACCCATAGCACCCCCAATGCCGCTCACAACCGCCGACATCGCCGCGCGCGCGCGTCTGGAGGGCTTCGTCGCCTGTGGCGTGGCCCCGGCCGACGCCGCGCCGGAGAGCGGGCGCAGGTTGCGCGAGTGGCTGGCCGACGGGCGGCACGGCACCATGATCTGGATGGAATCCCGCGCGGACGAACGTGCCTCGCCGGCCGCGCTGTGGCCGGCGGTCCGCTCGGTCGTGGCGCTCGGAATGAGCTACGCGCCGGCGCGCGATCCGCTGGCGCTGGCCGGCGAGAGCGACCGCGGCCGGGTGTCGGTCTATGCCCAGGGCGGCGACTATCACAAGGTCGTCAAGAACGCCGCCAAGCACCTCGCCCGCTGGATGGTCGAGCGCTTGGACGCGGACGTCAAGGTGTTCGTCGACACCGCCCCCGTCATGGAAAAGCCGCTGGCGGAGGCGGCCGGGCTGGGCTGGCAGGGCAAGCACACCAACCTCCTCTCCCGCACCCACGGCTCGTGGCTGTTCCTGGGCGCGATCTACACCACCGCCGCGCTGGAGCCGAGCGCGCCGGCGATCGGCTCGTGCGGGTCGTGCACCCGCTGCCTGACCGCGTGCCCGACCGACGCCTTTCCCGCGCCGGGCCAGCTCGATGCACGCCGCTGCGTCTCCTACCTCACCATCGAGCATGTCGGGCCGATCCCGCACGAGTTGCGGGCGGGCGTGGGCAACCGGGTCTATGGCTGCGACGATTGTCTGGCGGTCTGCCCGTGGAACTCGTTCGCCGAGGTGGCGCAGGCCAACCGCGCCTTTTTGCCGCGTGCCGAATTGGCGGCACCGCGCCTGGCCGACCTGATGGCATTGGACGAGGACAGCTTCGCGGCCGTCTTCGCCGGCTCACCCATCAAGCGGATCGGGCGCGGGCGGATGGTGCGCAACGCCGCGGTGGCGGCGGGCAACAGCGCCGACCCCGCGCTGAGCGAGCCGCTCTCCAAGCTCTTGGACGACGGTGACGAGGTGGTGGCCGAGGCGGCGCGCTTCGCCGTCGATCAGCGGGCGCGCAAAGTGTCGGCGCAGGCGTCGGCGTCCAGCGGCGCGCCGTCCAGATCGCGCGCGTCGACATAGGTCACCCGCCGGTCAGAGCGCCCCTTCGCATAAAGATACGCGTCGAGCACGCAGCGGCCGTTCGACCACTGCATTCGCCGCGCGTCGAGCTCATACGCCTCCTGCCGAGCCGGTCCGAACAAACCGGCGAGCCCCGCCGCCGTCTGGCCGATCAGCGGCCCCCGGGCCGAGCCGGTCGGCGCGACCGACGTGGACAGCGGCTTGCGCGCGGGCACGACCGGGCCGGCCGCCTGGGGCGCGGCGCAGGCGGACAGCGCCAGGACGGCAAGGGCGGGCAGGATGCGCATGGCGACCGCTCATGCGACGCGGCGGCGTCCGGGGCAAGCGGGAGCTGAACCCGTCCGCCCCTTGCCAGCGCCCCTTGCCCGCTCCTACCGAGCGCCCGTCTCTTCCTCCGCATCAGGACCACCATGACCGACACCGCCCGCTCGACCCAGCGCCTCGACATCTGCGCCATCGGCAACGCCATCGTGGACGTGATCGCGCCCGCCGACGACGCCTTCATCGCGGAGAACGGGCTGAACAAGGGCTCCATGCAGCTGCTCTTCACGACCGAGGAGGCGGAGTCGCTCTATGGCCGCATGGGGCCGGGCACCGAGATGTCGGGCGGATCGGCGGCCAACACGCTCGCCGCCATGGCGCGGCTTGGCGCGGGTGCGGGGTTCATCGGGCAGGTGGCCGACGATCTGCTGGGGCGCGTCTTCCACCACGACCTGAACGCGTCCGGCGTGCGCTTCGACACGCCCGTTCGGGCCGGTGAGCCGACGACGGCGCGCTGCCTGATCGTGGTGACGCCGGATGGCGAGCGGACCATGAACACCTTTCTCGGCGCGTCGCAGTTCCTGCCGGCGGACGCGCTCGACCTCGACATGATCCGGGCCGCCGACGTGCTCTATCTGGAGGGCTATCTCTGGGACCCGGAGGAGCCGCGCGCCGCGATGGCGAAAGCGATCGCGGTCGCGCGCGCGGCGGGCAACCGGGTGGCGTTCACGCTGTCGGACACCTTTTGCGTCGACCGGCACCGGGGCGACTTCAACCGGCTGCTGGCCGAGGGTCAGCTCGACATCCTGTTCGCCAACGCGGACGAGCTGACGGCGCTCAAGCAGACGAACGACCTCGAGGACGCGGTGGCGCGGACGGCGGCGGAGGTGCCTTTGCTGGTGGTCACGCGCGGGGCCGAGGGCGCGCTGGCGATCACCGGTGGCGAGCGGCACGAGGTCGCGGCCGAGCCGGTGGACCAGGTGGTCGACACGACGGGCGCGGGCGACCTGTTCGCGGCCGGCTTCCTGGCGGGTCAGGCCCAGGGCCGCTCCGTGCCCGACTGCCTGACGATGGGCGCGGTCTGCGCGGCGGAGATCATCACCCACATCGGCGCGCGGCCGCAGGCGGATCTGCGGGTTTCGGTGGCGAAAAGGCTGGGCTGAGGTTCGCCTCGCCCGCTCGTCGAGAATCGTCATCCCCGCGAAGGCGGGGATCCATGCGGCGAGCTCAGTTTTGCGACGAGGCTGTTCGAATTGAACAGCGGGTCGATGCATGGATCCCCGCCTTCGCGGGGATGACTCTCAAAGCGAGAGGTGCGGGGCCAAACGACGTCGCCGTCACTTCCACTCCTCAAGACGTCCCCGGCACCGGCGGCTCCACGCCCGGCTCGTCCATCGTCACCATGTCGACATCAATACCCCGGCCAAGGTAGCTCGTGCGGCGTCCGTAGGCGAAGTAGATCACGACACCGATCGCGCCCCAGATCGGCAGAACCAGCATCGCGTCGATCGGCAAGTTGAAGAACAGGAACAGGCAGCCCACGATGGTCAGGAAGCAGACCAGCCCAACGGCCGGGGTGCGGAACGGCCGCGGCCGGTCCGGGTCACGCTTGCGCAACAGATAGACGGCGATCGCCACCATCATGAAGGCGTAGAGCGTGCCCGCATTGGCGATGTCGGCCAGCTGCCCCACCGGCAGGAAGGCGGCGGCGAACGCCACGACCGCGCCCGTGATGGCGGTGACGACGTGCGGCGTCTTCCACTTCGGATGAATGCGCGACAGGAACTCCGGCAGCAGGCCGTCGCGCGACATGACGAAGAAGATGCGGGTCTGGCCGAACAGCAGGATCAGAATGACCGATGGCAGCGCGATGAAGGCGGCGTAACCCACCATGTTGCCGACAGTGCCAAAGCCGATGACCCGCAACACATGGGCCAGCGCTTCCTTCGAACAGACCAGCGCCTCGCTGTATTGCGGCAGCGCGCATTGGCGGGCCAGCTCCTCCGACCCGGCGGCGAGCACTGCGCCGTTCTCGATAACCGGCTGCCCGCCCAGCGCTCCGACGGCACCGGCCGCCACCAGCATGTAGAAGACGGTGCAGACCGCCAGCGACCCGATCAGCCCGATCGGCACGTTGCGCTGCGGATTCTTGGTCTCCTCGGCCGCTGTGGAGACCGCGTCGAAGCCCACATAGGCGAAGAACATCGTGGCCGCCGCGCCGACCACGCCGATGCCCGATCCAAAGCCGCCGAACACGCCGGCCGGCAGGAACGGAGAGAAGTTCGCGGCCTCGCTCGCGGGGATCGTCAGGATGATGAACGCTGTGAGCGCCGTCACCTTGATCGCAACCAGCACCGCATTGACCTTGGCGCTCTCGCTCGTGCCGATCATCAGGAGCCACGTAACCAGCAGCGCGATGACGACGGCGGGCAGGTTGATCAAGCCTCCGACCTCTCCGCCCAGCGCCAGCGGCCCAGCGCCCAACCAGGTGGGCCACTCCACGCCAAAGGTGTTCACCAAGGCGCCTTGAAAATAGTTCGACCAGCCGACCGACACCGCACTCGCCGCCACGGCATATTCCAGCACCAGCGCCCAGCCGACCGTCCAGGCCAGGAACTCGCCCATGACGGCGTAGGAGTAGGTGTAGGCCGAGCCCGCCACCGGGATCATCGACGCGATCTCGGCGTAGCAGAGCGCGGCGACGATGCAGACCGCGCCCGCGATGATGAACGAGATGATCAGGCCCGGTCCCGCCTTCTGCGCGCCCACGGACGTCAGCACGAAGATGCCGGTGCCGATCACGCAGCCGACGCCGAACAGCGTCAGCTGGAGCGCGCCCAAGGTGCGGTGCAAGCCCTTCTTCTCGGCGGTCGCCAGGATGGCGTCGAGCGATTTGACGCGGCCAAAGATCATGCGGTTGGTCCCCTGTCACCCGCGCGTTTCGCGTCGAGCCTCTTGGCGGAGGAACCTACACGGGCGGCGGCGCGATGCAACGGCCTTGTGATGCCAACGAGACTGACCTGCAGTCTAGCGCGCCAGCATCGCGCCCAGCGGTTCGCCGCCGAACAGGTGGATGTGCAGGTGCCCGACCTCCTGCCCGCCGTGCCGCCCGACATTGGCCAGCAGGCGGTAGCCCTCGGGCAGGCCGAGCACGCGCGCCGTCTCCCCCACCGCGCGCACGAACCCGGCAATCTCCTCGGCGGAGCCCCGCGCGGAAAAGTCGTCCCAGCTGACATAGGTGCCCCTCGGGATCACCAGGACGTGAGTCGCCGCCTGCGGGTGAAGGTCGCGGAACGCCACCGCCCACTCGTCCTCATACACGCGCTCGGCCGGCAGCTCGCCGCGCAAAATGCGGGCGAAGGGGTTGCGGTCGTCATAGGGTCGGGCGTGGTCGATGGGCATGGACGCGGCGCTCCACGGAAGGCTTAAGTTGACAAAGTTGACAGAAGTGCGGGGTTTTTCGCGGAACTCCCGCCGCTATCGGAACGACACTCCGGCCATCATTCACTCCGGCATTCGTTCACTCCGGCCGTCCTTCTCGGCTTAGCAGAATCGGCGGCTGTAGGACAGCGGCAATGTGTCAGCCGTCGAGCCGCTCGGCCGCCTCGCGAACCCGCGGGCGGAAGACGTTGACGAAGTCGTTGGTGCGCCGGCGGAGCCAGGCGAAGGCGCGTTCCCGGTCGGCCGGGTCGCTCAGATCGCCCACGATCAGCTTGTCATTGATCAGTTCGCGGCCGTTCTGATCGAAGGTGCTGACGGAGCCCCCCAAGTCATTGCGAATAACGGGCAGGTCGTTCAGGATAGAACGAAGAATAAGATCGCTCGCCCCGGTGCGGCGGCCCGACAAAGTGACGCCCACCTCCTGCTTGCGAACAAATCGGTAAACAGTCAGCCAGATTTCCGCACCGGGAGCGGGCAATGTGAAAGTGATGTAGCCCAGCTTGAACGGGTCGGGCACCATCTGTTCGGGATCGTCCAGCGTCAGGCCGGACAGGAACTCGGACCAGAAGGCCTGGCGTTCGAGCGACATCTCGCTCACCTCCTCATCCGGGCTAAGCGCTTCCTCCCCCTTCAGCACGAACCCGTCGGGCACCGCCACCACCTCGCGCGTGATCAGCGTCGTGCGCGCCAGCACGCGCGGCACCACCAGCCGCCCGCCGTCCGGCGCGGCGAAGATCGGCATCTCGACCAGCCCCAGCGTGAAGTGCAACCCCGCTTGGCCGCCCAGATACTCGGCGATCGCCTCCACGCCCTCGCGGATGCCGTCGCCGACGATCAGCAGCAGGAACCGGCCGCGGCGCAGATTGTGGGTCAGCGCGTCCGTGAAGTCCGCCTCGTCGACCGCGTGCCCGGCCTCACGCACCAGCTCCAGCACCGGGTTGTCGCGGCCGGGCACCCGGCGCTTGACCTCGCGTTGCAGGTCGGCGGCGGTCCAGCGGCCGAGCTCCTTGGCGTAGTCGAGGATCTGCCCCACCACCTCGCGCCGCGCCTGCGGATTGCGCCACAGCTTGCACTCGACCAGCACGGGCAGCCCGGCCGGCGTGACGAGCAGATTGTCGATCGGCCCGGCGGGCGTGTTCAGTTCCCGGCAGATCGCGACCGGATCGGCGAAGATCGGATCGATCTCGGCGATCGGCAGCACGGCGGGATGCGCGTGGACGAGCGCCTGGATGACCCCCTCGTCAAAGCCATGCGCCTCGCCGCCAAGCGCCGTCAGCGGCACAGCCGAACCGCCGTCGGAGCCGATCAGCAGCGGGGTGGCGTGCTGGCGGCTCAAGACCGCGCGGCCTTCTCCTCATGCCCCGACACGCCCTCACGCCGCTCCAGCTCGGCGAGCACGTCGTCGAGCGCCACATCGCGCGCGGCGAGCAGCACGAGCAGGTGATAGAGCACGTCCGCCGCCTCGGCGCGCACGGCGTCCGGACCTTGCGACACGGCGGCGATCACCAACTCCACCGCCTCCTCCCCGAACTTCTCCGCCACCTTCGCCGGCCCGCGCGCGAGCAGGGCGGCGGTGTAGGAAGAGGCGGGGTCGCTCCCACGCCGGGCGACGATGGTGGCGGCGAGGCGGTGGAAGGGGATCACGGAGGGTGGGTTGGCCGGAGCGGTCGGAGGGGTCAAGCCTCTGGGGGAGTAGCGTGACGGACGATGATCCTTCGGCCTGCCTGCGGTGGAACGCGGGCGACGTCCAGCAGCTTACCGTCGCTGCTTCCCATTGGCCTCCTCTTCGCTAAACAAGCGCTTATGACCAAACTCGCTGTCGCCGCCATCGGCCTGTCGCTGCTCGCCTCCTGCGCCGCCGCGCCGCCGGCCCCGTCCACCGCACCGGGGGCCGACTTCCTGATCCGCAACGCCGCCGCCAAGGGCGTCGTGACCACGCCGACCGGGCTGCAATATTCCATCGTCAAATCGGGGCCGAATACCGGCCGGTCGCCGGTGTCGGGTGACAGCGTGACCTTTGACTATGAGGGCAAGTTGACGACGGGTGAGACGTTCGACAGCAGCTTTGCACGGGGCGAGCCGCTGACAGGGAACGTCGACCGCTTCGTCCCGGGCTTCACCGAAGCGCTCAAGCTGATGCGGCCGGGCGACGAGTGGATCGTGTGGATCCCGCCCGAGCTCGGCTATGGCGCGGAGGCGAGCGGCCCGATCCCGGCCAACAGCGTCCTCCGCTTCCGGATGGCGCTGCGCAAGGTGACGCCCGCGACGCCGTAAGCGTGGAGGCGGGTCGGGTTGGGACTGTGGCGCGCTCAAGGTCCAGCCTCGGTGGGAAGCGGACTTTTCCTGAAAGCCCTCTCCCGCGTGCGGGAGAGGAGGGAGGCGCGTGAGCGCCGGAAGGTGAGGGTGTGCGGGCCGCAGG
>JAABUN010001565.1_pt1 | contig 49279 bp, 42 predicted proteins | sample 5559311 | NCBI WGS metagenome assembly JAABUN01 (sample SAMN10711877, study PRJNA513370) | rock metagenome | isolation source: Antarctica rocks | place: Antarctica: Victoria Land, Siegfried Peak sud
CGTGTCCTGCAGCGGATGCTCGCGCTCACCACCGCGATCTGGCACAACGACCACACCGGACAGCGCGTCCGACGCTCGCTACTCGCCTACGACCACTGATCAGGCTTGGAATCGATCATCTAGGCGTCGGCATCGACTATGGCCTGTTCGTCGTCGACCGCTTCCGGGCGGCGTTGCGCGGCGGCGCCACCCCGCAGGAGGCCGCGCTGCTCACCGTGTCGACGTCGGGCCGGGCCGTCGTGTTCGCCGCGACCACCGTCGTGATCGCGCTGGGCGGGCTGCTCGTGCTGGGCATCGGCTTCCTCAACGGTCTGGCCTTCGCGGCCGGCGTGACGGTCGTCGCGGTGATGCTGTCCTCGGTGGTGCTGCTGCCCGCCGTGCTCACCCTGCTCGGGCACCGGGTGCTCGCCTGGAAGGTGCCCGGCGCCGACAAGCGGGCCGCCAAGGAGGGTCGCGGCTTCGCCCGGTACGCCAGCGCCCTGCAGCGCCGCCCCGCGGTCGTCGCGGTGCTCGCGCTCGTGGTCGTGGGGACGCTCGCCGCCCCCCTGCTCGGGCTGCGCCAGGGCTTCCCGGACGACTCGGTCAAGCCGGCCGGCTCGCTGCAGCGCACCGCCTACGACCTGACCACCGCCGCCTACGGCCCCGGGTCCAACGGTCCGTTCCTCATCGCCACCGAGCTCGCGACACCGAACCAGCTCGGCCCGGCCAACCAGCTCGTCGACGCCCTGCAGGACGACCCGGGCGTCGCGAGCGTCAGCCCGCCCCAGCCGTCCGAGAGCGGTCGCGCCGCCCTGCTCACCGTGCAGCCGACCACCGGTCCGCAGGATGGGGCGACGCTCGACACGCTCACCCGGCTGCGCGACAGCGTCATCCCACCGGCGCTGGCCGGCACCGGCGCCACCGCCTATGTCGGCGGCGCCACGGCGATCACCGCCGACTTCGGCGCCGTGCTCACCGGCGCGCTGCCGCTGTTCCTGCTCGTCGTGGTCGGGCTCGGCTTCCTCGTGCTGACGGTGCTGTTCCGGTCGGTGCTCGTGCCCGCCCTCGGCGCCCTGACGAGCCTGCTCTCGCTGGGCGCGGCGCTCGGCATCTCGGTGGCGGTCTTCCAGTACGGCTGGCTGTCCGGCCTGGTGGGCGTGTCGGGCACCGGGCCGACGCTGCCGTTCGTGCCGATCATGACCTTCGCGATCCTGTTCGGCCTCGCGATGGACTATCAGGTGTTCCTCGCTTCGCGCATGCAGGAGGAGTTCCGGGCCTCGGGCGACGCGCGGCGTGCCGTGCGGGTCGGGCTGATCGGCTCGGGGCGCGTCGTCATGGCAGCGGCGATCATCTTGTCGAGCGTGTTCCTCGCCTTCGTGTTCGGCGACGACCGCATCATCAAGACCTTCGGCCTCACCTTGGGCGCGGGGGTGCTCGTCGACGCCTTTGTGGTGCGCCTCGTGCTGGTGCCCGCCGTGCTGACGCTGCTCGGACGCTCGGCCTGGTGGCTGCCGGCGTGGCTGTCCCGGGTGCTGCCGAACGTGCAGCTGGAGGGCGAGACGGACGAACCCGCCGAGGGCCGGCACGCTGCCTCCGACCGGGTGGCGCCAGAGACCGACGACGGCAGGCACGCCGCACCGGCCGATCGGCCCGACGAGCGGGTCGGCATGTCGTGACGCCCACCGCTCCCGACGTCGCACCAGACAGCCCCGTGCCGGCGCGGGACGACGGCCTGCGGCACCTGCCGCTGCGCGAGCGCAAGCGCGAGCGCGCCCGCCGGCACGTCGAGCAGGTGGCCCTGCAGCTGTTCGCCGAGCGCGGCTACGACCACGTCAGCGTCGCTGAGGTGGCCGAGGTCGCGGAGGTCGCCGTGCGCACCTTCTTCCGCTACTTCGCCTCCAAGGAAGACGTGCTGCTCGACGACGCCCGGCGGCGCCTGGCCCGCGGGCCCGCGCTGCTCGCCGAGCACGCCGAGAACCGGCCGGACGACGCCGTCGGCGCCGTCGTCGACGCCCTCGTCGAGCTGTCCGCCGTCGGCGAGCACGACCGCGTGCTGCTACTGCAGCGGCATCGGGTGCTGTGCCGCACCCCCTCGCTGCTCGGTGCGGTGCTCGGCGTGCTGTCCTCGGCCGAGCAGGAGATCGCCGCCTTTGTCGCTGCCCGTCGGGGCTGTTCGGCGACCGAGGACCTCTACCCAGCGCTCGTGGCCGCGGTGATCGGCGCCGCGCACCACACCGCGATGACACAGTGGGTCGATCGCGGGGCGTGCGGCGACCCGCGTCCCCTGGTCATGGCCGCGCTCGCGCAGGTCACGCCGGGGCTGCGCGAGCACGTCGTCCCGCACGTCGCCGGTCCCGCCGCCTGAGCGCTCCGGCCGCCAGGGCGTCCTGGGCTGACAAACTGTTGCGGTGCGTCACGCCACCGCAACATCGCTGCGCCAGGCTGCCACCGACCACGGGAGGCGGGGCGCATGTGCGGGCTGAGCGGTGAGGTACGCCGGGACGGGCGAGCGGCCGATGTCGCCGCGGTGGCGCGGATGGCCGCCACGATGGCCGACCGCGGGCCGGACGGCTCCGGCGTCTGGGCACAGGGCGGTGTCGCGCTCGGGCACCGCCGGCTCAAGGTCATCGACCTGTCCGACTGCGCCGCGCAGCCGATGGTCGACGCCGAACTCGGCCTGACGATCGTGTTCAACGGCTGCATCTACAACTACCCGGAGCTGCGCGCGGAGCTCGCCGCGAAGGGTCACCGCTTCTTCTCCCGCGGCGACACCGAGGTCGTGCTCAAGGGCTACCGCGAGTGGGGCGAGGACGTCGTCGATCACCTGTCGGGCATGTTCGCCTTTGCGCTGGTCGAGCGCGACAGCGGCCGGGTCGTGCTCGCCCGCGACCGGCTCGGCATCAAGCCGCTGTACCTGGCCAAGGTCGACGGCGCGACGCGGTTCGCGAGCACCCTGCCGGCGCTGCTGGCCGGCGGCGGCATCGACACGAGCATCGACCAGGTGGCGCTGCAGTGTTACCTGTCGTTCCACTCGGTAGTGCCCGCGCCGCGCACGGTGCTCGCGGGCGTGCGCAAGCTGCCGCCCGCCACCGTGCGGGTGCTCGAGCCGGACGGCACGACCCGCGAGCGCCGCTACTGGACACCCCCCTACGAGCGGGATCCGGCGCGGGCCGGCTGGTCCGAGCGCGACTGGGAGGACGCCGTGCTCGACGCGCTGCGCGTCGCGGTCAGGCGGCGCATGGTGGCCGACGTCGAGGTCGGGGTGCTGCTGTCCGGCGGCGTCGACTCCTCGCTGGTCGTCGGGCTGCTCGCCGAGCAGGGCCAGCACGACCTGCGCACGTTCAGCATCGGCTTCGAGGCGGTCGGCGGCCGCTCGGGCGACGAGTTCGTCTACTCCGACCTGGTGGCGCAGCGCTTCGCCACCACGCACACCCAGATGCTCGTGCCGCCCGAGCGGGTGCTGCCGGCGCTGGACGCGGCGGTGTCGGCGATGAGCGAACCGATGGTCAGCCACGACGTGGTGGCGTTCTACCTGCTCTCGCAAGAGGTAGCGCGGCACGTGCGGGTCGTGCAGTCGGGCCAGGGCGCCGACGAGGTGTTCGCCGGCTACCACTGGTACCCGCCGATGCTCCAGTCGCCGTCCGGACGCGTGGTCGACACCTATGCGCAGGCCTTTTTCGACCGCGACGCCGCCGGGGTCCGCGCGCTGCTGGCCCCGGAGCACCTCCTCGACGCCGACGAAGCGCGCGCGTTCGTCCAGGCGCACTTCGCCCGGCCCGGCGCGGACACGCCGCTGGATGCCGCGCTGCGCCTGGACACCGAGGTGATGCTCGTCGACGACCCCGTCAAGCGCGTCGACAACACCACGATGGCCTTTGGGCTCGAGGCCCGCGTGCCGTTCCTGGACCACGAGCTGGTCGAGCTGGCCGCCACCTGCCCGCCCGGGCTGAAGCTGGCGCACGGCGGCAAGGGCGTGCTCAAGCAGGCGGCGCGGCAGGTCATCCCGAGCGAGGTCATCGACCGGCCGAAGGGCTACTTCCCGGTGCCGGCGCTCACCCACCTCGAGGGGGGCTTTCTCGAGCGGGTGCACGACGCGCTCGGCTCCGCCGCCGCTCGCGAACGCGGCCTGTTTCGGCCCGCGGTGGTGCAGGCGCTGCTCGCCGACCCGAACGGGGCCCTCACGCCGCTCGGCGGCAACCCGCTGTGGCAGCTGGCACTGTTCGAGATGTGGCTGCAGGACCATGTCGGCTGAGGGCGGCCCGGCCGGCGACGGCCCGGCAGCCGGGGCGCCCGGCTCCGGCGGCGGGCCGGCCACGAGCCCCACCACCGGGCCGCTGAGCATCCGCTGGCACCGAATCAGCAGCGAGCTGCCCGAGGATGTCACGCCCGACGTCGTGCTCGAGTGCGGCTGGGGACGCATCCTGTTCGGCCAGACCTTCACCTCGCACGAGGTGCTCTCGTCGCTGCTGCGCGGTGAGGAGAGCGGTCAGCGCGACATCTGCGTCTACCCGCGCGAGCCGCACGTGCTCGTCGCGCAGGCGCCGACCGAGCTGTTCGTCGACCCGAGCCACGTCTACCGGCTCGAGCTGGCCGCCTACCGGCCGGCCGCCCGCCGCAGCCCGGCCGGGGTGCGCGCGCTCACCGGCGCCGCCGACGTCGCCGCCGTCAACGCCCTGTACGCCACCGCCGGCATGCTGCAGGCGGGCACCGCACAGGTGCTCGCCAACGCCGGCGCCTTCACCTACCTGCTGGCCACCGAGCCCGGCACCGGACGGGTGCTCGGCACCGTCACCGGAGTCGACCACGTCGCGGCCTTTGGCGACCCCGAGCGCGGCACCAGCCTGTGGTGCCTCGCCGTCGACCCGCAGAGCCGGCTGTCGGGCATCGGTGAGCTGCTCACCCGGGCGCTGGCCGAGCACTACGCCGCCCTCGGGCGCGCCTACGTCGACCTCACCGTGCTGCACGACAACACCAAGGCCATCCGGCTCTACGAGCGGGTGGGCTTCGCCCGGGTGCCGGTGCTGTCGATGAAGCGCAAGAACTCGATCAACGAGCGGCTGTTCGTCGGCCCGGTCTCGGAGGACTACGAACGGCTCAACCCCTACGCCCGGATCATCGCCGACGAGGCGCGCCGCCGCGGGATCGGCGTGGAGGTGCTCGACGCCGCGTGGGGCGAGATGCGCCTGTCGCACGGCGGGCGCAGCATCCTCACCCGTGAGTCGCTGTCCGAGCTGACGACGGCGGTGGCGATGAGCCGGTGCGACGACAAGCGAATAACCCGCCGGATCCTCGAGCGCGCCGGCCTGTCGGTGCCGCGCGGCCAGGTGTCCGTCGACGACGCGACCGATGCCGCCTTCCTCGCCGAGGTCGGCGAGCTCGTGGTCAAGCCCGCCCGCGGCGAGCAGGGCAACGGCATCACCGTCGGCGTCACCGAACCGAAAGCGCTGGCGCAGGCCACCGCCGAGGCCCGCGGCCACTGCCCCGACGTGCTGCTCGAGCAGTGCGTCGCCGGGGACGACCTGCGCGTCGTCGTCATCGGGCACGAGGTCGTCGCCGCCGCGGTGCGCCGGCCGGCCACGGTGCTCGGCGACGGGCGCACGGCGCTGCGCGAGCTGATCGCGCAGCACAGCCGGCGGCGCGAGGCGGCCACCGGCGGCGAGTCCTCCATCCCCCTCGATGCCTCGACCGAGGCGACGGTGCGCGCGGCGGGCCACGAGCTCGACGATGTGCTCGACGCAGGCGTCGAGCTGGCGGTGCGGCGCACCGCAAACCTGCACACCGGTGGCACGATCCACGACGTGACCGATGAGCTGCACCCCGACCTGCGCGCCGCCGCCGTGCGCGCGAGCCGCGCGCTGGACATCCCGGTGACCGGGCTGGACCTGCTCGTGCCCGACGTGCGCGGGCCCGAGCACGTGCTCATCGAGGCCAACGAGCGACCTGGCCTCGCGAACCACGCGCCTCGGCCGACCGCGGCGTGCTTCGTCGACCTGCTGTTCCCCGAGACCGCGAGCCGGCAGCGCTTCCGGGCGGGCCGGTGAGCCCCGCTGCAGGTCCCCGCAAACTCGAGATCGACATGGCCTACACCCAGGAGGTGCTGCTGCACCTGTTGCGCATCCCGAGCCCCACCGGCCGCACCGATGAGGTGATGCAGTACATCGGCGAGCGCATCAGCGAGCTGGGCCTGGACCTGACGGTGACCCGGCGCGGCCTGCTGAACGCCACCCTGCCGGGGCGCCGGTCGCGGCCGGACCGGGCCGTCGTCGTGCACGCCGACACGATCGGCTGCATGGTGCAGCGGCTCAAGGAGAACGGCCGGCTCGAGGTGACGCCGCTCGGCACGCACAGCGCCCGCTTCGCCGAGGGCGCGCACACCACGATCTTCACCGACACCGGGATGCTCACCGGCACCGTGCTGCCGCTCAAGAGCAGCGGCCACAACTACGGCGACGAGGTCGACACGCAGGGCATCGGCTGGCCGATTGTCGAGGTGCGCATCGATGAACCCGTCTTCAGCATCGCCGACCTCACCGCGCTCGGCTTGCAGGTGGGCGACTTTGTCGCGCTGGACGCGAACCCGCAGATCACCCCGGGCGGCTACGTCAAGAGCCGGCACCTCGACGACAAGGCGGGCATCGCCGCCGCGCTCGGCGCCTTCAAGGCGCTCACCGACGCCCGCATCGTGCCGGAGATCGGGGCGCACCTGCTCGTTACGATCGCCGAGGAGGTCGGGCACGGCGCCACCGCCGGGCTCGACACCGACGTCGCCGAGATGGTGGCCATCGACAACGCCGTCGTCGCGCCGCTGCAGCAGTCGCGCGAGGACAGCGTCAACATCGCGATGCTCGACTCGACCGGGCCCTTCGACTACCACTTCAGCCGCCGGCTGCTCGCGCTGTGCGCCGAGCACGGCCTGCCGCACACCCGCGACACCTACCGCCACTACCGCTCCGACGCCGCGAGCGCGGTCGAGGCGGGCCTGGAGATCCGCACCGCGCTGGTCGGCTTCGGCGTCGACTCGAGCCACGGGCACGAGCGCACGCACCTCGACGGCATCCGCACCGTCGCCGAGCTGATCGCCCTGTACGTTCAGACCGACCTGACCTTCCCGACGTGGGACCGCGACGAGCGCGGGCCGCTCGCGTCCTTCCCGAGCCGCAGCGTCCAGCCGACGCCGCTCGAGGACGTCCGGCTCGTGCGGGACGCGACTGAGGACTGACGGACCGGCCGTCTAGGTTCGGCGCATGACCTTCTCGATCGTGGCCCGTGACGGCGCGCACTGGGGCGTCGCGGTGGCCAGCAAGTTCCTCGCCGCGGGCGCCGTCGTGCCCGCTGCCCGCGCAGGGGTGGGGGCGATCGCGACGCAGTCCTTCGTCAACCTGCGCTACCTGCCCGACGGGCTCGCGCTGCTCGAGCAGGGCCGCTCGGCGCAGCAGGTGGTTGACGCGCTCGTGGGCGACGACGAGCTGCGGGCCGAGCGCCAGGTGGGGGTCGTCGACCGCGACGGCGGAGCAGCCGCCTTCACCGGCGACGGCTGCATCGACTGGGCCGGCAGCGCCGCGGGCGAGGGCTATACCGTGCAGGGCAACTGCCTGGCCGGTCCGCAGGTGGTGCAGGCGGTCCTTGACGCCTACGCCGAGCAGCACCGACTGCCGCTGGCTCAGCGGCTCGTGACCGCGCTGCAGGCGGGCGACGCGGCGGGCGGCGACCGGCGCGGCCGGCAGAGCGCCGCGGTGCTCGTCGTCACGCCCGGCGGCGGCTACGGCGGCGGCAGCGACGTGCAGGTCGACCTGCGGGTCGACGACGCCGCCGAACCGTTGCCCGAGCTGCAGCGCCTGCTCGCCCTGCACGCGCTGTACTTCGGCCGCCCCCGGCCCGAGGACCTGCGCCCGCTCGACGGCGGCCTGGCCGAGGAGGTCGACAGCCTGCTGCGCGCCGCCGGCCACGACGGTGGCGCGCCGCTCGAGCAGCGGCTGTCGGCGTGGATGGGCTGGGAGAACTACGAGGAGCGCGACGTGCCCGGCGCGATCGACCCCGTCGTCCTCGACCGGCTGCGCGAGGCCGGGCGGGCCGGGCGATGAGCGTGCTCGCGCTCGACGTCGGCACCACCGGGGTGACGGCGCTCGTCGTCTCGCCGGCGGGCGAGGTGCAGCGACGCGGCTATCGCGAGTTCCCGCAGCACTTCCCGCGTCCCGGCTGGGTCGAGCACGACCCCGAGCAGATCTGGACGGCGGTGCTCGGCGCCGCACGGGCGGCCCTGTCCGGCGCCCCGGCCGAGGGGGTGACGGCGGTCGGCGTCACCACCCAGCGTGAGACCGCCGTGCTCTGGGACCGGGAGAGCCTGCGCGCCCCGCGGCGGGCGATCGTCTGGCAGGACCGGCGCACCACCGCGCTGTGCGAGCGCCTGGCCGAGGCCGGTCACGGACCGCGCGTCGCCGAGGTCACCGGCCTGCGCCTCGACCCCTACTTCACCGCGACCAAGCTGCTGTGGCTGGCCGAGAACGAGCCCGAGACGTGGGAGGGCGTCACGTCGGGGCGCACGGTCGTCGGCACCGTCGACGCCTACGTCGTCGCCCGGCTGACGGCCGGCGCGCGCTTCGTCACCGATGCGAGCAACGCCAGCCGCACCCTGCTGCTCGACCTGCGGACCGGCGCGTGGACCGAGGAGATGTGCGCGCTGTTCGGCGTGCCGCGCCGCGCGCTGCCCGAGGTTGTCGCCACCTACGGCGAGCTCGGCCACACCGACCCGGGTGCCTTTCTCGGGCTCGACGTGCCGATCGCCGGCCTGGTCGGCGACCAGCAGGCGGCCCTGTTCGGGCAGGCCTGCTTCGAGCCCGGACGCAGCAAGTGCACCTACGGCACCGGCTCGTTCGTGCTCGTCAACACCGGCACCGAGCCGTGCCTGTCGGACCGGCTGCTCACCACGGTGGCCTGGCAGGAGCCGGGCGGCCGGCTCGTCTACGCCCTCGAAGGCGCGGTGTTCGTCACCGGCGCGGCCGTGCAGTGGCTGCGCGACGGCCTCGAGATCATCTCCAGCGCCGCCGAGGTCGAGGGCCTGGCCCGCCAGGTGCCCGACAGCGGCGGGGTGGTGTTCGTCCCGGCGCTGACCGGTCTCGGCGCCCCGCACTGGGATCCCGACGCCCGCGGCAGCGTGCACGGCCTCACCCGCGGCACCACCCGCGCCCACCTGGCCCGCGCCACGCTGGAGGCGGTGGCCTTCTCGGTGCGCGACGTCGTCGACGCCATGACGAGCGAGGCCGAGCTGGCGGTCAGTGCGCTGCAGGTCGACGGCGGCGCCTCGGCCAACGACCTGCTGTGCCAGCTGCAGGCCGACCAGCTGGGCTGCGCGGTGCAGCGTCCGCGGGTGCTCGACACCACCGCCCTCGGTGCGGCTTTCTTGGCCGGGCTCGGCACGGGTGTGTGGTCCTCGCACACCGAGCTGGCCGACACCTGGCGGCTGGACCAGCGCTTCGAACCGGCGGCCGGCGTGCGCGACGACGGCGGGTACGCCCGGTGGCTACGGGCGGTCGAGCGGTCCGCCGGCTGGGCAGCCGGCGACTGAGCGCGAAGACCCAAGGACAGGGAAGCGGATCGGTCGTGGTCAGGGCAGCACCCGATCCGCTTTGCTCCTCGCGCCGGCCCGCCGGTCAGTAGGCGTCCCGGCCGGCGCGGGTCGCCTCCCGCATGCCCTGGGCGAGCGCGTGCAGCCGATCGATCGCCTCGAGCACCGGCTGGCGCGGTGAGGGTTGGCCGCTCGCCGCCACCAGGTCGCAGACGGCGAGGACGAGCTGCTCCTGGCGCACCACGCCCGCGTAGAGCGGCTCGACGAGAGCGGGGTCCGCCCCCCGGTGCGGTTCCACCGCCGCGAGCCGGTGGGCCTGCCCGCGCAGCACCGTGTCGGCGCTGCCCGCCGCCTGCCACGTCTCCGCGGCGACCTCACCGTGCTGCACCAGTGGCAGCAGCTGCTCCAGCTCCTCCCGCACCGCGTCGAGGCGTCGAAGCGCGTCGTAGGCGGCGCTGCTGCGCCGCACCCGGATCGCCGGTGTGGCAGCGGCGGGCAACGCCGGCAGGGACGGCAGCGGGGGGCGCCGCACGATCGCCAAGGAGCGCCAGCCCAGCAGGGCCGCGAGGCCCGAGGCGAACACGGTGACGGCCTGCCAGCCGCCGTCAGCCGGCAGGCTCGCCACCGCCGCGCCCACCGCCACGACGCCCTGGGCCGGCAGCTGCCGCCGGGCCCGCCCCCGCTGGCGCTCACGACGCTCCTGCGCGCGCGCGTGCTCGATCTCCAGGCGCCGCCGAAGCAGGACAGCGCGCTCCTGGCGGCGCTGCTCGCGCATCGGGCCGGACATCGCGCCCCGGACCAGCGCGGCGCCGCGGTCGAGCGCGTCGTCGACCACTCGCGCGGTCAGGGGTCGGCGCACAACGAGCTCGGCATCATCACGGGGCGGTCCGGGCGGTCGAAGGAGCGGGCGGGGGGCGAGGTGGGCGGACGGTCGTGGCGATCAGCGATGAACGGAGCGGTCCCGGTCGCGGGGCGCACGGCGGGAAGCGTGGTGGGGCGCGGCTCAGGCCCGGTCGGTGTCGGCCTGCCCGTCAGCCGTCGCCTCGGAGGCAGGCAGCTGCGGCGTCGAGGCCGACGGCCCGGCGGCCAGCTCACCGCCGGACATGCTCGCCCGGATCTGGTCGAGCCGGGAAGCCCCGGCCATGTCGAGCGTCGACTTCTCGACCTCGAGCATGCGCCCCTCGACGCTGGTCTGCGCCAGCTCGGCCGAGCCGAGCGCCTTGGCGTAGCGGGCCTCGATCTTGTCGCGCACCTCGTCGAGCGACGGAGTGCTGCCGGGGGCCGAGAGCTGCGACATCGACGACATCGACGCCGACACCTGCTCCTGCATCTTGGCCTGCTCGAGCTGGGTCATCAGCTGCGAGCGCTCGGCCAGCTTCTTCTGCACCTGGTTGGCGTTGTTCTCGACCGCCTTTTTGGCCTGCTCGGCGGCCTGCAGGGCCGAGTCGTGCAGGCTCTTGAGGTCTTCCATCGACTGCTCGCCCGCGACCAGCTGGGTGGCGAAGGTGTTCGCGGTCTGCTCGTACTCCTGCGCCTTGGCCTCGTCACCGCCCGCCCGGGCGCGATCGGCAAGCACCAGGGCCTGGCGCGCCGAGGCCTGCAGTTTCTCGACCTCGCTCATCTGCCGGGCCAGCTTCATCTCCAGCTGGCGCTGGTTGCCGATGACCGAGGCGGCCTGCTGCGTGAGCTGCTGGTGCGAGCGCTGCGCCTCCTCGATGGCCTGCTGGATCTGGATCTTCGGGTCCGAGTGCTCGTCGAGCTTGCCCGACAGCAGCGCCATCAGGTACTTCCAGCCACGGACGATCGGGTTGGCCATCGAGGGTGCTCCTGAGGTAGACGGGCCGCGCAGACCCCATTCTGTCAGGCCACGGGCCGGGACGGCAGCGCAGGACGAAACTGCCTCCTGGCACGGGCAGCGCATCAGGTAGGTGGTGCCTGGTCCAGCGCCCCGCGTGACACCTGCTCTGTCTCGGCGAGGCCGACGCGCAGGCCCTCCAGCTCGAGGGCCAGCTCGGCGACCTCTCCCGACGGGTCGTCGCTGCCGCCGGTCGTGGTCGACAGCGCGAGCACCTCGGCGACGCGGGCGACGAGCGACTCGAGCCCGAGCGTCACCGACTCCATCCGGGCGTAGAGGACGATCCCCGCCTGCGTCAGTCGGTCCCGCACCGCGATGCGGTCGCGCACGGCGGCCTCGCTGCGGCGCAGGTCGGCCACCGCCGGGTCGGAGGCGCTGCGAAGCAACCGTTGCAGCCGCTCGAGCTCGGCGTCGAGCGAGCCCGTGTCGGCGCGTTCGAGGGCCTGCCGCACCGCAGCCGCCTGCCCGCCGAGCCGGTCCAGCCCAGCCAGGGTGTCCCGGGCCTCGCTCACGGCCGTCGTCAGCTGCCGCGACAGCGGCCCCGGAGCGGACCCGTCGGCCATGTCCTCGAGCGCGTGCACCGCCCGCTCGGCCCGGGCGGAGAACCCGACGCCCGTGCTGGCCCGCCGCGGACGGCGCGGCGGCGGTTCGGCGCCGCGGTCGAGCAGCGCGCCGGAGACCGCCTTGACCCCGAGCACGGCCGCGCCGACGGCCGCGCCCAGACCGATCGCCGCAGGCCCCAGGCTCGACGCCGCCACCGCCCACGCCATGCCGCCCGACACGCCGGCGACCACCAACCCCCAGGGCTCGCTCAGCTGGCGGGACAGGCGGCTCACGACGCGCGGGCCGTCAGAAGTTCGAGAGCACGGCGGTGAGGACCTTGTCGATCGACTGCGGCTGCGAGGCGTCGTAGGCGGCGGCCTGCGAGGCGTCGGCGATCTGGGTCAGCTCGGCGAGGTCGGCGCCCGCGCCGTAGGCGATCGGGAACACCCGCACCGACTGCGCGGTGTCCTCGCTGCGCAGCTCGCGGGTGAGCGAGGCGAGGTCGCTGTCCGGCGGATATTCGTTGCGCCCGTCGGTCAGCACGACGACGGCGTTGATCCGCGCAGCGTCGCCGACCGCGGTGAGCGTGCGGGTCGCCGCCCGGGTCGTCGCGTACAGGGCGGTGCCGCCCCCGGGCACGAGGTCGGCCACCTGCGCCTTGATCTTCGCGTTGTTCGCTCTGGCCGGGCCGAAGGGGACCAGCCCGCGGTAGGGCGTGTCACCGTCCTGCTTGGTCGAGAAGATCCACAGCGCCACCTGGTCGTCCTTGGCCAGCAGGTCGACCGCGGACGAGGTGGCCCGCTTGGCGAGATCGAGCTTGCTGGCGCCCTCGCTGCCGACCTGCTCGCCCATCGAGCCCGACACGTCGAGCACGAGCAGCACCTTCGCCCGCTTGCGCGTCTGCTCCCACGAGGCCTGCACGGCGGCGAGCACGGGCGGCGCCGGCGGCGTGAGCACGGCGGTGGGCTGGGCCGGCAGCAGCCCGTTGGCCGCAGTGATCAGCGGCCCCGGCGTGCCCTCGAAGCTGCGAAAGGCAGCCTTGGCGAAGCGCTGCTGCGCGGCGTCGCCCTGCACGTAGGCCAGGAAGTCCTTGGCCGCCGCCTGCGTGGCAGGTGTGGTCTCGGGCTGGCGCAGCACGACGTAGGGGTTGTCGGAGTTGAGCGTGCCCTCCTTGGGGTAGATCGCGACGAGCGGCACCCGCGGCTTGGGATGCTTGCCGAGCGTTGCCGGGTCTCCCGTCGGGTTGCCCTGGTTGTAGTCCCACACCGACTTCTCCTCGACGGCGGCGGCGCTGACGTAGGTGAGCGCCTGCCCGGCGTCGTCGGCCTTCTGCAGGTTCGACAGGAACGTCAGCGTCGTGTCGCCGTAGTGCACGACCGAGCTCTCCACGCCTTTGACGTAGGCGACGGTCGCGGGCGCGGTGAGGTCGGTGACCTGCAGGTCGCTCGACAGACCCGTCGCCGCGAAGTACGCGCCGACGGTGGCCGACAGCCCGGAGGTCGAGAAGTTCGGGTTGGTCTTGCCGAGCTTGAACGCGCCGTAGGGCTTGTCGAAGCGGCCCCAGCCCTTCGGGTCCTGGGCCAGCGCCAGCAAGTCGGACCAGCCCAGCGCCTTGTCCGGCCAGCCGAGCGTCTCGGCCATCGGCTTCGGCATCGCGAGGACGAGCGGCGTACGGGCGATCGAGGCCGGTTCGGTGTCGCCGACGAGGTCGGGCGCGTCGCGCTCGGTCGTGCGCTGGCGCAGCAGGCCGACCCAGCTGCTCGAGGCGGGCGACCACACGTCGGGGCGCGGGCCGCCGTCGAGCTGGCTGTCCCAGCCGCGGGCGAGCGCCTCCATCGCCCCGCCGCTGGCCTTGCTGAACACGTTGACGCGCACGCAGCCCTGGTCGCTCTGGCCGTCGTCACGGCCGTAGTCCTGGGCGATCTCGCCGAGCAGCGCCGCCTTCTCCGACGACGCGGCCACCTGCAGCACCGTGCAGCCGTCCGGCACCTGCTGGCTCGCCGCCGGGTCCGCCGACGGACGGGCGCTGTCGGCGTCGTCGCCGGACAGCAGCGCGCGCACCCCGAGGACGGCAACCACCCCGACCACCACGGCGACGATCAGCGGCGCACTGCTGCGGCGGGCCACGCCGTCTCCTTCGCTCGGCCAGCGGGAGGTCGCTGGCCACCATGGTCACACGAACCGCAGTGGCGGCGGGCCGGTTGCGAGCGGTCTGCCGACGGGTCGTCAGGCAGCGGCGACGACGTCCGGCACGCGTCGCAGCGGACGCAGCGAGGCGGTGGGCGCGTCGACACCTGCCGGTTCGAGCGGTGGCACGCCGGCCGGCACGGTGTGCGGCACCCGCACCGGAGAGGGCGGAGCCGGCTCGAGCTCGGAGAGGTTCTCGCTGACCTCGCGCAACACGTCGGACAGCCGCACGCCGAGGGCGCGGCAGATGCTGGCGAGCAGCTCGGAGGAGGCCTCCTTCTGACCGCGCTCGACCTCGGACAGGTAGCCGAGGCTCACCTGCGCGGCGGCAGACACCTCACGCAGCGTGCGCTCCTGATCCAGGCGGGTCGTGCGCAGGGCGTCACCCAACAGCGTGCGCAGCACAGCCATGTCCACCTCCCGTTCGATGCCACAGGCTACCGTCCCCGGCCCGTACCGGCTCGCGGACCCACGCGTCAGTCATCCGCCCGCAGCGAAAGCGGGGCTCAGCCCTTCGCCGCGTCCGGGGCCTTGCGCTCGTCGGCCGGCGCGACAGCCCGCCCCAGGTAGACCGCGGCCGGGGACTGCACCGGTGGACGCATCAGCTCGCCACGCTTGCCGCCGCTGTAGCCGCCCTTCTTCTTCAGAACGACTCGGTCCTCAGGCATCAGCGTCACCTCTCGCCGGGGCAGACCCTTGCTCGGGCAGAGCCTCGATGTAGGCGATGCTACCGGCTGTCACATAGATCGGGAACCCCAGACCCGACTCGCCGAGCCGGCCGGTCTCCTGGTCGATCTGCCACGCCTGCTCGAGGTAGAGGTCAGCGGCGTGCGGGAACCCGCCGGCATAGGAACGGGAGGCGAAGCGGCCGGCGACCCAGCCCTCGTCGCCGGTCAGCCGGATGCGCAGGTAGGCCGAGGGGCGCTCCGAGAACATGTTGTCCCAGGCCCGAGGCGCAGGCGAGCGCCCCAGCACCACGGTCAGCAACCGTGTCTCGGCGGGTGCGCTGAGCCGCCGGCGGATCCAGTCCCAGCCGCGCCGGTCGGTGCGGCTCGCATAGAGCCCGCCGAGCGTCGTGCCGAGCAGTGCCGGTGCCCCGACGAGCAGCACCAACCCGGCCCACAGCACCGCGAACTGGCCGGCCGGCACGTCGGTGCGCCCGGCGACGGCCCAGCGGTACACGGCGTACTCGGGCCAGGCGAGCAGCACGTGGAAGACGACGGAGGTGGCGAGGAAGCGCAGGAAGCGGTCGGCGAAGGTGACGCCGTACGCGCTGTTCTGCCGCTCGAAGGCCCATGTGTAGCCCGAGCCGGGCAGGATGAACAGCACGACGATGAGCAGGCTGGCGGCGGTGTCGGGCAGCATCGCGCTCAGCCGGGCAGCTGCCGGCGCAGCAGGTCGAGCGCGCTCGTCACGGCGAGCAGCCGCACCCGCTGCCGGTCCCCCGGCAGCCGCCGCTCGCGGTGCACCACGCCGTCCGGTCCGGCGACCGCCACGTGCACGGTGCCGGGCGGGTGGCCCTGCTGCCCGTCCGGCCCCGCGACGCCGGTGAGCGCGACGCCGTAGTCGGCGCCGAGCCGCTCGCGCACGCCGGCCGCCAGCGCCAGCGCGGTCTGCTCCGAGACCGCTCCGTGCTCGGCCAGCACCTGCGGGTCGACCCCCGCGAGGCTCGCCTTGAGGTCGGTGGCGTACACCTGCAGCCCGCCGCGGAACACCGCGCTGCTGCCGGCGACCTCGGTGATGCTCGCACCGAGCAGCCCGGCGGTGAGCGACTCGGCCACCGCGACCGTCGCGCCGGCGGCGGCGAGCCGGCGCACGACGACGGCCGGCAGCGTGTCGTCGTCCAGGCCGAAGACCAGCTCGCCGAGGGCGGCGGCGAGGGTGTCGAGGACCGGGTCCAGCACGGCGTGCGCCGCGGCGACGTCGGCCGCCTCGGTGGTCAGGCGCACGCGCACGACCGCGCCGCCGGCGAGGTAGGCGAGCGTCACCTGCGACGGCAGCTGCGCCCGCGGGCCGATGCCGTCCTCGACGAGCTCGGCGACCTCGCTCTCCCCTGCCCCGGCGCAGTGCAGGGTGCGGGTGACGACCACGGTGCCGCTGGCCACCCGCAGCTCGGCGAGCACGGCGGCGGCCGTGGCGGCGAGCTCGTGCGGCGGTCCGGGCAGTGCGACCAGCAACCGTCCACGCGTCGTGAGGCGCAGTCCAGGCGCGGTGCCCACCGGGTTGTCGAGCGGCCTCGCGCCGACCGGCACGTCGGCCTGGCGCAGCACGGCGTCCGGCATGGGGAGGCCGAACGACGCGAACTTCTCCCGGAGCTGCTGCTCCAGCTCGGCGCTGCGCTGCAGCGGCACGCCGGCGACCAGGCACAGCGCGTCGCGGGTGAGGTCGTCGGAGGTGGGTCCGAGGCCGCCGGTCAGCACCACGACGTCGACGGCGGGCAGCGCGCGCCGCACCGCAGCGGCGATGTCGCCAGCGTCGTCGCCGACCATCTCGGAGCGCACGACCTGCACCCCGACCGCCGCCAGCTGCGCCCCGAGCCAGGCCGCGTTGGCGTTGACGATGTCGCCGAGCAGTAGCTCGTCGCCCACGGCGACGATCGCGGCCCTCACGGCCGGCGACCCTCGCGTGCGAGCGCGCCGGGGGCGCGGCGGGCCCGCTTGAGGGCCGCCCGCTCGGAGGTCTGCCGCAGGGTGAGCGCCCGCAGCACGTAGTCGACTCCCGTCACGAGCGTGACGACGACCGCGGCGGCCATCACCAGCGCCCGACCGCTGGCCAGCACCCCCGTCAACGGCAGCACGTACAGGCCGATCGCGAGGCCCTGCAGGAGCGTCTTGAGCTTGCCGCCGCGGCTGGCCGGCATCACGCCGTGCCGGATGACGACCAGGCGCAGCAGCGTGACGCCGACCTCGCGCACCATGACGACGACGGTGATCCACCAGGCGAGCTCGCCCAGCAGCGACAGGCCGATCAGCGCCGCGCCGGTCAGCGCCTTGTCGGCGATCGGGTCGGCCAGCTTGCCGAAGGAGGTCACCAGGCCGCGACTGCGCGCAATCCGGCCGTCCACCCGGTCGGTGTAGGCGGCCAGCGCGAACACGGCGAACGCCGTGACCCGCAACGCGCTGCTGGCGCCGTCGTCGGCCAGCAGCACAAGCAGGAAGACGGGCACCAGCAGCAGCCGCAGCACGGTGAGGGCGTTCGGCAGGTTCCAGGCGCTCGGCGCAGGCGAGAGCGGGGCCGGATGGCTCACGCGAGGAGCGGTTCGCGCTGCGCGGCCGCGCCGACCAGCGGAGTCGCCAGCAGGTCGATGCCCTCGGTGCCGTGCACCCGCGCCGGCACGAACTGGCCGACCAGCAGACCTGCGTCCGCGTCGAGCAGCGTCGCGCCGTCGACCTCTGGTGCCTGCCCTGCGGTGCGCCCCTCGGCGCCGCCACCGGGGTGCACCGCCTCGATGAGAACCTCGACCTGCTCGCCGACGCGCTCCTCGGCGCGCTGCGCCGTCAGCTCCTCGACCAGGGCCGTGAGGCGCGCTACCCGCTCGTCGACGACGTGCTGCGGCAGGTGGCCGGGCAGGTGCTCGGCCTCGGTGCCGTCCTCGTCGGAGTAGCCGAACACCCCGACCGCGTCGAGCCGGGCGGCGATCAGGAAGCGCTCGAGCTCGTCGACGTCGTCCTCGCTCTCGCCCGGGAAGCCGACGATGACGTTGCTGCGCACGGCGGCCGCCGGGTCACCCGTGCGGATCTGATCGAGCAGGGCGAGGAAGCGCTCGGTGTCGCCGAAGCGGCGCATCCGGCGAAGGACCGCGCCGGAGGCGTGCTGGAAGCTCATGTCGAAGTACGGCGCGACGCCCGGCGTGCCGGTGAGCACCTCGACCAGCGAGGGACGCATCTCGGCCGGCTGCAGGTAGGACAGCCGCACCCGCGGGACCAGCTGCGCCAGCTCGGGCAGCAGCGTCTCGAGCAGCCGCAGGTCGCCGAGGTCCTTGCCGTACGACGTCGAGTTCTCGCTGACCAGCACGATCTCGCGCACCCCGGCGTCGGCCAGCCAACGGGCCTCGGCCAGCACGTCGGAGGGCCGGCGGGAGACGAACGAGCCGCGAAAGCTCGGGATGGCGCAGAACGCGCAGCGCCGGTCGCAGCCGCTCGCGAGCTTGAGCGGCGCGACCGGTCCGCCGTCGAGCCGGCGACGGAGCACCTGCGGTCCGCCGGCGTGGCCCGGGATGCCCACCTCGCTGTCGGTGGGGGCGAGCCGAGCCTGCCGCTCGACCGGGCTGATCGGCAGCAACCGCCGGCGGTCGCCGGGAGTGTGGCTCGCGGGGCGTTCTCCGTCGAGCACCTGCTCCAGCGAACTCGACAGCCCGGCGTAGCTGTCGAAGCCCAGCACCGCGTCGGCCTCTGGCAGCTGCGCGGCCAGCTGCTCGCCGTAGCGCTCGGCCAGGCACCCGACGGCGACCACCTTCGCGCCGGTGTCGCCGGCGGCCAGCAGCGTGTCGATCGAGTCCTTCTTCGCGCTCTCGACGAAGCCGCAGGTGTTGACGACGACGACGTCGGGCGCGTCGTCGGTCAGCTGCCAACCCGCGGCGTCGAGGCGGCCGGCGAGCTCTTCGGAGTCGACCTCGTTGCGCGCGCAGCCGAGCGTCGTGATGGCCACCCGCCTGCCCCGGGGCGGCGAGGAGGTCATCGGCCGAGTCTAGGTGCGCCCATCGGAGCGGGCGACGCAGCAGCCGACCGTCGTGCACCCTCGCGGGGCGACGATTCGTCCGGGCACCCGGAGTGCTGCAGACGCCGACCTCGGCCGCCGGCTGCGAGAGCGGCGCGGTCCGATGGAGGATCGTCGGAAGAATCCGTGCACCCACGATGGCGATTCGCGACGAGATCTTCTGTGGATCATCGACGAGCCGGTCCGCGGCACGCGGCGGGGCCGCCCCGGAACTCCCGGACGGCCCATGCCGGCAATCGTCGTGCTAGCTCACGAGAGGGCCCTTCACCGGTGCCCGCTGGGAGGGCACGGTCAGGGCCGGCGCGGCGCCGGGAGGCGAGCCGAGGTGGGTCAGGAACCCGAGGCCCTGGAGGCTGCCGACGCACGACACGTCGTCGTAGCCCGGCTCGCTAGTCCGTGGCGTCGTCGCTGTCCTCGGCCGGACCGCCGCCCTTCAGCATCTCGAGCGTGGCGTCCAGGTCATCGGGCCGCACGAGCACGTCGCGCGCCTTGGACCCCTCCGACGGGCCGACGATGGCCCGGCTCTCCATCAGGTCCATCAGCCGGCCGGCCTTGGCGAAGCCGACCCGCAGCTTGCGCTGCAGCATCGAGGTCGACCCGAACTGTGTGGTGACGACCAGCTCGACGGCCTGGCAGAGCACCGCCAGGTCGTCACCGATCTCCTCGTCGACCTCGCGCTCGCCTGCGGGCAACGGAGCGGTGACGTCCTCGCGGAAGGCCGGCTGGCGCTGGTCCTTGCAGTGCTGCACGACGGCCGCGACCTCGGCGTCGGTGACAAGCGCCCCCTGGATGCGCAACGGCTTGGAGGCGCCCATCGGCAGGAACAGGCTGTCGCCCTTGCCGATCAGCTTCTCGGCGCCGGGCTGGTCCAGGATGACCTTGGAGTCGGTGCCGCTGGAGGTCGCGAAGGCCAGCCTCGACGGGACGTTGGCTTTGATCAGGCCGGTGACGACGTCGACGCTCGGCCGCTGGGTGGCGATCACCAGGTGGATGCCGGCGGCGCGGGCCAGCTGGGTGATGCGCACGATCGAGTCCTCGACGTCGCGCGGGGCGACCATCATCAGGTCGGCCAGCTCGTCGATGATCACCATTAGGTAGGGGTAGGGCTGGTACACCCGCTTGCTGCCCGGCGGGGCGACGAGCTCGCCCGCCCGCACCGCCTTGTTGAAGTCATCGACGTGCCGAAAGCCGCTGGCCGCCAGGTCGTCGTAGCGCATGTCCATCTCGCGCACGACCCACTGCAGCGCCTCGGCCGCTTTCTTCGGGTTCGTGATGATCGGCGTGATGAGGTGCGGGATGCCCTCGTAGGCCGTCAGCTCGACCCGCTTGGGATCGACCAGCACCATCCGTACGTCGTCCGGCGTCGCGCGGGTCAGCACGCTGACGAGCAGGCTGTTGATGCAGACGCTCTTGCCCGCCCCGGTGGCGCCCGCGATCAGGATGTGCGGTGTCTTGGCGATGTTGGCGCAGACGTAGCCGCCCTCGATGTCCTTGCCGAGCGCGACGAGCATCGGGTGGTGGTCATTGACCGCCACGCTGCTGCGCAGGATGTCGCCCAGGCTGACGTTCTCCCGGTCGGTGTTGGGGATCTCGATGCCGACCGCACTCTTGCCGGGGATCGGCGACAGGATCCGCACGTCGGGCGACTTGACGGCGTAGGCGATGTTGCGCGAGAGCTGGATGATCCGCTCGACTTTGACGGCGGGTCCGAGCTCGACCTCATAGCGGGTGACCGTCGGACCGCGGCTGAAGCCGGTGACGCGGGCGTCGACCTGGAAGTCCTCCAGCACGCCGGTCAGCGCCGCGATGACCTCGTCGTTGGCGGCGCTGCGGGTCTTCGGCGGTGCGCCCTGGGCGAGCAGGCCCGGCGGCGGCAGCTGGTAGCCGCCGTCGGGCGGGCTGAGCGCGAGCTGCTCGGCCACCGGCGGCAGCGGCGCGGGCGGGCGGACGATCGGCTCGGTCAGCGCGGACGAGTCGGGCTCCTGGTCGGGGGCGTGCTCCTGCACGACGGGCGAGGCGTCCTCGGGCTGCTCCTGACGGTCCATCGTGGCCACGCGCCGGCGCGAACCGCCGCGGCGCAGCGGCTCGGGCGGGGCGGGGGCATCGTCCGGCCGCGGCGACGTGCGTCCCTGCAGGCGGTCGCGGAGCCCCCGCAACCGCTCCCCCACCTGGTGCAGCGGCGTGGCGGTCACGACGAGCAGCCCAAAGGCGGCGAGCAGCAGCAGCACCGGGACGCCCAGCCACGCCGTCAGGCCCTGCCCCAGAGGTTCGCCGAGCAGGAAGCCGACCAGACCGCCCTTGGCGTCGGTCGTCGCCGCTCCCCCGACCACGTGCAGCACGCCCAGCACGCCGAGCGCCAACGCGGTCCACCCGACGACCAGGCGACCGCCGCCACCGGTGCGCTCGCCCGCGGCGTCCGGGTGGCGCAGCACCCGCCACGCCGCGACGGCGAGGAGCACGGGCAGCAGCAGCGCCCCTCGGCCGAACGCCGCCCGCAGCACCTGGGCGATGACCTCACCGGCCGACCCGGCCTGCCACCAGGCGCCGGCCGCGGCGACCACTGCGAGCGCAAGCAGGCCGAGGCCGAGGCCGTCGCGGCGGTGCGACGGCTCGATGTCCCGGGCGCCCGAGCCGATCGCCCGGCTCGTCGCGCCGACGGCCGAGGCAAGCAGGCGGGTGAGGCCGGCGAGCAGCCGGAACAGCATCCGGGCCGCTGCCGCGAGGCCGTGTCCTAGCGCAGCCAGCAGTCCGGACGAGCCGCCCGGCGGGGTCCGGCGGGTCGAGGCGGCCCGTGTCGTGCCGCCGCCGCGCCCCTTGGTGCTGCCGCTGCGCGCGCCACTCGAGCGCGTCGAGGTGGCCCTGCCGCCGCCCCTCGGCCGGGTGGTGGTCGATGCTCGGCTCGCCATGGTCGGAATCTACCGTGCAGTCTCAACAGTCCCACGTGCCACAGCCGCTCTCGGCGCGGCGAGGCCCGAGCCGGTCAGACCTCGACGACGACCGGGATGATCATCGGGCGGCGGCGATACGTGTCGCTCACCCACCGGCCGAGGATGCGGCGGACGTTCTGCGCGATCACGTGCGCATCGGCGACGCCCTGCTCGGCGGTGCGCTCGAGCTCGGCGGTGATGAGCTGCAGCGCCGGTTCGAAGGCCGTCCGGTCGTCGGAGAACCCGCGCGCCGAGATGTCGGGACCGCCGACGATCTTGCCGGTCGTCGAGTCGACGGCCAGGGTCACCGAGACGAAGCCCTCGTCGCCGAGGATGCGCCGGTCCTTCAGCGTCGTCTCGCCGACGTCGCCGACCTCGAGCCCGTCGACGAAGACGTAGCCGCAGGGGACCGCCCCGGTGATCGAGGCCTTTCCGTCGACGAGGTCGACGACGACGCCGTCCTCGGCGAGCACGATGCGCTCGACGGGCACGCCGGTGAGCCGGGCCAGCTCGGCGTGCGCACGCAGGTGGCGCCACTCGCCGTGCACCGGCATGACGTTGGACGGCTTGGTGGCGTTGAGCAGGTACAGCAGCTCGCCGGCCGAGGCGTGGCCGGACACGTGCACCCGTGCGACGCCCTTGTGCACCACGCGCGCGCCGAGGCGGGACAGCCCGTTGATGACCCGGTAGACGGCGTTCTCGTTGCCCGGGATCAGCGAGGAGGCGAGGATGACCGTGTCGTGGGAGTCGATCCGGATCTGGTGATGCGAACGGTTGGCCATCCGCGACAGCGCCGACAGCGGCTCGCCCTGCGATCCGGTCGAGATCAGCACCACCCGGTTGTCGGGCAGCTGCTCGACGTCCTTCATGTCGACCAACGTGCCGGGCGGGATGCGCAGGTAGCCGAGCTCGGACGCGACCCCCATGTTGCGCACCATCGAGCGGCCGACAAAGGCCACGTGCCGGCCGTGCCGCTCGGCGGCGTCGACGACCGCCTGCACCCGGTGCACGTGGCTGGCGAAGCAGGCGACGACGACCCGGCCCGGGGAGGTGCGCACGACGTCGTCGATGACCGGCGCGATCTCGCGCTCGCTCGTGACGAAGCCGGGCTGCTCGGCGTTGGTCGAGTCCGACAGCAGCAGGTCGATGCCCTCGCTGCCGAGCCGGGCGAACCCGCCGAGGTCGGTGAGCCGGCCGTCGAGCGGCAGCTGGTCCATCTTGAAGTCGCCGGTGTGCAGGACCAGACCCGCGCCGGTGCGGATCGCCACCGCCAGCGCATCGGGGATCGAGTGGTTGACGGCGAAGAACTCACAGCCGAACGGGCCGAAGGAGTGCCGCTGCTGCTCGCGCACCTCGACGGTGACGGGCGTGATGCGGTGCTCGCGCAGCTTCGCGGTGATCAGGGCGAGGGTGAAGCGGCTGCCGACGATCGGGATGTCGGCCCGCTCGCGCAGCAGATAGGGCACGGCGCCGAGGTGGTCCTCGTGCCCGTGCGTGAGCACGACGGCCTCGATGTCGTCCAGCCGCCCGCGCAGGTAGGAGAAGTCGGGCAGGATCAGGTCGATACCGGGCTGGTCGACCTCGGGGAACAGCACGCCGCAGTCGACGACGAGCAGCCGGCCGGCGAACTCAAACACGGTCATGTTGCGGCCGATCTCGCCGAGCCCGCCGAGCGGCACGACGCGCAGCGCGCCCTCCGGCAGCGGCGGCGGCGCCCCGAGGTCGGGGTGCGGGTGGCTCACGCGGCAGCTCTCATGCTCTCGGCCCGCATACGCCCGACCCTCACGCGGCGACCGGCTGCAGGCCCGCGGCGGCGAGGTCGTCGCGCAGCTGGCGGCGTTGGGCCTCGGTGGCCTCGACCAGCGGCGGGCGCACCGGCCCGGCCGGTAGCCCCAGCTCGGACAGGGCCGCCTTGACGAGGATGGTGCCCTGCGTGCGGAAGATGCCGCTGTAGATCGGCAGCAGCGCGCGGTGCACCTCGAGGGCCCGCTCGGCGTCACCGGCGGCGAAGGCGTCCACCATCTCGGCGGTACGCCGGGCGCACACGTGGGTGCTGGTGCCGACGACGCCGACCGCCCCGATCGCCAGCAGCGGCAGCGTCACCGGGTCGTGGCCGCTGTAGAACGCGAGGTCGGTGCGGGCGAGCACGTGGCTGCTGGCCTCGAGGTCGAGCTTGGCGTCCTTGACCCCGACGACCAGCTCGTGCTCAGCGAGCTCGAGCAGCGTCGCGGTCTCCATCGCCGTGCCGGTGCGGCCGGGGATGTCGTAGAGCATGACGGGCAGCCGGCCGGCCTCCGCGACGGCCCGGCAGTGGGCGACGATGCCGGCCTGCGGCGGCTTGTTGTAGTAGGGCGTGACGACCAGCAGCCCGTCGGCGCCGGCGGCCCGGGCAGCGCCGGCGAGCTCGACCGAGTGCGCCGTCGAGGGGGTGCCGACGCCGGCGAGCACCGTGCACCGCGCACCGACCGCCTCGACCACGGCCCGCAGCAGGGCGGCCTTCTCGGCGTCGGTGGTCGTCGGTGACTCGCCCGTGGTGCCGCTGATGACCAGGCCGTCGTTGCCCTGCTCGACCAGGTGGGTGGCGAGCGCCTGCGCGCCGTCGAGGTCGAGGGAGCCGTCGCGCGCAAAGGGCGTCACCATCGCGGTGAGCACCCGTCCGAACGGCGCGGACTGCATGGGGCGAAGGCTACCCACGGGCCGGTCCGCTCAGCCCTCGCCGACCAGCGGGCTGGCCGCGACCTCGGTGCCGTCGGGCAGCGTCGAGACCTCGAAGTCGGCAAAGGCGTTGGGGGCGACCCGCTGCAGCTCGCGGAGCATCGCGATCGCCAGCTCGCGGATCTCGACGTCGGCGTGCTCGCTGGCCCGCATGGCCACGAAGTGCCGCATCGCCCGGTAGTTGCCGGTGACGACGATGCGCGTCTCGGTGGCGTTCGGGAGCATCGCCCGGGCGGCCTGACGGGCCTGCTTGCGCCGGCTGGTGGCGTTCTCGATGCCCGCGAACTTCTTCTCCAGGCCCTCGAGCAGGGCGGTGTAGGCGGCGAGAGCCTGTTCGCTCGCCTCCAGGAACAGCGCGTGCAGCTCGGAGTCCTCGGCGATGACGTCCGGCTCGACCATGGCGGCGTCCCGCTCGGGCACGTAGCGCTGCGAGAGCTGGCTGTAGGAAAAGTGCCGGTGCCGGATCAGCTCGTGCGTCAGCGACCGGGAGATGCCGGTCAGGTAGAAGGTGACGCTGCCGTGCTCGAGCACCGACAGGTGCCCCACGTCGAGGATGTGCCGCAGGTAGCCCGCGTTCGTCGCGGTGGCGGAGTTGGGCTTGCTCCACGACTGGTAGCAGGCCCGGCCCGCGAACTCCGCGAGCGCCTGCCCGCCGTCCGCGTCGGTCTGCCACGGCACGTCCGGCGGGGCGAAGAACTGGGTGGCGGCGATGACCTGCACCGACAGCGGGGCGAGGGTGGGCACGTGGTCTCCGTACGGTGCGGGCCGCAAGCCGGGACGGCCGCGTGCCGAGAGCGGGGCCGCGAGGCCGGGGAAGCAGCGGCGACCATCAATCTACGGGCGGCAGGCGCTCGGAAGCGGCACGTCCGCCGGGTGTGTCCCCCGGTCGTCGGCAGGCGCCGCGCCCCAGCCGGCCACGGTGCCCGATCGCTGTGCTCACCTGGTGCGGTGAGCACTCGGGACGACGCGTCGGCACCGGCCGGCCCGGGACGGGCCTTGCCAGGCGGCGGGGCGCTCCCGACGCTCGGCCTGCTCGCCGTCACCGCCGCATGGGGCTCGACGTTCTTCCTGCTCAAGGACGTGCTCGAACGGCTGCCGGTCAGCGACTTCCTCGCGGCGCGCTTCGCCGTCGCGGCCGCGGCGGTCTGGCTGCTCGCCCCCCGGTGCCTGGCCCGGCTGGACGCGGCCCAGCGGCGGCGCGGAGTGCTCTTGGGCGTGGTCTACGGCGCCGCGCAGCTGCTGCAGACCGTGGGGCTGCAGACGACGGCCGCCTCGGTGTCGGGCTTCCTCACCGGCATGTACGTCGTGCTCACCCCGCTGCTGGCCGCCCTGGTGCTGCGCGCCCGGCTGAGCCGCACCGTGTGGGTCGCCGTCTCGGTGTCGACCGTGGGCCTCGGCGTGCTGTCGTTGCAGGGCCTGGCCCTGTCAAGCGGCGCCGCGCTGACGCTGGCCTCGGCGGCCCTGTACGCCGTGCACATCCTCGGGCTGGGCGCCTGGAGCCGCGGCAGCGACGCGCTCGGCCTCACCCTCGTGCAGCTGCTGACGATCAGCCTGCTGTGCCTGGTGGGCGCGCTTCCGGGCGGCCTGATGCTGCCGAGCACCAGGGGCGACTGGGCGGCGCTGCTGTACATGGCGCTGGTCGCCGGTGCGCTGGCCCTGCTCGTGCAGACCTGGGCGCAGGCCCACCTCGCGCCCACCCGTGCGGCCATCATCATGACGATGGAGCCGGCCTGGGCGGCCGGCCTGGCCGTCGCCTTTGGTGGTGAGCGGCTGGGGCTGCGCCTGCTGGTCGGTGGGACGCTCGTGCTCGGCGCCATGCTGCTGGTCGAGCTCGGGCCGGCGAGGCGGCGCACGGCCGAGGCGGTCGGTGGGGTGCCGCACGTCGGTCCGGTCTGAGCCGCAGCGGTCCTACGCGCCGAGTCGCTTCTGCAGGGACACCGCGCCGCCGTTGACCCGGGCGCCGAGCGCGTCGTTCACGGCGATCATGTGGGCGTTCTCGGCGGCGTTCCAGGTCGAGACGTAGCGGCTGCGTGGGCTGACCTCGGACAGGACCTGCAGCGCCGCGAGCTTGACGAGCGTGCCCAGGCGGTGGCCGCGATGCGCCTGCAGCACGATCGTGTCCCACTGGAAGGCCCGCGTGGGCGCCGAGCGCGGCACGGCCAGCTCGGTGAAGGCGACCAGCCGACCGGTGGCCTCGTGCACCGCGCCGCCGCAGACGAGGGTGCGGTCCATCGCCTGCGTCCGCCGCTCACGCCGCCGTACCCGGGCGGCGTCCCACGCCTCCTCGCGAAAATCGAGCGCGTCCATGGGGACATCGAGCGACATGTGGCGACTGAGCGCGGCGCGGTCGTCGACGAGCGCGTCCGGGCACCGCTCCTGCCACGTGCAGACTCGGTAGCCGCCGGCGCCAGGTGCGCAGATCTGCAGCAGCCCGGCGGCGCGAGCCGGGTCGAGCGGGAGGTCGATGTCGCGGCGCAGCTCCTGCTGCGCCACCTCGTAGCCGAGACGCCGCGCGGCCAGGCGCGCCGGCGAGCATCCCAGCTCGGCCGGCGGCTCGTCGGCGAAGGTCACGACCGTCGAGCGTCCGTGCTGGCGGGCCAGGCTCTCCACGGCCCTCGCCAGCTGCCGGCCGATCCCGCGCCGCCGCGCGCCCGGGTGCACCACGACCGTCGCCTCGACCAGGTGCGGGTTGTCCCGCAGCGGGACGTCGATCCGCACCGCGCCGAGGGTGCGTTCGTGCGCGCGCGCGGCGAGAAGCACGCTCAGGTGGTCGCCGCCGGGCTCAGCGCCCTCGAGGGCGCTGAGCCGTTGCTCGTGCGGCAGGTCGTCGATCTCACCCGGCCGGGCGTGCTGCTGATCGGCCTCCAGCACGGCGAACCAGGCGGCGAAGGCCGCGTCGTCCCGGGGGTCGACGGGGACCACGTCCACGTCCGTGCGCATCGCGTCGAGCATGCCCCCGACGCTGCCACGGCCGTCGAGCCCTTTTCGCCGCGCCGGCTCAAGTCGGGTCCGGGAATGCCGAACCTGACCGGAGACGTTGTGACTCGTCAACGGCCCGCCATGTGGTCGTCCGGTGCGCGACGCGCCCGGTTCACCTCGCGCTGATGCCCTCGTAAGGGCCGGCGCACGACACACCAGAGCCCCGCCCGCCATGAGGCCCGCGGGGACGCAGGAAGGACAGCCGTCATGAACGACGACTTCGGACCCTGGGACGACTAGCTCCCCCACCGGTCAGCTCGACGAGCCGCCCTCAGCACCTGCTGCCGGCGGCTCGTCGCCGTCGCCGGGACCTCCAAGCGCTCCCGCGAGGGCCGCGGCCAGGTCGCCGTGCGGCGACACCTCGACGTCGGCAAGGCCCTGCCACCGAGCGGCCCGTCGCAACGCCACCGCCAGCGCGGCGGCCACCTGCGCTGCGTCCGAGCCCGCCTCGAGCCAGGCCGCGGCCACCCGCAGCACCCCGGCCCGCCGGTCGGACTTGAGGTCGACGCGGGCGCGCAGCCGCTCGTCGCAAAGGAACGGCAGCACGTAGTAGCCGTGCACCCGCTTGTGCGCCGGGACGTAGATCTCGATGCGGTAGTCGAAGCCGAACAGCCGTGAGGTGCGCGAGCGCTCCCACACCAGCGGGTCGAACGGCGAGAGAAGGGCGCTGGCACGCACCCGGCGGGGCACGGCCGAACCCGGCCACAAATAGGCCGGCCGGCGCCAGCCCTGCACCTCGACGGGCAGCAGCTCGCCGTCCTCGACGAGCGAACGGACGGCCGCGGCGCCCTCGTCGGCCCGGAGACGGAAGTAGTCGCGCAGCTCGCCCACCGTCGCGACGCCGTGCGCGCGCGCGGCGCGGCGGACCAGCTCGCGCTGGGCCTCGGCCCGGCTGGGCGTCGGCGCGTCGAGCACCGCGGCGGGCAACGCCCGTTCGGTGAGGTCGTACACCCGCTCGAAGGAGCGCCGGGCGACGGTGGTGACCTCACCTGCCCAGAACAGGTACTCGAGCGCCACCTTGGTGCGCGACCAGTCCCACCAGGGCCCGCCGGGCCGGGCACCCTCGTGCAGCGCCCCGGCCGACACCGGGCCCTGCGCCCGCACCCGGGCGAGCACCTGCGCGACGAAGTCGGGCTGGTCGCGCATGACCCGCAGCACACCGCCCCAGCCCTCCTCGAGCGCGGCTGCCCGCCGCATCCGCCAGCGCAGCAGCGGATGCGTGTCCACCGGCAGCAGCGAGGCCTCGTGGCCCCAGTACTCGAACAGCTCCCGGCGCCGGTCGGCAGCGGTGCCCCGGCCGCTGCCGTAGGCCGCGGTGTCGAGCAGTGCTTTGGGGTAGGGCCCGAGCCGGCTGAACAGGGGGAGGTAGTGCGCCCGCTCGAAGACGTTGACCGAATCGATCTGGAACAGCGCGGTGCGCCCGACGACGCGCCGCAGGTGCCGCCGGTCCGCGGTGCCGGCAGGAGGCGGGTCGGCGAAGCCCTGCGCCGCCAGGGCGATGCGGCGAGCCTGCACGGCCGAGAGCACCTCGCGTCTCACCGGTGGCCGCCCGCCCGTGCCGCCCGGCCCGGTGCCCGCGGGCGCGGCCCGCCGCTCAGCCGACCCAGACCGTCTTGGCGTTGCAAAAGGCGTGCATCCCGAGGTCGGACAGCTCGCGGCCGTAGCCGCTCGTCTTGATGCCGCCGAACGGAAGCTCGGGGTAGGAGGCGACCATGCCGTTAACGAACACCATGCCGGCCTCAAGCTCGTCGGCGAAGCGCTCCTGCTCCTGCGGGTCGGTCGTCCAGGCGTTGCTGCCGAGCCCGAAGTCGGTGTCGTTGGCGAGCTCGAGCGCCGCGTCGAGGTCGGGCACCCGGTGCAGCTGGGCGACGGGGCCAAAGACCTCCTCGCGGAACATCCGCATGGCCGGCGTGATGCCGGTGAGCAGCGTCGGCGGGTAGAACCAGCCGGCGCCGTCCGGGCGCTGTCCGCCGACGACGACGCGCGCGCCCTTCTCGACGGCGTCGGCGACGAGCTCTTCGACGTCGGTGCGGCCCTGCTCGGTCGCGAGCGGCCCGACGACGGTGCCCTCGTCCTTGGGGTCGCCCACCACGAGCGCCGACAGCGCGTCCGCGAACAGCTGCTCGAAGCGGTCGGCCACCTGCTGGTGGACGATGAAGCGCTTGGCGGCGATGCAGCTCTGCCCGTTGTTCTGGCAGCGCGCGGTGGCCGCGACCTCGGCGGCGCGCTCGAGGTCGGCCGAGGGCATCACCACGAACGGGTCGCTGCCGCCGAGCTCGAGCACCGTCGGCTTGAGCGCGTCACCGGCGACGGCGGCCACGGCCTGCCCGGCCGGGCCGCTGCCGGTGAGCGTCGCGGCGGCCACCCGCGGGTCGCGCAGCACCTTCTCGACGTCACCGCTGCCGATCAACAGCGTCTGGAAGACATCCGCCGGAAAGCCGGCCGCGGCGAACAGGTCCTGCATGTACAGCGCGGTCTGCGGCACGTTGCTGGCGTGCTTGAGCAGCCCGACGTTGCCGGCCATGAGCGCCGGCGCGGCGAAGCGCATCGCCTGCCACAGCGGGAAGTTCCACGGCATCACGGCGAGCACCGGTCCGAGCGGCTGCCAGCGCACGTAGGCGCGGCTGGCCTTGACCACGCCCGCGTCGACCTCGGTGTCGGCGAGCATCGTCGGCCCGTGCTCGGCGTAGAAGCGGCAGGCCGCGGCGCACTTGGTGATCTCCGCCTTGGCGGCCTTGACGGTCTTGCCCATCTCGAGCGTCATCAGCTCGGCGGTGGCCTGCGACTGCTGCTCGAGCAGGTCGGCGGCGGCACGCAGCCAGCCCGAGCGCTGCTCCAGGCTCGTGCGCCGGTAGGACCGAAAGGCGGCGGCCGCCCGCTCGAGACGCTCGTCGAGCTCGGCGGCGGACAGCGGCTCGAAGGTCTTAACGACCTCGCCGGTCGTCGGGTCGGTGGTGGCGATCGCCATGGGTGCTCCTGCGGGGGCGACGGCGGGCCGGCGTCGTCGACGGCCTCGGAGCCCCTCACCCTAGGCTCGCCCCGTGGCCGACGTCAGCGTGCGGGCAGCCCGGCCGCAGGACGCCGAGCGCGTCGCGCGGGTGCAGCTGGCGACCTGGCGCACCGCCTACGCCGGCCTGCTGCCGGCCGCAGCGCTCGAGGTGCCCGAGGTGCAGGCCGCCGCGCTGTGGCTCGGCGCCGTCGAGAGCCCACCGACCCCGCAGCACCGGGTGCTGGTGGCCATGGAGCGCGACGAGTTGGTCGGATTCGCCGCGGCGGGGCCCGACGACGACGGCAGCGCCGAGCTGCTCACCCTGCTCGTCGAGCCCCGCTGGGGACGCCGGGGGCACGGCTCACGCCTGCTCGCCGCAGCCGTCGAGCACTGGCGCTCCGACGGGGCCCGGACAGCGCGGTGCTGGGTGCTGGCCGCCGACGCCGCCACCCGCTCGCTGCTCACCAGCGCCGGCTGGGAGCCCGACGGGACGGCCCGCACGCTCGCTGCGGACGAGGACGGCGGCGAGCAGGCGGTCCGGCAGCTGCGCCTGCATACCGACCTGGGGCAAGCATGAGCTTCGAGGGCTTTCCCGAGCCAGCGCTGATCTTCTACGAGGGCCTGGTCGCCGACAACACCAAGGCCTACTGGAGCGACCACAGGAGCGTCTACGACAGCTGCGTGCGGGCGCCCTTCGAAGCGCTGCTGCGCGAGCTGGAGCCAGAGTTCGGCGCGGCGAAGCTGTTCCGGCCCTACCGCGACGTCCGCTTCTCCAAGGACAAGTCGCCGTACAAGCAGCAGGCGGCGGCCGCCGTGCACGACGACCGGTCCGGCTCGGCCGCCCGCTACCTGGCGCTGTCGGCCGACGGGCTATTCGTGGCCGGCGGCTACTACCAGACCAGCAGTGATCAGGTCGCCCGCCTGCGCGCGGCGGTGGACGACGGCCGCAGCGGCGCTGCCCTCGTGCGTGTGCTGGCCGCGCTGACCGCCGGCGGCTGGGAGCTCGGCGAGCCCGAGCTCAAGACCGTGCCGCCCGCCTTCCGGCCGGACGGCGGGGCGGAGCATCCGCGGGCCGCGCTGCTGCGGCGCAAGACGCTGACGGCCGGTCGCTCCTACGAACCGGAGCCGTGGCTGCACACCGCCGAGGTGCTCGACCACGTGCGTCAGGACTGGCGCGCGCTGGACCCCCTGGCGGCGTGGCTCGAGCGGCACGTCGGCGCTGCCCGCGAGGTACGGCAGTAGCGTCACGCGCCGCGCGTCAGGTGCCCGGCGGCTCCACCCGGACGACGAGCAGCGCGATGTCGTCGTCGTTGGCGTCGAGCAGGGCCTCGCCGAGCAGCCGGTCGCACAGCTGCTCAGGGGGGCGGTCCCCGTGCTCGTGCAGCGTTCGGGCCAGCCGGTCGATGCCGACGTCGAGGTCGTCGGTGCGCACCTCGACCAGGCCGTCGGTGTAGAGCACGAGGGTGTCGCCGGGCGCGAGCTCGACGTCGTGCTCCTGGCGTTCGAGCGCCGGGTCGAGGCCGAGCAGCAGGTCGGCCTTGCGGGCGAGCACCTCGACGGTGCCGTCGTGCCGCCGAACCAGCGGCGGCGGGTGGCCCGCGCTCGACCAGTGCACCCGCCTGCCTGCCGCTCCGCCGGGAAGCGGGTCGACGCGCGCCAGCACGGCGGTCGCGAGCGAGGGGATCGACAGGCCCTCGAGCGCGCGGTCGAGACGGGTGAGCAGCGCCGCCGGGCCGTCGGCGCTGTCGTAGGCGAGCCCGCGCAGCAGGTTGCGCAGCTGGCCCATGACAGCGGCGGCATGGCGATCGTGCCCGGTCACGTCGCCGACGACCAGCAGCGTCGCCCCGGCCCGGGTGAGGAAGGCGTCGTACCAGTCACCACCGACCTCGGCGCCCCGCGTCGACGGCGAGTACCGCACGGCGATGTCCAGGCCGGCCGGTGCGGGCGGCGACGTCAGCAGGCTGCGCTGCAACGCCTCGGCGAGCTGCGCGGTGGCCCGGGCCGCCTCACGCTCGGCGTGGCGCAGCCGGAGGCGCTCGACCGACTGGGCGCACTGAGCGGCGAAGCCCTCGAGCATGTCGAGCTCGCCGTCGACCGGCTCGTGCTCCTCACTCCAGGCGAGGGCGAGCGAGCCGAGGCAGCGGCCGCGGACCAGCAGCGGCAGGTACGCCCAGGAGGTGCACCCGGTGTCGGCATAGACGGCCTGCATCGCCGGATGGTGCGCCACGGCGCCGTCCCGCTGCGGCAGCAGGATCCGCCGGCCCTCGCGGGCGCTGACGGCCGCCGGCAGCGGGCTGTCGCCCGGCAGCTCGGAGTCGAGCACCTGCACCTGCCGGCCCGGGGCGGCGTAGGCGCTCACCCGCCAGGAACCCCCCGGCGATGCGGTGACCAGCGCGCCGACGTCGACGCCCAGCACCTCGAGGCCGCTGCCGACGGCGATCTGCTCCAGCTCCTCGAGGGTGTCGACCGAGCCGAGCAGCAGCGCGACCGACGACAGGCTGGCCAGCTGCGCGGCCAGCTGCTCGCTACGGACCTGCGCCGCGCTCAGCTGCTGACCGCGGGCCTGCAGGTCGGCCGTGACGACCTGCGTCTGCTCGGTGGCGGCTTGGGCCCGCTCTCGCCAGGTCTCCGACAGTTCCTGGGCCGCCTGCCGAAGCTCGTGTTCGCGCACTGCCTCGGTGACGTCCTGCGACCACTGCACGAGCAGCGCCAGCTCGCCGTGCCGGCCGTGGACGGCGAAGTGCCCGAGCCGCCAGTGCCGTTCCCGGAGCTCGCCGCTCGCCTCGTCGAGCAGGTCGTAGCGCACGGTGCGGGAGTCGGGCTCGCCGGTCTCGCACACCCGCTGTAGCGACTGCGCGACGACGTCCTGCTCGTCCTGCTCACCCGTCGGAGGGAAGGCCTCCCACAGCTGCCGGCCCAGCAGCGTCTCGCGCCGGCGCCCGACGATCTCGAGGTAGGCCAGGTTCGCCCACCGCACGATGAGCTCGGGACTCAGCACGAGCAGCGGCAGCGGTACGTGCTCCAGCACCTCGGCCAGGTCGGCCTCGCCGTCGTCGGGGTGCACGCCGGAAGCATGCCAGGCCCGGACGGCGATCCGCTCCCGAAAAGCCTTATGTGCAGCGCTACCGGCTGGCGGCCCGCATGTACTGGCGGGTGGCCAGCGGCACGAAGATCGCCAGGATGATGCCGACCCAGAGCAGCGTGTAGACCACCGGGTGCTGGAGCGGCCACGCCTGCGGTGGCGGCGCCGCGGGACTGATGTTGCCGAACAGCTCGCGAGCAGCCTGGACGAGCGAGGAGATCGGGTTCCATTCGGCAAAGACCCGCAGCACCGTAGGCAGCTTGTCGCTCGGCACAAAGGTGTTGGCGACGAAGGTGAGCGGAAAGATGATCACGAAGGAAGCGTTGTTGACCACCTCGGGGGTCGGGACGATCAACCCGACGTAGGCGAAGACCCAGCTGATGGCGTAGGCGAACAGCAACAACAGGATGAAGCCGAGGAGCGCCTCGAGCACCGACGTGCGGATGCGCCAGCCGATCGCCAGACCGGTCAACGACATCACCACGATGGTGAGCACGTTGTAGACGATGTCGCTGCCGGTGCGTCCGATCAGCACCGCCGTGCGCGACATCGGCAATGAGCGGAAGCGATCGATCACTCCCTTCTGCATGTCGTCGGCCATGCCGGCACCGGAGAACGTCGCCCCGAAGACCACCGTCTGCGCGAAGATGCCGGCGATGAGGAACTCGCGGTAGTTGCTGTCGGGGATGCTGATGGCGTTGCCGAACACGTAGCCGAACAGCAAGACGAACATGATGGGCTGGACCGTGGTGAAGACAAGCAGGTCGGGCACTCGCTTGATCTTGATGAGGTTGCGCTTGGCCACCACGGCGCTGTCGGAGAGGGTCGCTGTCAGGGCGCTCACGACGCCACCTCCTGCAGCTCCGAGGATGCCGGCTGGTCGGAGGCGTCCAGCTGTTGGCCGGTGAGGGTGAGGAACACGTCATCGAGCGTCGGGCGGCGCAACCCGACGTCGAGCACGCTGACGCCGGCGCTGTCGAGCTCGCGCAGCGCCTCCACCAGCGACTGGGCGCCGCCGCTGACCGGCGCGACCAGGCGCCGGGTCGGTTCGTCGACCACGACGTCTCCGGCGGCTCGCGCCTCGAGGACGCGCCGGGCGAGGCCGACGTCGTCGGTGCTGCCGACGACCAGCTCGATGCGCTCGCCGCCGACCTGCGCCTTGAGCTCGTCGGCGGTGCCCTGGGCGATGATCCGCCCGTGGTCGATGACGACGATGTCGTCGGCCAGCCGGTCGGCCTCCTCGAGGTACTGCGTGGTGAGCAGCAGCGTCGTGCCACTCGAGACCAGCTCCCGGATGACCTCCCACATGTCGATGCGGCTGCGCGGGTCCAGGCCGGTGGTCGGCTCGTCGAGGAACAGCACCTTCGGCGAGGCCACGAGCGAACCGGCGAGATCGAGGCGCCGCCGCATGCCGCCGGAGTAGGTCTTGACCGGCCGGTCGCCCGCGTCGGCGAGATCGAACCGCTCGAGCAGCTCACGCGCCCGGAACCTGGCGGGCTTGCGCCCCAGCTTGTAGAGCCGGCCGATCATGTCGAGGTTCTCGTAGCCGGTCAGGTACTCGTCCACGGCCGCGTACTGCCCGGACAGCCCGATGATCTCGCGCACCCGCTGCGGCTCTCGGCGCACGTCGATGCCCGCCACCGTGGCCTCGCCCTCGTCGGGCTCGAGCAGCGTCGTGAGCACCCGCACGGCGGTAGTCTTGCCGGCACCGTTGGGGCCGAGCAGCCCGAGCACGGTTCCCTGGGGCACGGTGAGGTCCAGCCCGTCGAGCGCGACGACCTGCTTGGCCCCCGAGCCGTACTTCTTGACCAGCCCGGTCGCGATGATGACGTCGGCCATCTTCTCCCTGTCCCCTGTCGATGGTCACCGCTGCACCGGATGGCCGCAACAGCTGGTGTCGGCCCGGACGCTCGCGGAGCGAGCAGCCCATGCAGTCCACACCGTAGAGAGGACGTCCGACAAGCAGTTATGTCATCGGCGCAACGGTCAGAGGTGATCCAGTTCGGCAACGAGCGCCTGCACCGCCGGCGAGCCGGGCTCGAGGTGCGGGAAGTGCCCGCCCGGCACCCGCACGAGGGTGCTGTCGTCGCCCGCCGCCCGGGCGCGCTGCACGTAGGTCTCGCACTGGCTGATCGGTACGACGTCGTCGTCCTCGCCGTGAACGAGGACCGTGCGCACCCCGGTGGGCAGCAGCAGGGCCGGGTCGGCGACGTCGTACCGCTCGGGCAGCGCGTGGGGCGACCCGCCGACGAACGCGTCGACGGCTCCCCCGCCGAGCCCGGCCACCGCGCCCTCGACCAGGGCGGCCACCGGCGCCTGCGCCACGACGAGCCGGGGAGCGGGCACGCCCGCCGGGCGCGCGCGGCCGGGCCGACGGGAGGCGAGCCACAGCGCGAGGTGGCCCCCGGCCGAGTGGCCGACGACGGCGATGCGGGCCGGGTCGACCAGCGACGCGTAGCGCCCGTGCCCGAGCGCGTCGTAAGCCGCGGCGGCGTCATCGAGCGTCGCCGGCCACGGCGCGTCCGAGGCTCGGTAGTCGACGTTCCACACCAGCAGGCCGCGCCCGGCGAGGTCTGCGGCCACCGGGTCCTGCAGCGTCAGGTCGTAGCGCGCCCGCCAGAAGCCGCCGTGCACCAGCACGACCGCGGCGACCGGCCCGGCCGGCGCGGGCGGGAGCCACCATTGTCCGACCTGGCGGGGCAGGCCCCCGTACGCCTCCTGCTGAGGGTGGCTCCGCTTCCTGGGCCGCCGCATCGCGCTACGGCCGCGCCGCGCCGTCACCGGCCGCAGCGAAACCGCCCCCGAGGTAGGCGGCCTGCACGCGCGGGTCGGTGGCCAGCTCGCTCGGTACGCCCCGCATCACCAGCCGTCCCCGTTCCATTACGCAGGCAAGGTCGGCGACGCCGAAGGCGGCCCGGGCGTTCTGCTCGATGAGCAGCAGCGCCAGCCCCTCGTCGCGCAGCCGGGCGAGCGCGGCGAAGATCTCGCCCACCAGGCGGGGGGCGAGCCCCACGCTCGGCTCGTCGAGGAGCAGCACCCGGGGCCCGGACATCAGGCCGCGGCCGATCGCCAGCATCTGCTGCTCGCCACCGGACAGCGTGCCGGCGACCTGCCCCAACCGGTCCTGCAGCCGGGGGAAGAGCGCCAGCACCCGCTCGCGCGCGCCGGACAGCTCAGCCGCGGGGGCGCGCCGGCGCGCGTAGCCGCCCAGCGCGAGGTTGTCCGCGACGGTGAGCGTGGGGAACACCAGCCGGTTCTCCGGGACGTGCACCAGCCCGAGCGCGGCCAACCGCTCCGTGCTCGTGCCGGTGACGTCCTTGCCTTCCAACACCACGCTGCCGGCGCCCACGGGCAGCAGCCCGGACAGCACCCTGAGCAGCGTGGTCTTGCCGGCGCCGTTGGCTCCGAGCAGGGTGACGAGCCGGCCGGCCGGTACCTCGACGTCGATGCCGTGCAGCACCTCGAGCCGGCCATAGCCGCCCCGCAGCCCCTGGACGGAAAGGCTCATCGGCCCGCCGCCGCGCCGCCGCCGAGGCCACCCGGAGCGGCCGTCTCCGCCTCGTCCGGCTCGACCCCGAGGTAGGCGGCGATCACCAGCGGGTCGGCCGCGACCTGCTCCGGTGGGCCGAGGGCGATGCGCACGCCCTCCTCCAGCACCGCCACCCGGTCGGCGAGCGCGAGGACCGCCTCGACGTCGTGCTCGACCAGCACGATCGCCATGCCCCCGGCCCGCAGCCTGCGCAGCAGGTCGGCCAGCGCCCGCCGCTCGGCGCCGGAGAGCCCGGCGAGGGGCTCGTCGAGCAGCAGCAGGTCGGGTTCCATGGCGAGGGCGCGGGCGATCTCGACCAGACGCTGGCGCCCGAAGGGCAGGTCGGCGGCGGGGGCGTCCGCGACGTCGGCGAGGCCGAGCAGCTCGAGGATCTCGCGGGACCGCCGTTCGAGCTCGCGCTCCTCCCGCCGCGCGGGCATGACGAACGCGGCTGCCGCGAGCCCGGCGCGGCTGCGCAGGTGCCGTCCGACCATGACGTTGCCGAGCACGCTGGCGCTGGCGAAGATCTGCAGGTTCTGAAAGGTGCGGGTCGCCCCGGCGCGGGCGAACACGTGCGGCTTGCGCCCCTCGACCCGGTGCCCGGCGACGGTGACGGTGCCGGCCGAGGGCGCCACCGCACCGCTGATCATGTTGAAGGCGGTGGTCTTGCCGGCGCCGTTGGGTCCGATCATCGCCACGATCTCGCCGGTGACGACCGTCAGGTCGAGGCCGTCGACCGCGACGACTCCCCCGAAGTTCTTGCTCAGCCCGGCCACCTCCAGCAGCGGCGTCCCGACGGGCGGGCGGCCAGGACGGGCGAGCAGCGGCGAGCCGTCGGCTTCCTGCACGCTTCCGTCGACGGGCGCCGTCTCCTCAGGGTCGGTGGCGCCCGACGCCCCGCCCGAGCGCCGGCGGTCCAGCAGCAGGCGCACGCTGCGCACGACCCCGTGCAGCCCGGCCGGCTGGAAGATCATGACGGCGGTCAGGACGACGCCGAAGCCGATCAGCTGCACCTCACCGGTCGCGCCCGGGACGATCTCGGGGATCAGCCGGCGCAGCCCCTCGTCGAGGCCCTCGACGGCGAACGCGCCCACCAGCGCCCCGTAGACGGTGCCGACGCCGCCGAGCACCGCCATCAGCAAGAACTTCACCGACAGCGGGAAGTTGGCCGCGTTCGGGTTCACCACCGAGACCCAGTGCGCAAAGGCGGTCCCGGCGACAGACGCGTAGGCCGCCGACAGCACGAACACCTGCAGGCGCAGCCGGAAGGTGTCGACCCCGAGCGACTCGGCCGCCACCTCGGAGTCGTTGACCGCGCCGAGCGCCCGCCCCAGCCGGCTCTCCACGACGTTGCGGGCGAGCAGCAGGCCGAGCACCACCACCGGCACGAGCAGCAAGAAGTACTCGCCCGTCGAGTCGTAGGTGCGTCCGTTGGCCCTCGGCTTGGGGATGCCGAAGATGCCGGATGTCGCGCCGAGGAGCTCAGACTCGGCGGCCAGCACCGACACGATGATCCCGAAGCCGAGCGTCGCGAGCGCCAGGTAGTGCCCGCGCAGCCGCAGCAGCGGCAGGCCGACGGCGAACGCGACGAGCATCGTCACCGCCACCGCGACCACAGAGGCCGGCAGGGCGCGCCACTCGTACCTCGTGACGAGCACGGCACTGGTGTAGGCGCCGACGGCGAAGAAGCCCGCCTGGCCGAGGCTCACCTGCCCGGCCAGGCCCATGAGCAGCGACAGGCCGAGTGCGGCGAGAGAGAAGATCAACGCGTACACCCCGACGTTCACCAGGCTGGCCGGGGCGAGGAAGCGAAAGGCGAGCAGTGCCAGCAGCAGCAGCGGGAGCGCGATCAGGTCGCCGCGCCGGCGGTGCGAGGTGCGTGGCTCGATGCGGGGCGGCGGGTCGGCCGGCACCGGTCCGGTGGGCGAGGTGGCGGCCGAGGCGGTCGTCGACATCGTCAGACCCGGGCCTCGGCCTGCGCGCCGAAGACGCCGGCCGGCCGCACGACGAGCACGACGATCAGCAGCAGGAACGCCACCGCGTCACGCAGGCCCGTGCTGATGTAGCCCGCCGTCAGCGTCTCGAGCACCCCCAGCAGCAGGCCTCCGAGCACCGCCCCGCGCACCGACACCAGGCCGCCGAGGGTCGCCGCGACGAAGCCTCGCAGCCCGAGCGTGAGGCCGCTGTCCCAGGCGGTGAACGACACCGGGCTCGCGAGCACACCCGCGATCGCGCCGACCACACCGGCGATCGCGAAGCTGAGCAGGGACGCGCGGCGCAGCGAGATGCCGACCAGGCGGGCGGCCACCGGCTGCTCGGCGCAGGCGCGCAGGGCCTTGCCGGTGAGCGTGCGGTCGTAGAAGAAGGCCACCGCCACCGACACGAGGGCAGCGACGCCGAGGATCCACAGGTCCTGATAGCGGATGCTGACCCCGATGACGGTGAGTGCGCCCGGCGTGATCGGCGCCAACCCCTCGGCGTTCGGGCCGTAGACCAGCAGCATCACCGCCTTGAGCCCGGTCGAGACGCCGAGGGTGAGGATCAGCGAGACGATCGTGGTCATGCGCCGCACCGGCGCGATGGTCAACCGCTCCATGAGCACCGCGACGACCACGACGCTGGCCACCGCGCCGACCGCGGCCACGGGCAGCGGCAGCCCGCTGCCCGCGAAGGAGATGGCCACCAGGCCCGCCAGCGCGGCGAACTCGCCCTGAGCCAAGTTGATGACCCCGCTAACGCTGAAGATCGCCACGAAACCGATCGCGACCAGCGCGTACACCGATCCCTGGCTCAGCCCGGCGACGAGCAGCTGCAGCAGGTCGGTCACGTGCGGGTCAGCCCTCGGCCTGGTCCGACAGCCGCTTCCAGCCGCCGTTCTCGACCGTCACCAGCTCCAGCGCTTCCTTGCTCAGCCCGGAGTGGTCCTGCGGCGTCATGCTGAACACCCCGCTGATGCCGATGTAGCCGTCGACCTGCTCGAGGTGGTCGCGGATGGCCTGCTTGTCGGTGCCGACCGCCGTCAGCGCCTGGATCGCGAGCTGCCAGGCGTCGTAGGCGTGACCGGAGAAGGTGGACGGCCCCATGTTCCAGCGCGCGGTGTAGTCCTTGATGAAGCTCTCGATGACCGGCTTCTGCGGGTCGTCGTCGGCCAGCTGGTCGGCGACGACGAGGCGACCGAGGGGCGCGACGAGCCCGTCGCCGGCGCTTCCGGCGGTGTCGAGGAACACCTGGTTGCCGATGCCATGGCTCTGCATGACCGGCGCGGTGACGCCCAGCTGGCGGTAGGCCTTCTGGGCGAGCGCGGCGGCCGGCGGGATGCCCCAGATGACGTTCACGTCGGCCTTGGTGTTGCGCAGGTTCACCATCTGGGCGGTGAAGTCGGTGGCGTCCGGGGCGAAGCGCTCGGTGCCGGTGACCTTGATGCCCTTGTCGGCGCCGACCTCGTCGATCATCTCCTGCACCCCCTCGCCGAACCCGGAGGCGTCGCGCGCCAGGCCGACGCTCTCGTACCCCTGCTGCGCCATGTAGTCGATCATGCGCTCGATGACGACCCGGTCGTTCTGGGCGGTCTTGAACACGTACGACGCCCCGTCGACGATCTTCTGGTTCGCCGCCATCGAGATCATCGGGGTCTTGCTGCTCTCGGCGGTGGCCTTCATGGCCAGGCTCGGTCCGGTGCGGCTCGCGCCAAGCACGATGTCGACCTTCTCCTGATTGACCAGGCGGTTCATAGCCTCGGCCGCGGCGTCCTCGGTCGACTGGTCGTCCTCGATGATCAGCTCGACGGGCCGCCCGTCGATGCCGCCCTCCTTCTTCAGCTGCTCGTCGAGCATGACGAGGGTCTGCCGCTCGGGCACGCCGAGCGAGGCGCCGGCCCCGGTGATGTCGAGGATGGCGCCGATCTTGATCGGCTCCGACGACGGACTCCCCCCAGCCGCAGGCTGCTCCTTCGAGCTGGAGCCGGAGTCAGACTCGGCGCAGGCGGTGAGTGCGAGCGCCGCCAGTGCCACCAGGGCCAGGAACCTGATCTTTGCCGTTGTCACCGCGGGGGTCTCCCTTACATCGGCTGCTCGAACGTCGAGACGTTGAGGCGATCTGCGCACAACGTAGACCTACTATGACGCACATCACGAGATCGCTGAGGTCACGAACGGCTCACGACGGCGCGAAGGGCGATGTCCACGACATGAGCGCCCCCGCGCGCGCGGCGCCCCCGGTGACCGGCGGTGCGCCGGCCCGGGGTGGCGCTGTCGCGGTGCGCCATCTGCAGGACGTGCTGCCGGCGCGCGCCGTGGTCGTCGACCCCGACGTGCTCGCGTCCTACCGGCACGACGAGGCGCACCTGTGCCCGGCGGGCGAGCCGCTCGTCGCGGTGCTGCCCGAGACCACCGAGCAGGTGGTGCAGGCGGTGCGGGTGGCCGCCGAGCACGGGTTGCCGATCGTGCCGCAGGGCGCCCGCAGCGGTCTGTCGGGCGGGGCCAACGCCGTCGACGGCTGCCTGGTGCTCTCGCTGCAGCGGATGAACAAGATCCTGTCGGTGCATCCGGCCGACCGGCACGCCGTCGTGCAGCCCGGCGTGCTCAACGGCGAGCTGGCCGAAGCGGCCGCCGAGGTGGGCCTGTCCTACCCACCCGACCCGTCCAGCCGCAGCTGGTGCACGATCGGCGGCAACATCGCCACCGGCGCCGGCGGCCTGTGCTGCGTCAAGTACGGCGTCACCGGCGACTACGTGCTCGGCCTCCAGGTGGTGCTCGCCGACGGCAGCGTCCTGCGCACCGGACGCCAGACCGCGAAGGGCGTGGCCGGCTACGACCTCACCGCCCTTTTCGTCGGCTCGGAGGGCACGCTCGGGATCGTCACCGAGGCGACCCTCGCGCTGCGGCCGGCCGCCGAGCCCGCGCGGACGCTGGCCGCGGTGTTCCCCACCACCGAGCGCGCGGGGGCGGCCGTCACCGCGATCGTCGCCGCCGGCTGCCTGCCGTCGCTGCTCGAGATCCTCGACGGCGCGACGCTGCGGGCCATCGAGGACCTGCGGCCGCTCGGCATCCCGGCGCACGCGGCCGCACTGCTGCTCGCCCAGTGCGACACCGGCGCCCGCGCCGAGGCCGACCTCGAGCAGCTCGCCGCGCTGTGCCGCGACCACGGGGCGGACGAGATCGCCCTCGCGAGCGACGCCGCCGAGTCCGAGCTGCTGCTCGAGGCCCGCCGGCTCGCCTACCCCGCGCTCGAGCGGCTCGGGGCGGCGATGGTCGACGACGTCGCCGTCCCCCGCTCGCGGCTCGCCGAGTTCCTCTCGAGCGTCGAGCGCATCGCCGAGCGCTGCGGCCTGCTGATCGGGGTGGTCGGCCACGCCGGCGAAGGCAACATGCACCCGACCGTCGTGCACGCGCGGGGCGATGCCGCAGCGGCCGCGGCGGCGCAGCGGGCCTTCGACGAGGTGATGGCACTGGGGCTCGCGCTCGGCGGCACGATCACCGGCGAGCACGGGATCGGGCTGCTCAAGCGGGACTGGCTCGAGCGGGAGGTCGGGCCGGTCAGCATGCGGGTGCAGCACGGCCTGAAGGATCTGCTCGACCCAGCCGGGCTGATGAACCCGGGCAAGGTGCTGCGCCGCCGCGCCGTGACGGCATGAGGCAGTCCGGCTATCCACCGCGCTCGGCGCGCTCAAGCATGACGGCTTTGCGCATCGCCCGCCGACCGCGCTTCGGGTCGCGGGCCTCGCCGTAAGCCGCGGCCAGGCGCCACCATGCCCGCCAGTCGTCGGGCGCGGCTTCCACCTCCTGGCGGCGCTGCTCGAAGATGCGGTCGGCGTCGTCGCGGGGCAACCGCCCGCTCGCGGTGCGCTGCACGTCCGGCGGGTCCTGCGGCAGACCCTGCTCGGCATGGAGCCGCTCGGCCAGGCGCTGCGAGCCCGCGCCCAGGCGCACCTCGCCGAGCACGAGCAGCAGCGTGACGGCGACGAGCATGAGCAGCCCGACGCCGAGCAGCACCCCCAGCAGGTCGCCGGTGCGGAACAGGTCGATCGCCCGCACCACCATGTAGCCGCCGAGCACAAAGGTGAGGGCGACGAGCAGCAGCGCGGTCGTGCGGGCCTTCACAGCTCGAGCAGCTCCTCGAGCCCGACGGTGAGCCCGGAACGGGAGGTCACCTGGCGGACGGCGAGCAGCACGCCGGGCATGAACGAGCTGCGGTCGTAGGAGTCGTGGCGCAGCGTCAGCGACTCCCCCCGGCCGCCGAGGAGCACCTCCTGGTGGGCGACCAGGCCGGCCAGGCGCACCGAGTGCACGTGCACCCCGTCCACCTGCGCGCCGCGCGCGCCCGGCAGGGCGCTGGAGGTCTGGTCCGGCATGGGCGGCGCCCCGGCGGCGCGCCGCGCGGCAGCGACGAGCTCGGCGGTGCGGCGGGCGGTGCCCGACGGCGCGTCTGCCTTGCCCGGGTGGTGCAGCTCGATGATCTCGACCGAGTCGAACAGCCGCGCCGCCTGGGCCGCGAAGCGCATCATCAGCACCGCGGCGATGCCGAAGTTCGGGGCGACGAGCACGCCGACGTCCGTGCCGTCGAGCATGCCCCCGAGCTCGCGCAGGCGCTCGTCGTCGAAACCCGTGGTGCCCACTACGACGTGCACGCCGCCGGCGATGCACGTGCGCAGGTTGCTCATCACCGCGTCAGGGTGGGTGAAGTCGACGGCGACGTCGACGCCCGACAGCTCGACCACGTCGTCGACGTCAAAGGCGCCAGCGAGAGTCAGGTCGCTCGCGTCCTCGACGGCGCGCACGACTTCGGCGCCCATCCGGCCCATCGCGCCCAGCACCGCCACCCGCGTCATGCGCTCAAGCCTGCCAGAGCGACCGTACGCTCGGCCTCATGACGGTCAGCGCTCCTCGTCTCGGGGTCAGCGTCGAGCGATGGATCGGCGCTGTTGCGTCCCCGGGCGAGACGCTCGAGGTGGTGGGGGGTGAGCTCGTCATGCGCGCAGGATCGGCGGCAATCCGCATCACTACGTCGCCCGACGCCTCGCCGAGCAGTTCGAACGGCAGTGGGCGGGGGTCACCGCGAGCGCACCGGGCATTGGGCGCTCGATCGAGACAGCGACGGGCGGGTGCAGCTCGGTCATGTCCCCGACGTGCTCGTCGACGGAGACGCGCTGCTCATCGACGAGGCGTTCGAGGGCGTGCCGGACGCGGTGGTCGAGGTGTGGTCGCCGGGAACACGCTGGCGGAGATGAACGAGAAGCGCCGTCACTACCGGCTGGCCGGCTTACCGGTGCTGGTCGAAGTCTTTCTCACGGAGAGCCGGGACGTTCACCTGGAGTGGCTCACCAGCGACGGCGATCGCTGGGTCAGCGTCGCGGTGGCGACAGGTGAGCAGTCGTTGCAGGTCGCCGATCCGCGACCCTTCTCCGTCGTCCCCAACGACCTGCTCCGCCGGGCCGGCTGACGGGCACGTCTCCGGTCGCCCGACCTCGTCAGCTTCCGGGCACCGGACCCAATGCGCCTTCCCCAGCCTCCGGGCGCCCGACACGCCGAGAAGAAGTGACGTAGCCCTGGGGAAGGTGACCAGGTGACCAGGTGACCAGGTGACCCGGTGACCCGGTGACCCGGTGACCCGGTGACCGAGTGATCAGGTGGCCGGTCAGGCGATGGCGGCGTCGAGCTGTCCGGCGTCGAACGGGCCGATCGCGCCCAGCGTGAGGGGGCGGGACAGCACGTCGGCGGCGATCTCGCGGACATCCTCACGCGTGACCGCGGCGATGCGGGCGAGCACCTCGTCGGTGCTGAGCAGCTCGCCGTGCACCAGCTCGCCCTTGCCGAGCCGGGTCATCCGCGAGCCGGTGTCCTCGAGACCCAGCACGAGGCCGCCGCGCAGCGAGCCCTTGGCGCGGCGCACCTCCTCCTCACGCAGGCCGCGCGCGGCGACGTCGGTCAGCTGCTCGCGAATCAGCTCGAGCACCTGCCCCACCTTGGCGGGCGTGCAGCCGGCGTAGACGCCGAAGTGGCCGGTGTCGGCGTGGCTCGCCGCATAGGAGTACACCGAGTAGGCGAGCCCGCGGTCCTCCCGGATGCTCTGGAACAGCCGGCTCGACATGCCGCCGCCGAGCGCGCCGGACAGCACCGACAGGGCGAACCGGCGTGGGTCGTCGCGCCGCAGGCCGGTGGTGCCGAGCACCAGGTGCGCCTGCTCGGTGTCGCGCCCGTCGACGAGCACGGTGCTGTACGAAACGGGGGGCCGGGCACTGTCGCGCAGCGGCGCGGGCGAAGCGTCGCCGGCGAGCAGCGGCCCAAAGGCTTTGCGCACCAGCCGGAGGAGCCGGCCGTGCGCGAGCCCGCCGGCCGCCGCCACGACGATCTGCGGAAGCTGGTAGCGGCGCCGGTAAAAGCCGTGGATCGCCGTGCGGGAGAGGCCTTTGATGCTCTCGACCGTCCCGAGCACCGAGCGGCCGAGCGGTGAGTCGCCGAACAGCGCGCTGGCGAATAGGTCGTGCACCGAGTCGTCGGGATCGTCGTCGTGCATGGCGATCTCCTCGAGGATCACGCCCCGCTCGACCTCGACGTCCTCGGTCGTGACGAGCGAGGAGGTTACGAGGTCGCTCATCACCTCGACGGCGAGCGGCAGGTCGGCGTCGAGGACCCGGGCGTAGTAGCAGGTGAACTCCTTGTCGGTGAAGGCGTTCATCTCCCCGCCGACAGCGTCCATCACCGCGGCGATCTCGAGCGCCCCGCGACGGGGCGTGCCCTTGAAGAGCAGGTGCTCGAGGAAGTGCGAGGCGCCGTGGATCGACGGTCGTTCGTCCCGGCTCCCGATGCCGACCCAGATGCCGAGGGCGACCGAGCGGGCACCCGGCACCTGTTCGGTGACGACGCGCAGCCCGCCGGGCAGGACCGTGCGCCGCACCGTCTCGGTGGCGGCCATCGGTCCTTGCCCGACGGGCTGGCGGGAGCTGCTCAAGAGCTGGCCCTGCTCGTCCTAGGAGGCGGGGACCGGCTCGGGCGCGTCGTTCTGCACCGGGGTCAGGCTGATCTTGCCGCGCTGGTCGATGTCGGTGATCTCGACCTGCAGCTTGTCGCCGACGTTGACGACGTCCTCGACCTTGCCGATGCGCTTGCCGTTGCCCAGCTTGGAGATGTGCACGAGCCCGTCCTTGCCCGGTTGCAGCGAAACGAAAGCACCAAAGGCGGCGGTCTTGACGACGGTGCCGAGGAAGCGCTCCCCGATCTTGGGCATCGTCGGGTTCGCGATCATGTTGACGGTCGCGAGCGCGGCCTCGGCCGACGGCCCGTCGATGGCACCGATGTAGATGGTGCCGTCGTCCTCCACGGTGATGTCGGCGCCCGTGTCGGCCTGGATCTGGTTGATCATCTTGCCCTTCGGGCCGATGACCTCACCGATCTTGTCGACCGGGATCTTCACCGACAGCACCCGCGGGCTGAACGGCGACATCTCGTCGGGCTCGTCGATCGCCTCACCCATCACCTCGAGGATCGCGAGGCGCGCGGTATGGGCCTGCTGCAGCGCGTCCGCGAGCACCGAGGACGGGATGCCGTCGAGCTTGGTGTCGAGCTGCAGCGCGGTGACGAACTGCTTGGTGCCGGCGACCTTGAAGTCCATGTCGCCAAAGGCGTCCTCCGCGCCGAGGATGTCGGTCAGCGTGGCGTACTCACCGCCCTCGAAGACCAGCCCCATGGCGATGCCGGCGACCGGCGCCTTGAGCGGCACACCGGCGTTGAGCAGCGACATCGTCGAGGCGCACACCGAGCCCATCGACGTCGAGCCGTTGGAGCTCAGCGCCTCCGAGACCTGCCGGATCGCGTACGGGAAGTCTTCGCGGCTCGGCAACACCGGCAGCAGCGCCCGCTCGGCGAGCGCTCCGTGGCCGATCTCGCGGCGCTTGGGGCTGCCCACCCGGCCGGTCTCGCCGGTCGAGTACGGCGGGAAGTTGTAGTTGTGCATGTAGCGCTTGCGCGTCTCGGGGTTGAGCGTGTCGACCATCTGCTCCATGCGCAGCATGTTCAGTGTCGTGACGCCGAGGATCTGCGTCTCGCCCCGCTCGAACAGCGCCGAGCCGTGCACTCGCGGCAGCACCTCGACCTCGGCCGAGAGCTGGCGGATGTCCTCGAGGCCCCGGCCGTCGATGCGCACCTTGTCCTTGACGATCCGGCGGCGCACGACCGACTTGGTCAGGCTGCGGAACGCGGCGCTGATCTCCTTCGCACGGCCCTCGAAGCGCTCGGCGAGCTCGCTCTGCACCTTCTCCTTGACCGCATCGGTCGCGGCCTCCCGCTCCTGCTTGCCGGTGATCTGCATCGCGGACGTCAGGTCGGACTCGCCGGCCTGCGTGACGGCGTCGAGCACGTCGTCGTCGTAGTCGAGGAAGACCGGGAACTCCAACTGAGCCTTCGGTGACTTCTCCTGCAGCTCGAGCTGGGCCTTGCAGACCGCGGCGATCGCGGGCTTGGCGGCCTCGAGGCCCTGCGCGACGACCTGCTCGGTCGGGCTGGTGCCGCCGCCCTCGATGATCTCGACGGCCTCCTTGGTGGCCTCGGCCTCGACCATCATGATCGCGACGTCGCCGTCGTCGAGCATGCGGCCCGCCACGACCATGTCGAACGTCGCGGTCTCGAGCTCCTCGGTGGTCGGGAAGGCGATCCACTGGCCGGCGACGCAGGCCACCCGGGTGGCGCCGACCGGACCGGTGAACGGCAGGCCACTGAGCAGCACCGAGCAGGCGGCACTGTTGATGGCGAGCACGTCGTAGAGGTGGGTCGGGTCGAGCGAGAGCACCGTCGAGACGATCTGGATCTCGTTGCGCAAGCCCTTTTTGAAGCTGGGCCGAAGCGGCCGGTCGGTGAGGCGGCAGGTGAGGATCGCGTCCTCGCTGGGCCGGCCCTCCCGCCGGAAGAACGAACCGGGGATCTTGCCGATGGCGTACATGCGCTCTTCGACGTCGACCGTCAGCGGGAAGAAGTCGAGGTTGTCCTTGGGCCGCTTGGAGGCGGTGGCCGCGGTCAGCACCATCGTGTCGCCGAGGTAGATGGCGACGCTGCCGGCGGCCTGCTGGGCGAGCCGGCCCGTCTCGAAGCGGATCGTGCGGTCGGGGCCGGCGCTGCCGTTGTCGATGACAGCGTCGGCGAATTGGCTTCCGTAGATGTTGCTCTCGCCCTCCATGGGCGTGTCTCCTCTTCACTGCGGCCGGCGCGTTCGCGGACGCGGTGCTCAGTGGAGGCGGCCGGGGCGTCGTGCTCCGGGCGCCACTCCCGAGGACCGTGTCGCGGTGCGGTCCGGCACGTGGGGGTCGCGCGACGGCTGTCGCGCGACCGGGTCGGCGTCCCGGGAGCTGGTATCAGCCCGGAACGACCGCGGGGAGCGCCGCCGGTGGCGGGCTCCCCGTGTGGATCGTCTAGCGGCGCAGACCGAGCCGCTCGATGAGCGACCGGTAGCGGTTGATGTCGGTCTTCTCCAAGTACTTCAGGAGCCGGCGCCGACGGCCGACGAGGCCGAGCAGCCCCCGCCGGGTGTGGTGGTCGTGCTTGTGGGTCTTGAGGTGCTCGGTGAGGTCGGCGATGCGCTTGCTGAGCATCGCCACCTGCACCTCGGGCGAACCGGTGTCGTTGTCGACCGTGGCGTACTCGGTCATGATGGTCTTCTTCTGCTCGGTGGTCAGCGCCACGTGTGGTCTCCGGTTCGTCAGTGTGCGCACGGGGTCTTCGTCACCCGAACAGGTAGGCACACCGCCATCTCTGGCGTGTGGACCATGCTAGCGGAGCCCTGGCTGGGCAGCCGGTCCACCGCGTGTCGCCGCCGGAGACCGTGCGTCTGCGCGGCCCGTTGCCTTCTCTCCCGGCCGGCGTTCGACCAGCGGCCTTTTCCGTCGCCACCGCCCCATTCCCCGCCGCACTGCTTGCTCACCGCCGCCCCGCGCGTCCCGGCTCCACCGCCCCTCCCCCGCCGCACTGCTTGCTCACCGCCGGTGATCGTCGGAAGGATCGGTCGCAACCCCACGGCTCGAAACGCACGGATTCTTCTGACGATCAGCCCTGCGGACGAGGCACAGCGGCGGCTTGGTCCACCGGCAAGCCTCGGACGCCGTCCATAGCCAGTGAGGATGGACTTGGTAGCACCGGCTGGGTCTGACCCACCGATAGCCTGACGCGATCTTGTTGTCTTCCGTTCGATTTGTCGACCGGGCTGGTGCTGCCGCTGCACGTGAGCGGCCGGGTG